>Ga0247810_10000327_pt1 | contig 62292 bp, 62 predicted proteins | sample UWRJL119311C1_FD_179918 | JGI IMG/M metagenome (GOLD analysis project Ga0247810, IMG submission 179918) | Plant litter microbial communities from Arlington Agricultural Research Station in Wisconsin, United States - UWRJ-L119-311C-1 | ecosystem: Environmental > Terrestrial > Plant litter >...
GGGGGGGTGGGTGCCGTGCCCTCTTATACTTGAACAGAGGTCTGATGGCGCAACTGTGAAGAACTTTAGGACCCATTTACTAACACAGCTGTATGAACCTGACATAGGAAGCCTTCAGATGGGAGAAGTTGACTCTTGGATAGCGACTAGATGAAGATTTCCACCATCCGTTTCTCGACCAGAACCCCCAGGTGCTCCTTACATCAGACGCTCTAAGACTTGATTTCGTTGGCTAGAGTTGACGGCGTTAAGTACGTTGAGAATAATCTTATTTCTCATGACGAGCTATCCAGGAACCTCGCATGATTTTTCACACAGCTTCACCAAAGTTAATACTTGAAACCAACACTCGACAACCCTATTCCGAGTTAATAGTGGCGGAACGAACCTGCTCCTAGAATGTATCAGAACAGTCGGAGTCACCAGCGCCCATATTTATGCGTCGAGCTCATCGATGATTCACAATAAGATCACCGACCGAGTTAATGCCACAAACCGGCTTTCATACTTGAACCCGAGCAATCGGAGTACTATACACACGAAAGCTGTAGCTGGACAGGTCATAGTATCTGTGAACAAGCGGAATGGGGGTTTTACGACAATTATCCTCGCTACGATGCTCTTTGGCGAGAGAGATGCAACATCCACACCTGAAATGGTTGAAAACGCTCGAGCTGGACGTGGAGAACCTCAAATTGCAAACGGGACCAGCCTTTTCGATTTTAAGTACATTAGAAATGCAGATTGTGCGCATGTGCTGGCCGCGAAGGGACTTCTTCGAGAGTTTACAGCTACTGAACTTGTGCCGGAGGACAGTAAGGTCAATTGGGATGTTCTTGTCATCACGGATGATGACCCGTGGGCATTTTGAGGATATGCAAGAACCATTGGCGCTGGAGAATTCGGGAAAGAAAGTATATGAATTGTCTACACAACTGTCTACTATGTGTTTGAGATCATATTGATATGGTGTATTTTGGGGGTTAAGCCTCGGTCTCAAGGAGCCGATGATCAATCGGCAGATAGTCAATCATCTTACAGTATCCAAAGGGCCGTAGATTTTTATGTCGCACGCTATTCCCAGGGGCAGGAAGTTCACTTAGTAGCGCAGCAAGTAGATTCCTCTTTCCTCGTTGCTCGTCCCTCATATGATCTCAGCCCGCACAACTTCATCTGAGAAACACTTTACTTTAGCAATTAGTTTGTGCTTTTTCAGCCAGCATATAACATGGGGGGGAAACTATAACAATAAGGCCATGCCTTTTTAAGTTGGGAAAAGATGAAGAACATATTAGTGCTCATTGATCTGGAGGGCCTTGGGAGTAGACTTTATTTTCACCACTTTAAGGAATGTGGATAATTTAACATTTTTGAGAACTGATGTAATCCAGGGTTATTGATCTTAACGATCACTTCATTTGAACAAGTTGATAGTAGGTTGTGATGCTGTCTTGACTTTTTTTACGACAATCAAAGGATAGGGATAATGATGAGCAAAAGAATGCTTAAATTCTGTGGCAGAATGGAATTGAATAAAGGAGTGTAGGTAAAGTTCCACTGTTACTCTTGTGGATCAACTTCAATATTCAATTGGCTGGCTATAAGTCATAATACCATCGACTTCTCGTCAAATAAGCAATTTTAACTTTTTATTGTGGTGGCTAATCTTCGTATCAAGAACTACGGGTAATAGCTCAAATGCTACAATTTACAATAATATATTTTACTATCGATGCTGTTCCATCTGCTTGATATCCTCTTCCAACCTAGCCCAAGCCGATGGCAGCAAAATGCCAGTCAGCCAGTGGTTGTTTCCGTGGTCTTTGCCCAACAGCACAATTACGTTCCTAACAGCCGCGCTGGATCGCAGCGATTGCGCATGGTGGAACACAATGCTTCCAGGTGGATTGCTCCTCGCCGACTGTATTTCCCCAGCACGTACAACAGCAGCGCTGAAGTCAGCCGTCTGAAAAATGCGGGCCCGTGTCCAATTTGTGCAAGGAACGAGTACGGCATCGGTCTCACCGCATACCATAGACGGGTCACTTTCGACCTTAGGCTTCTCTTGCAGATAGCGTAGGAAAGCCAAAACCTGACCTTCGGTCGACTGCTCCTTCAGGTCACGCCGATTCGCTAGAGCCATAACACCTAAAGACCCCGCAGCAACTTCTTGGGACAGAAAAGCGAAGGCTGCTATTGCCATGTTCTGAATATAAACTCCTGGGGCCTGGACAAGCGACGGGAGGCGAAACCTTGCGTTGAGCGCGTGAAGCACGGTTGCCGGACGAGGCTGTGGCAGTGAGGAGACTATTGCTCGTGTTACCCACGCAGTTAGCACGTCGCCCTCGCTAACGAACAGCTCCTCCTCTTCTCCACCTAAAACTGCTAGGTCCTCCTGCGCCTGGCGTCGCAGCTCGGTCACCAGCCTCTTGGGTAGAAACAAAGTACGAGTTTCAACGACCTGATTCCACAACAGATCTAATCCAAAGCGCAGTCCAAACTTAAGCATCTGCCACCCCTTTAGCTGCTTATTTCCAAGCTTGAATTCCTCTTCTTTCTCCTCTACAGGTACATTCACAGCGGCACATATCGCATCCTCTTGTGCGCCAAGTACGGGTGGCACTTCTGACTCTCGGCCTGCTAGAACCAATGACCAGCTATGCAGTAGTGCCTGCTGTCCCATAACATCCATAAGAGTATGTGGCCATGAGAGGGCCACTAGTGTCGCGTCATTAAAGGAGGTAATGTGCAGCGACAGTTGTGGTGTATCACTGTAAATAAAGTCCTTGAGTGCAGTCGGAGCATCGCCTCTAGCTGCGAAGTCTCGAAAGACTGGTGGCCCGGCATGGATAGAGGAGTCCTCGGTGGCTTTAGGGAGGGTTTTCCCCAGAGGGTGGTCTTCAATGTTCATAGCTAAGAGCTGGTGAGTGTAGGTCATCGCAGGGCGTTCTGTACTGAATTGCCTTGGGACATAAATCTCCAGTTCTCCGTCCTCCTAGCCCAAGTATGCGTAAGTAAGCTACCATTAATAGCTGCAAAAGTAAAGAACCTACCTTTAGCCGCAACCGACCGCCTGCCTTCCGCCAGTCTCCAATTTCCAGCAGTCTAGAAAGCGAGCCGTGCAGCTTTTCCGCATCTAGCACGTCGTTAAAGCGTAAAGTCCAGGCGATAACAATGTCTCGGAGCGTTTTGGTGTCGTCCAGCATATGGACAGGGTAGACATCATCAGTTTCAACAGGTGGGAAGGAACTCCTTGCAGGAGCCAGCCCAATTAGTTGCTTCAGACCATCCATCTGGTTAAAGTGATATCTCAAGGTGTTTGGATCATGAAAAACTAGGTTAAAGCACAGCAGACAGCTGTTTATTAAATAAAACTAGATCATTTTCCCAGGAATCAGGGGTTCGTTTTAGTGTGATGCGGAAATTAACGAACAGGCTAGCCAAGCAAACGAGTATCCCAAATAGGGTATCTGATCGTGAATTAGTGGAGCTGAGCCAGAGGGTCAGGAGACGCACGTCCATGAAAAATCCATTAATTTGGCTTAGAAAGATGTACAAGAGCTCACAACGATAGCAGATGGTCCATCTCAGTGTCTATTGTGTGAAACTTCTTTCTCGAGATTCTCCCAGATTTTGTTGTAATCTCCTGAAGCACCATCTCGGCCAGTAATTTTCCATACACCAGGACTCAACTGAAACATATGTAAAATTTAGCTGAGAAGATAACTTGTACTCCGCCAGACTTTGTTTTAAAACCATGGTAGTGGTAACCACGACACGTGGGAATAAGCGAATCTGGGGACCGTACTAGTCCCGTAACTGGCATGCGCTACTACCGTACCGACCTGCACTTTTCTTACTGGGCTGTAGAAAATGTCGTTCTTGCGTAACTTGCACCGTAGCGAACCAGGCACAGATGTCTCCCCGTTAAGTCCATCATCAGCAGTGACAATCTTCCATGCGCTTTTGTGTATCTTGGTCTAGAAACAAGCCAAAGTATTTATTCAGACGCTCTTCTGAGCATGGGTATAGCCTGGAATTGGTCAGCTGTGCTAAACTTATTCCCATGATGCACGGGATCAAAACCCTCATGTTGATATTAATCGGGACGCTTTGGTCTACGATGCTATAGCAACCATCGAACAAATACACAATAAGTATGTTTATAGATTCTTGCATCGTTTGGGACAATTTTTTTTCTCGAAACATTGAGCTCTTCGATCCCAATTCTTGATGCGGTATAACGCGGTCATAACTCTGCTAAATTCATCACTGCACCCAGTCTTAGCAATCACATATTTTACTGACTCTTCATGAGGAAGTAGGGACTATTTTAAGTCAATGTTTTGCCAAAAAATGAAGAATACAACATGGTACGCCGAATTGGATATGGGTCCGACATTTCTCATTGGAGAGTCTATACGTTATTCCATAAACTATTCTTCTCGTGTAGCACTAACATACCTTGATCAAGGGGTTTGTCGGTGCCGAACCTTAGTGCTCTGCAATGTTGTGGCCTCAGGCACACACCCTCATTAGCTAGCTAGTATACCTAGACCTCTCCCGTACGGAGAGCTTCCTTCCCTAGACTTATCAGAATACAAGAACCTTATCACACGTTTACGCATAAGAACCTCTCCTTCTGCCTTCATCGTGAGTACAGGTCCTTGACGTGCAAATTGGATGACGATAGGATCATAAAAGGTCTGAATGAAGCTTGCGTTTGGTTTACAGAGTCAAGTCTTTAAACTCTCTGCTACTTCAACTTTCTTTACAGGCAGAAGCCAATCATACTTACTTTGCACTGTATCTGTCGTGTTTAAGAGTTTATATTCAAGGGCTGAGTTTAAGCAAGGCTTCACTATCTTCCAAGGGATCAAGCATAACACATCGTACATCATTTTGCTATTTCCACTATTCGTTCTCTGTATGCTGGAGTATGAACAGTAGATGTACCTGTCAACTCTCTTTAAAAGCATACTTGGCTACCTATATGAATAATTCTGTCTCTTCCGTGGGAATATAATATGCAGCATTGCTCTTCTATCAGGCTATAAGTGTTACACTGGTAAATATAAATTTAGATTCTGAGCTAATTGAGGAATTCGTTCTACTAGTTAAGCTTAATCCATTTTCTAGGCATTTATATCAGTAAAGAGAAATGATAAGGTAGCAGTGGTTTTATGTCTTTTGTCTTCTGTTGATCGGTGTTTGACAAATGAAAATCCTTGATTTGAGATAAGCTAACTCAACACTGTATCTAGGATGATGTATACAAGAGCTAGCTTGTATCTTTCACCCTATGATGGATATAGTTTATGATGCTGTCTGCATTTCAAGCTCAGTCCCAAATTTTCTCTTGCGTATCATCACAGCCAATCGAGGATGAGGAACTACTGATATGCCCCAATGGAGGCTGGAAGCGGCCCTTGGATCAGCCAGCTTAACATCATAATGGGTGATCAAGTGTCCAATAATCATTTTGGACACCATAGATACATAAAATCGAGCAGGACTATGAGCAATATCTAGCATTAGCAAATAGCTCTCAGACCTATGAATCTTTTCAAAAGGTAGTGACATGAAAGTAACATACCAGGCGTGCTTGAGTGTTCCCCAGTATGGAAACATATGTCCTGGATGAGAAAACCTGCTTTTTGAAGCAGCTAATTCAGGCGAAGAATTATCCGCCCAGTCTACGAATCGAAACCCCTGAAACTGCTGGGGAGAAGAGTATATCTCCGGATCTTGCATGATAGCTTGCTGAGGAATGGATACCCAGTTACCCCGTGGAATATAGGCACCATTCGAAAAAGTGAAATGACTTTCGACCTTGTGTGGCATGCTTACTATCTACGTTAGATTTTGAGATCTAGATTGAGAGAAAAAGAGAAACGTCTATTAGGAGATATAATGCACTTTTAATCGCGCTTGACCTACCAATTGTAATCGGATGAAGGCGAGCTACCTCCTTAAGAAAACTGTCCAACAATGGCATATCTTCATTGTTTACATCATGAATGTTTCCACTACAGCGACGAGTCTCTTCACGTAGAGGCTCAAGATATTCAGGATGTAAACAGAGCCGATAAATCGTATAGGAGAGTAACTAATAGTCAAGGTAGTGATTCATTTACATTGGGAGATGAATTTTTGCGCTCTCATTAGTTGGTGTGGGCCTTACAACAGGAAGCTGGTGTGTTGAGGCAAAGAGCATTGCTACGATATGGGTGGTCAGATCCTGTATAGAAGCATGGCGTGAACGATCAATTGACCACTGGATACAGTCCATCTAGTAGGGTGAAATAGTCATTAAATGTAAAGCTAGCTTTAAAAGGTAGGAGAGAAGGACACATGGGGCAAAGGTTAAACCTACATTTTTGTTTTCGGTACTACTGGTAGGAGTGTTCATTCTTTCATGAAGTACTGGAGTTATTTCCTGACGAAGTTGGGTGAGACCCCCAAAGGTTGTCATTAGAGTCCTTCCTACGATGCTACATAAGGTTAGTGATCAGCGATAAGCAGAAAAGGAGAGAGATATTTCACGATTTCATAAAGTAAGGTATGATTCGAAGTAGCTCCTCAACAAGGGTGGCCACGCCCAGATAACGCCTGAGCAATTTTGAGAAGTATTGATTGTTTGCTTAGTCCGAAAATTTAAAATTAAACCACAAGAACTAAATTTAAGGTGGTTATGATTCTACTCACAAAGGGGTTGACCAACTATTACAAGGCTGTTCAGCCGGGCGGCCATTTTATAGGATGTGATATGAAGTGAAATCTTAGTCCATCCTATGTTGCCAGGTTTAATTAGTATTTGTTAACACGCTTGATGACACTTGCAGATGTATAAAGAAAATCTGTTACCATCCACGTTAGATTTGTGACAATCTACATCTTCTATAAAGCCATTTTCCAATGTGTCCTGAATTAGAGGTTGGAGTTTAGGCAGATGTGACCGAAGACTATGGCGAAAAATTCCTTGGGACAGGCCTAGGTTCCCCTGCTTATCTCCAGCTGGCATGCCACCATAGAGCTCACGAGGAGGAAACAGCTACTCGTTGGTATGACTTAGTATGTGCGCTGAAAAAGAAAAACATAGGTCGTAATGCTCACCTCATGTACTCCACCTTGGAGGGATATTTCTTGTTGTGAAGCCTTGTTAAATTCTTCGATATGCTCTGGTGATGAGACACAGACGTGAAATTTGTCCCGAATTGGAATCGCCCATATCTCATCTTTGGCCTAAAAGACAGTCAACTCCTGTATGGGTCTTCTTCATCTCATGTAGAATGACGCACATTTGAGTATGCAGAAAATATCAATTTCTGCACAATAAAAGTCTGAGTAAAAGCAGTAATCCACGATCCTAGTATCCCCGGCGCTCCAACAATCTTGATATTCCTCTTTTGTTTGGTTAGTGCCCTTCTGTTCGCATGAGCTAGATTCGGAAGTACTTGCTGGGCGCAGGAGTATCACTCTGTACAATCTGCCCACCTCAACGGCAATGAGTAAGGCGAGAAGATACTTCCAGTTCCAACAATCATTGAGTGACTGTATCAAGCCGGATTGTGGAAGAAGCTGAGACATTCTAATGGTGCTAGTAGAAAAAATAAAGGGGACCTGATTAAGCAAGCACGTTGGATAGCCAAACGATGTTTTAAACTAAACGACCTCTGAAGGTTTAAGAGATCTCTGATCAGGCTTTTCTATATGGGAATTTTCAGCAGTTTAAGATTCACACCTTTAAAGTGGCAGTCAACAATCGCAAGTAAAAATAAATCCTTGGTATATTATCTACCAATAGCTTGCTGCCGAAAATTCTTCTTCAGGGGATTTGGATTTGCCTCGAAATCGTAATTAACAGTAATGGAAGAGTCGTGGCAATTGTAAGCAATATCCCTTGTCGTGTTGAGCTTGAATGCCCTTGCAATAAATTACTTTACCGGATAAATACTCCTTGTACACTCAGTACCATATCAAACGATTCCTTGCTATGACTAAGTTCAGAGCTTCAAGTTGTAGGACGATTAAGCGCCGAGAAAATTTTGATGTAACAACCCAGGCACGAATGGACGAATCGCATATATAGCAATTGAGAAAGATTGTTGCAATAATATATTTGAATGGGGGCCAGAAACCAATCCTGCAACATAGCCTTGGCTAAGATTACCGAACACACGTCACAACACAGCCTCACAGCTGCTCTACTGTTGAAAATTCTGAGTTTTATTTGCTAAGTCAAGAATCACTCTTGAGAGTTCTGCTCCTTTGTCTTGCTCTACAAACAGCAAAATGGGATACTTCAGTGATAGTGCAGCGTTTATGCTGCTTGGAACATCCGTTGTTACTCTCCTCGCCTTGATGTCACGGTTTATTGGTACGAAACACCTAGCAGGAGAACCAGTGTACATACCTCCCTCGATCCCTTACTTCGGTCATGCCATTGGACTACTGTATAACAAGATACCATATTATGGTATGATGAGGTACAAGCTTTCTGATAGCCAGCTCTATTGTGATGCATAATACTAACCTCGAGAACCCCGAGCAGCAAGAAGTACGGGCTCCCGATATTCACTTTACCAATGCCAGCAGGCAAAGTGTATGCAGTTGTCTCGCCAGATTTAGTTCGCGAAGTGCAGCGGCACCCCAAGTCGCTATCATTTCCATGGGTAGAAGCAATCTTTGGTACCCGGCTAGCTGGATTGAGTGATAAAGGGAGAAAACTACTATTGAGTAACGTCCAAGGAGAGAATGGAGAGCATGGCATGTTCGTTGATGGACTGAAATCACTAATTAAGATTTTGAAACCTGGTCCCGCCCTAGATGAGCTAAATGCCACAATGCTGAAAAGCGTGTCCAATACGTTGAATGGCGTCCATGAGAAAGAGCATGATGTTGAGATGGACTTGTGGGCGTGGGTCAAGCATTTGATGATACTTGCAACAACGGACGCTACATATGGACCGCAGAACCCCTACCAGAACCCTGTGTTAGAGGAAGCTATCTGGTAAGAAAAGATTTGAAAATAAGCTACTTTGGACTAAGTGGTGTACAGGCATGTATCAGATAATGTCAGCGGACTTCTGATGAACTTTTTCCCACAAATATTCGCCAGAAAAGTTTTCCAGTCACGAGAAATACTTATACAAGCATTCGAGACCTACTACAAGAGCGGTGGTGCTAGTGAAGCATCTGTCATGACGAAAGAGAGATATGAGGCGACCAGAGATCAACTGTCGCTGAATGATATTGCTCGTCTTGATGTCGTCCAAGGTATAACAATACTTTCAAATACTGTGCCTGCTGGGTTTTGGACGCTATATCGTATCTTTTCGAACCCTTCGGTGCTTAGTCTTGTCCGAGACGAAGCTACAAAATATTTGCAAGTAAACGACACCCAGGCGGTGGTAATACGAACGCTGGATGTCGATCAGCTTTCAAAATCTCTCGTGCTGAAATCGATTTTGAAAGAAGCTTTACGTCATCACGCATTGGGATCAGGAACCAGAATGGTAGTGGAAGATGTAATGATCGGAGGCGGTCATTTGTTACAAAAGAATTGTTTTGTCATGCTCCCTAATGAACCATTGCAGTTCAACGACGAGGTCTGGGGTACTGATGTCAGAGACTTCAACCCTCTGAGATTCACTAAAACTCAAGGAAGCTCTCAAGAACTTGCTTTTAGAGCGTTTGGTGGTGGAGCAAACCTATGCCCAGGAAGGTTTCTAGCCACTTGTGAGATTTTATCCATCGTTGCGATGTGTGCTCTAAGGTTCGATATGGAGCCTGTGAATAACGATTGGACGGAAACACGACCAGACTTCAGCGTGATGACCTCCATAGTCACACCCCCAGCCGGCAAAATAATGGTCAAGGTAAGACCAAGGGAGGGATTTGAAACAGGATCGTGGAATTTTAAGAGTCAAGGCTTACACGATGCAACTATGTGAAGTCCACCTGGAGGCAAGAGCATAGTCTTTTTTTGGGAAAAACTTTGATTAAAGCTAAATGATCGAAGCTAAATACCAACTCATCCTTTCCATCTCAAAACTATAAATTGTATAAGTGCATCTCATCAACTTGTCTTTTCCACCCACCACCCTTCAAACTGACTGCCAGACATCATGTTTAAGGTGAATTTGGTGATGTGAAACATCTGCCGGTGGCGCATTTCCTGTTTGAATATGAGTAGAGACTGTTCCCTTGTGATTCCGGTCATATGGCTCAGCTCCAGTGCTAATCTTAAAATAACCTTTTGTCAAAGGAATATTGCTTTGATCAGGGTCTGTTTTGTGGATAGTTTGAGAAGCTTGACTCTCCGAGTGCAGGCCAAGGGTACTGGGCTCTGTTGATGCATATTTCTCCGTGACAACTCCAGAGTTTGACCCACTTCGAAAATATGACTTGCGGAAAGATAGTTGAAAGGCTTTGAGACGAGGCATTTGTTGGAGGAAAAGCTTGGGGACCGATGGCATGCAGGCTACTATAACGCCGACATTCATCTCTACGAGACTATCAAGCAATTAGCTCATGGTGGCAACGAAGTTCATCGCTTGGGACATACGCTGTGAGAATTACATTAACACTTGCCCAAGTAGTGTCGCTGGTATGATTGTACCCAACACGATACCATATACTCAAAGATGAGGCCAAACACGCACTAAAATAATCAGCATTCTAATTTCCAGCGAAGGAAAGACTCCAAGGTTTACAGTAATCCAGTCAAAAACACCAGACCAACAGCTAGCTTCCTTTTCCAGGCAAGTTGAAGATCCATTATTGCCTTGATTGGAAGGATCAGCAGATAAACATCAATAACAAGTCCCACGGACGCGAAAGGTATGGCATTCTTTTGTGAAGCATATTCTTCATCGGAAAATGCATGAGAAAGCCAGGTTTCTCCTTTGCGTGGAGCTGTGAGAACGATTTGTACAATGGATGTAGCAACATAGAAGGCTGTTGTGAATGCGATACCAATATATACACATATCCTCATCCATCTAAAGGGATGAAATATTTCGTTGTATAGTTGGAACAGTGTCAACTTCGCGGCCAAGAGTGTTGGATTTACAAGAACGACACTTAGAAATGCTATGGTCTTCCAGTTCACCGTTTAGCAACATGTCTTCAATGCATCATGCTGTGAGTAGACTTACAATGAAAAATCTATCCCCAAGCTCGATAATTGGGACATCCCATAGATGTTTTCCGAGTGAGGAATATTTCACAGCTGTCATAGAGTTAGGTCATGATGTATTTGGGGAGCAGAGTTAGAGTGCGAACCTATGATCTGGTTTATAAAGTATGCGGTGGCTCCCAACTACAATATTGTTAGCATGCTAAGATGAAATACCTATGATTTGGCCCAAATTTTGTGCTTCCACTTACAGCTGCAAAGATACACGTCACTGTAGAATAATCAAAACGAGACCTTATTGCTTGCAGTAGGCATATGTGAAGGGTACTCACCATCTCCCCAAGAGAACTGTCGAGCCACAAAAAATCTAACGTATATTCTTGCAGCCAAAAACAAAACCATCAAGGCAAATAATATGGATCCTACAGTAAGTAGAACATAGCCTCTTGAGTCCGGGTCAACAAAATTTGACTGAACACCGGGAGGAGGCTGCAAAGCTGGATACTTAGATTTGTATTCTGCTGGTAACGAAGATATTAAATCCGCCATATTCGGAGAGGCTTCTAGGAAGTGAATAGTATCGCAAGTCGAGCACAGAGCGCCTGAGATATTGAGTGTAGTGTTTGTCAGATTTAGAAGCACTAGTTTGTACCTGAGCATTTATTCGAGAATCTTGGACCAGGAGAGCACCTTTGCAACACAGAACAACAAGCTCCAGAGCCAGTAGGTGTCCAGATATTATCTCCCTGGCAATAAATCTCAGAATGACAGCGCCTCATCAAGACATACGTACTAACGCACTATTTGCTACTTATATCTTATCGTAGGGTCACATTTGGGCACATAATTGCTGTGCTGAGACTTTCATGGCACAGCAGGCTATCCTCCAAATTAACCGTTATATTTACCGGAAGTGTAGGTCTAGTGGAACATTACAGCGATGGGTTGGAGGTCTTTGAGAGCCAATGTGTCGTATACAGGTTGGTTGAGGCTGTGCCGCAAATGATATGCGATATGGCGCAAAGTAAGCTCGATATTAGATATGTGGAAGCTGTAGGAGGCATGATAGGTCAAATTTTCATGGTCTGGTTACAATCTGAGCTCACTCCACAGAGCTGAGATGGAGTACTATCAATACAACAAGGGTCGAAAGGGTGTGCGGAATATGCATGTCATTACCATCACAGCGACCGGGGTGAGAAGGTGTGTTCGAATATGCATGTCATTACCAGTCCAAGGTTACAGAGCGCTACGATGCAGATAGATCAATTTCGCGCCTAATTAAGTCGTTTCAGGCTAGCTCAGGAATTTCAACACTCAGCCTTGCTTTCACTATCGGATCGCATTCACATCCCTTGAAGAACTTCTCTTAATCACATATCTCAAGACAAAGGATACTTCATCTGTTGCACACCGCTTGTCATGGCAAGCAACATCGCACTAGTCACTGGAGGTTGTGGCTGTGTTGGCTTTCACGTGGTACAAGCTCTTCTCGACGAACCGTCAATCTCCGCTGTACATGTGTTTTCTCGCAACCCTTCTCAAAACCAGCTTCCTGGAGTCAATTACCATACTGGAAATATTTTATCTGAACAGGATGTCGAGACTTTGATTTTGCGCGTGCAGCCAACTGTCATCTTCCATGTTGCATCCCCAGTTTCGTCTGGGAACACGGCGAGCTCGAAGCTCTTCTACGACGTGAATGTTATAGGAACCAAGACACTTCTCAACTATGCGCAGAAGTCGCCATGCACGAAGATATTTATTTACACCTCATCTTCAAGCGTAATGAAGCCGCCCTATCATGACAGCACTGAGACACAACCACTTGTGCCACTGGCCTCAAAAACCGACTTCAATTACTATACGACAACCAAAGCAATAGCAGATCAGACCGTTCTAGAAGCCAACCGTCCTAACGGCCTAAAAACCTGCTCTCTCCGGATAGCCCCGATATATGGCGAGCGAGATAATCAGATGATTCCTGGGCTTTTCAAAGTGCTTGACGACAAACGGCATTATAGCCAGATTGGAAAGAACACGGTTCTGATGGACTTTTTATCTGCAAAGAATGCGGCAAAGGCTCACATCTTAGCCTATCGAGCTTTGGTGCCCACAGGGACACAATCTAGTGTTGCTGGAGAGGCTTTCCTCATCACCGATGGGAAACCGATGCCATTCTGGGACTTCAGCAGGAAGGTTTGGGCAGCGGCGGGAGAACCAGTACCACAAGATAAAATCAAGATAGTCCCAGCATGGCTTGTCCTGAGTCTAGCCGTCACTATGGAATGGCTGTATTGGATTTTCACTTTCGGCCACAAAACACCTCAGTTCCTGCGCAGCCACACCATCCGATATGTTACACAAGAACGTACATTCTCCATTGAAAAAGCAAAGAAGCTATTGAATTATCAACCGGAAGACGATATGGACAAGAGCATTGGAGATGGAGTAGCATGGCACATGGAGAATGTAAGGCATTTGCCAAAGCAGTGATGTGGTATTGTTATTCGCTGGCTCCAAACCTTAATTGACAAATGAAAATCACGCTTATATTGACATTCACGGAACCTCTTACGGAACTTTGCCCACTTTGTTCGGAGTTGGGATTACGTTAGATATAATACACAAGATACTCATTTTTCACCTGTACAACGTGTCAGCTCATCTATGAACCTGGCGTGAATGTGTGTGATTTGGGATTCAGGAACCAGCATAAGCACTGGAAAGTGTTCGCTAAACTTCTGTGTGTTGGTTGACCAGTCACCGATTAGGTAAAATCTGTATAGTGCAGTGTTGGCCACACTATCTATATTCGGTAAACCCCAATCGGATGCTAGCAGGCTAATCAGCCAGCAACTATTACCCATATTTGGCTAATATAGTAGGAGGTGGGACACGTTAGCAGGTCGCCACACAATTGGATACATAGTCTTCTACTGTCCAGTCGCCCCATACACCCTGTCTCAATTGTCGCGATAAATTACTTCGAATGTGATTTGTTGGGTGGAATTTTGCGAGTTGGTTTGCAAAGAGGTGGTAGCGTAGCAAGCGGGTACTTTAGATCGATCGATTGGTTGACCCTTGCAATTCCGATGTTGTGATAAATCTTTCAATAAGGAGCAAAAACAGTGCATATGTATATACTAGTACATGTTGACTTGACCTAATGGTATCATCTGCGTATTCTTGTGTCCGCATATCCTGCTCAAACTCGACCTTCCGAAATAAGACACCGTGTTGTCCGCAGTTAATATGGATGTTGGTTACACTACATGATTCCGAAGCAAAATCTCATACTCTCAAAGCCCTGTACCAACATTCTCTTAAACCACTCCACTTCGGGCTGACGCGTTGCCTTTAATATAAGAAGGCCTCCCAAAATTGCACTACGAGTTATTTACTAGCCAGCCCTGCTATATGATAACATTGCCAATTTAAATCCAGTAGGAGATGAAGGCAACCAGTGTGCAACCAAAGAGTAATTACTACTACTAAAAGTAGACTCCGTTAAATATTCTCATACATAGTATTTAGCTGCAATCAATCTAAGGTCTAGAAAATCTGTAAACTTATGAACATGAACTTGGGGGCTAGCGAGAATCAGGTAATGAAGACCAGGCATTTATATGAAATTTCCGACTTGCCATCGATTTTATGATACATAATGCCACAGATGCATCAATCTGAGTCATATCAACACAACATTCTGAGTCAGATTGATATTAATATGCTATCTAACTGGACAGCATTCTAGGAAAGGCGAGACTGCTGAACCGACCTCCTATCTGATAGACGACCAATTACGCCCTAATATTTTGTATACAAGCACCAGATCAAGGCTGTTTGTCCCCTTGTTCCAGGCGTCTTCGTTGCGCCTCACGCTTCGAATTTTTCCACTGCATGCACGCAGTGACTGGGACTGCCGCACTTACAGCCGCTACCGAAAATGCAAATGCCCGGGTAATGGCAACTGTCCATACTTGTCGCAAGGCTGCTAAAGCTGTGGGCGAGGGTGCTAAGCTCTGAAGCTCATATGCCCCAAAACTAATTGCGGCAGAGGGGCTGACCTCTGTGGTCAACTTGGGAAGCTCACTTCGGATAGTACTGAGGCAGATATTCTGACCCACTGCGACCGAGACTGCACTATAATTATGTTGCGTTAGTGTAATTAACAAAAAAGCTGGTTTGTGGGTGATGTCTCTTACCCCCCAAGTAACCAGGAAAATAAGACGACGGCTATCGAAGATATTAGAAACTGCCGTTAGATATTCCGAATTCTACTAACCATTGCCTATTGGAATATCATCATCGCTAAATTGCATCCCTAATTAGCAAATGAAAAGCTTTTAGAAGCATAGATACACACCTTAAAGCAACTTGAACAGCTGTATATGGCAACTGTTGTGCTAGACCCATCCCGACCCCAGCTATTATAAGGAAACTGACCCATTTTGCTGGCTCAGTAAGTATAGTTAAGTGCATAAGACAGACGCATCCTGCAATCATTATAAGTTCGCCAGTAATCATGAGTGGAACCTGTATGTCTTAGTGAAAAACAACTGTATCAATATTCGTGCAACAAACATAATAACCCCATTTGGAGACTAGAGCTCCTGCGATTACAACAGCCACCATAAGTGGTAAGAAGTACGCGATGAACCGTATTGCGCTAGTCATAGCATCTACGCCCTGTACCGCCTGAAAGAAGAATGGCACATAGAAGCAAACCTTGATCTCTACTTAGTTCATGACATTGTAGGAAGGGTTTAAGTACGGACCACAATGTTTGCTGAACCTAACAAAGCAAGAGAACAGAATGCGGCACAGATGCTTCGTTGTTTAAGAACGCGAAGTGGCAACAATGCATCCTCGCCTCCCTTCCATTGTAAAAATCCAAATATTATAAGTAGAAGCCCACCACCGACGAGTAGTCCAATTACAGTGGCAGAAGCCCATGGGTACTCCTGTCCACCAAATTGAAGTGCGAGAAGAACACAGCAGACAGCCCCTACAAAGACAGCTGTACCAAACAAGTCGATCTTCAATATCTTCTCTCTCAATGAGAGCCCACGAGGTGAGTCTTTGGGTACAGTTACTCTTAGGAAACCGAAAACGACGAAGACACAAGCTGCACCAATTGGAAGGTTTCTGTTACTATATCAGATTTTCTCTAGTATGCAGCGCAAGTGCAGCGCAAGTGCAGCGCAAGGAAGGAAAAAAAAATACGTACAGCCAGAAACACCATCTCCAAGTTGCTTTGATCGTCAGAGCTCCACCTAGGATTGGTCCAAAACAGATGGCTACACCAAAGACACTGGTAACAATACCATTATACAGAGGTCGTTTTTCGTACTCGACGGTATGGGTGATGATACTAAGTGCCCCTTGAGTAAGTCCTGCCGCTCCAAGTCCGGCTATGGCCCTTCCAACTATGAACTGCGACCCCGTGTTAGCTGACCCACAGAGAGTCGATCCCACTTCGAAGAGGACGATGGCGGTAATGTAGACACCTTCCACTTTGAAAAGTTTGTATAATTTACCAAAAGCAGGCTGAAAGGCCGTCATGGTCAAGGTGTACCCTGCGCTTATCCATGAGACTGATTCGAGTGACTTCAAGTCGGCTGATATTTTGGGGACCGAAGCGGTGATCATGCTTGTGTCGATAGCAGCTAGGAATGTTGCGAAGTAAAGACATATAATTACAACTGCTAAGTGTAGACCTTTCAGATACTGGTTGGGAGGTTCATCCTGAATCTGCTTTCGTTGCTCACTCGACCCATTTTCTGCATCTTCAGGTTGTTTACAATTAATGTGAGAAGCATCTTGTTGCATCATGGAGGCTTGACTGTTTGGATACTCTGAGATGCAAACTGTATCAGGATGGATAAATTTCGAACTCGATTGCGGGGAAGGAGTGACGCAAAATATGAAAAAATCCAGCAAGATGATAGATAACCCGAGTGATCCTATTTTGCCAAACTGGAGAAATTTATCATGCGTGAAAGTCGAACAAGTTTACTTGGTTGGAGTCGTGAAACGCGAAAGATAATAGCACTAAAATATGGTCTATCTGATGGGAAGGCTAAGTTTCCTGTGCCATAGCAGTGACATGATAAGCTAGGCGGATAAATGGTGACTCTGATCTAACCTAATGTAGATCAACTGGGAGCCGTTTAATTTGACCTACATTCGCACAAAGATTCGCGAACCAATGAGAGTGTAACATTCTTGTTGGGTTGAGACACTCCCGAGTTGAGGCGCCGCCATCAAATCTCGAGGTTATGACAAAGATTCGAAACACTATGTCGATTCCCTTAGCTGAATGAACACTCAATGATTGATCTTGATATTCAACGTGCTTTTCTACATCAGGTCCCTTCTCGTAATCAATGACAAAGTAAGAAAGATGAGGCTATTAAATTATGAAAGGCTCACGAACCACATATCTTTGTACGAATCCTTGTCCTTGAAGCAAATGAATTGAAACACTCAATGACCACATCTCTTTTGAATCACTTCACTTCATTGAAATGAGCAGCACGTACTGTAATCGTCACCACCGAACCTGTAGAAAAGATTCAATATTAACACTGAATACCGTATTGAAAAGAATATAGGAGTCTAGAAGCTTATCCATTGAAGCTTGGTGCGGATTCGATCTTTCAAGGGAAATTTTGAAGACTGGCCACCTTTAGATCTATACATGACACCTATTCAGAGATGCCCTTTTGGGAGTTAAATATGCTGAATGCGCATCTAAACTGCGCATCAAATAAGGCGTAGATGAATAGGTATGTGAACCAACTGTAGTGCTACGTCGAGAATGAATAACTATCCTTAACGTCCTTTGTGAAAAATAAGCTTTCAGCCATCAATTGACAGCAGAGCTAGCATCAATCGCGGAGCTTTCGCTTAGGCCCCGGTTGACGCCCCGCAAAAAATCATAAATATGATATAATGATGACCCGTGATCTCTGTACCTCCACTCATGAGCATTTCATTTACAATCAAGCAGTGATACTAAACATAACTTGTATATGATGGCTGATGGTCGAGATTTGCCGAATCCGGCACTGGAAGATTATGATCTGACTAAGTCAATTACCGCTGCATCGGGATTGCGACAAGGACTGACTTCCTACGGCGATGCCCATTTCTCCCTATTTCTTAGAAAGGTTTTCATCAAGGCTCTGGGTTATAGCGACGATGCTCTTAGTAGGCCTATAGTTGGTATAATCAACACTTACTCTGCTCTCAATCCTTGCCATGCAAACATTCCTCAATTAATCGAGGCTGCCAAGCGTGGCATTCACCTCAATGGCGGACTTGCGGTGGAGTTTCCTACTATTTCCATCGCTGAGTCCTTTTCTTCGCCCACCAGCATGTTTCTGCGAAATCTTATGAGCATGGATACTGAAGAAATGATCAAAGCGCAACCATTGGACGCCTGCATCATGATTGGAGGTGTGCTTCATCCTGCGATTATATTATGCTAGATGCACAAAGCTGAATGGATTCATAGGCTGCGACAAGACTGTTCCTGCTCAGTTGATGGGTGGTATATCATCTAACAAACCTATTTTACCTTTGATTACCGGACCTATGATGCCAGGAAGCTTTAGAGGAAAGCGTTTGGGAGCTTGTACTGATTGCCGTAGCAATTGGGCGGCTTTTAGAGCTGGGCAAATTGACATTGAAGATATAGCTATGCTGAACGAAGAGTTGGCTCCAACTGTAAGCCTAATAGTAAACTACTATATGTTACTCTTTTAATAACTTACAGTCTGGAACCTGTGGTGTGATGGGTACGGCAAGTACGATGGCCTGTATCACTGCTGGACTTGGATTTATGCCATTTGCTGGTGCCACGGCGCCTGCTGTCTCATCAGCTCGCCTCAGGATTGCCGAGGAAACTGGAGCAAATGCAGTAGCTGTGGCAGCGGCGAAACGAACACCACAAGAGATGCTTACCGAAGAATCATTCTATAATGCAATCACGGTACTTCAGGCTATCGGAGGATCAACCAATGCAGTAGTTCATCTGATGGCTATTGTAAACCGCCATCCGAAACTCCAAGGCAAGATAAACCTCCGAACTTTTGATGAGATAGGGAAGAAGACCCCCCTACTGGTCGATTTGAAGCCTAGTGGAGATAATTATATGACAGATTTCCACAACGCGGGAGGTATGCTAGGTCTCCTGCAAACACTACGTCCATTATTACATCTTCAAGCAAAGACAATCACAGGGCAGACTATGGGTGAAGTTTTAGATGCTTCACTCTTTCGCATATTTCCTTTCTCAACAGAGATCATTCGTCCCCTCACGAATCCCCTCTATCCTGGCTCATCTCTTGTAGTAATCTACGGGAATCTCGCTCCTAAGGGTGCCGTCCTTAAGGCATCTGTTTCCAAAGATCGCCGTCTCCTTCAGCACTCCGGTCCTGCGGTAGTGTTTAGAAATTCCAACGATCTCGCACTCCGTATTGACGACCCTAAACTTCTCGTAACCAAGGACTCTGTTCTGGTCCTTCAAGGTATAGGGCCAATTGGTAATCCCGGTATGCCAGAAGCTGGACTCATTCCTATACCTAGGAAATTGGCTAAAGAGGGTGTAACTGATATGTTGCGGATCTCTGACGGGCGTATGTCAGGGACTGCTGGGGGCACCATTGTATTGCATATTTCACCTGAGTCGGTTATCCCCACATCTGTTCTTGGTATTGTTAGAGATGGCGATATTGTTTCATGTGATATCGAAAACCGACGACTCACACTTGAGATTAGCGAAGATGAGATCACGCGACGGATCGAAGAAAAGGAGGATACACAGAAGACAGGAAGAGAGGGCACAAACTCAGAAGACCAGAGCAAGGTATGGAAGCAGCGTAATACAAGACGCGGGTACCGGGGACTGTATGAGCGGACCGTAAATCAAGCAGAAGACGGCGCTGATTTCGATTTCTTGACCGCTTCAGGGCCAGTTGGGAGGCATTAAATGGACACACTTATTGAATTAAAATAAGGCAATACCTATTCTGGGCTAATATATCGAAACTAGAATACTGTAGCGAGTGAAAAGGATAACAATTAACACTAAGCCTTATCCGTATCGAAGCTGGCCAGGTCATGTTTAAAATGAGCAATTTTCATCAAGAGCCTAGATGTCGGTTCGCCACACGCATGGTTATTGGAGTAAAATCATTCCGAATACGGGGCACTGCATGCTCGCAATAGCGTAGTGCTTGTTGTATTTCAGTGGGATCGTCTTGTTGTATTGACTACGTACGAAAGGGAGTGTTTATATACTCAATGACGGATTATGTGACTATGTCACATGACTATCATTTGAATGTACCAACACTAGATGATGAGATTTCGGTTATTCCGCAGAGTATATACAGCTTGCTGTTTTTGAACTGTAGCTAATATAATTCTTATTGATTTACCAATTTCGAGGAATTAGATTCCACTCGCACCTCAATCAATTCTTCCACACCTGTTCAATAAAGGCTATAAGATCATCTTTCAGATCCTGAGTTCGCTCTAATGCGGCAAAATGTCCTCCCTGAACCCATATGTTAATTTATCTCCTCAGTGTTTCCCAGTGGGATCCTTACATGAGAGTGATGCCGGTGAAAAACCAGATTCCCGGTCTTTTTGACCCAGCTTTGGGGAATAGGTGCAATTTCCTTCGGGAACCAAGAAAATCCTAACGGCTTCTTTATATGCCAAACAGGATTCTCATGTGCTCCAACATTACCAGGAGTGAATAACTGGTGAAGAGTAAGCAAATCTCACAGCGATAAAGGTTGCCTGTTACTTACTTGTCGGTATGGATATATTGAACTTGGAAATGTCTCAGTGAGCCAGTAAAGTGTTACTGACTCAAGTATGGTGTCCAGTGGTGGTGTGATATCGGTCCAGTCCAGAAATTTCTCACCAATCCTATGATAATGAGTGAAATCATGTCACAAGTAGAGGTTAACGTACCATATAAGAAGGGCAAGTGGGTTGGTTGCAAGGACCAGTCCGATGGTACTGGGCTTTGTAGCGTGTTCTAATGCGTATGAACTACCAATTCTGTTAAATTCTGAAGCTCTGAACAGTCCCTCTTTCTCTTCGGCAGTGACGTTTTTCGGATCGATGCCCTCCGGCTCGGGCATTATACAGAAATTTACTATATTACTTTAGTATAGTAAAACTGGATGAATGATTGAAGATAGCATACTATGAACAGCTATTAGATGAGAATAGTTAGCATAGACCAAGAACCATTGGTTTGAAGTCTCAATAACATACCTTTACACTGCGCATACTCGGCGGCAATAACTCTGGCGACTTTACTGCCAATATCCCCCCCTTGAACGACATAGCCATCTGAAAATCCAAGTCCCACCATCAAGCTGTTCATGATACGCGCAATATCCTCAATGCGAAAATCTTTGTTCATTGGAGGCCGTGAGGAAAACGCGTAACCAGGAAGGGATGGAACTATGAAATGATATGGAAATTCAGTTTCGGAGTACTGTTCTTTCATTAGAGAAATCAGTGGGAGAAACTCAATGAAGCTTCCTGGAAATCACTTTAGCTACGCTACAGAAAGAAAGGTACACTGTGTTCTTGCCTGGCCAGCCATGGAGCAACAAGACCGGAATGGCGTTGGCTCTGGTAGAGAAGAGCCCAATAAAGTGGATATTGAAATCACCACTATAAAGATCCTGGATGTGAGTCTTGAAATTTGGGAAGGAGTTCATGTGTTTCTCACAAGATCTCCTTTTGCAAAGGGTGATAAATTAGCAGCTATCTTTAACTGAATAACAAAAATGTTAAATTGAGACCTACCAGTCAAAGGCATTTAGCCACTTTTGCTTAGCTTCCGTGATCCAGTCATTTGTGATTCCGTACTTACCATCAGACTGAGTGCTTTCGAAAGTTGGTGCGGCAATTTTAGAAGCCTCAAGGAGAGATCGCATCTCAACAAGTTTTCTTTCTGGAATGTAAACCTTAAAGGCACACAGAGCGAGGCTCGTGTTCTTGGGTATGTTTGCATAAGACATTGTTATTTGTATGGATATTATAGGGCTGCCTCTTTTAGAAATAATGAGTTGACGCTTTTTGAATCACTTTCAATTGCTGTTGGCTTCTCTGAGTTTTTGTTCACAAGAAGCCTGGACAAAGATGTGACATATCAGGACTTTGATTATAGGATTTGCTCACATTCAAGCGAAAAGCTCCACGTAATCATCAGAGTTACAGAACAGGGCAATATTGTAAGCAGTAGATTATGTACCGTCATTGAAATCCCCCACATATTGTAAAAGCTAAAGAACCTGACATAACAATCATACTCTCGCACGTATCACATGCTTCACTCTGGGGCAGTTTTATGTAATCATAGTTTGCTTTAGCTTACATAACACAGCAGTTACCTCAAGTATTCATTACGATTGATGTAATCTTACTTAACCGCGGCTCAAACTTTCCACGAATACAATTATCCATGCAGTATATTACCGTATCTAGGAAAGTCACATGAAAACGTTAGTTACATGGCATAAGAATGTTCCCAAGTTTCGATTGGATCTTGGAAGAACTAGCCAGAGTTTTGGAACGGAGCTTAAACTTGGCCAAGGCCGGTTTTAAAAACATGTTCTTAGTGAATTGAAAAGTGCTTCATTCATACTTCAATAATTTGCTGATCATTGCGTAGAAATAGAGGTAGTGTATATCGCCTATCATATCGCCTGTGTCTCGCTTTGTTACATGACACGAATGCTGGCACGAACACGAAAATCCCGAGCAATGGATAGTACTGAGACAAACACGGAGACAGATTCCCTTGAGCCATACACAAGTTGTCATCAGCGATTGACAAGTCTGAACCTAAGATGATTAGTTTAGTCATATTTAGTTGCTCTTGAGTCTTGGCCAAACAATTAGCCACTAGAAAAGAAAATAAAGAAAGACAAGAGTATAAAGTGATATGTATATCTCTTAAGACAAAGTAATTGAAAGAACTTTGTATGTAATTATTAAAGATGCGAAAACCATTGTTTCTTCTTTTATTGCTTTTTGGGAATATCACAATTGTTCAAGCTCCGCCTGGCTTTACCCCTAGCACCACGAAAAGTTTGATTGAGTCATTCGGTCAAAAATATGTAACACCACCTTTGTATGGAGTGAATAAAGGAGATTAAGAAGCAGAAAATTTTCCGATTCATCTGTTTTATTACATATAAAAGGGGGATTTACTACGGTGGAATTAGAAGGTGTGCACGGGCCACTTGGACTGTAGGTTAACTTTCCACCGCGAGGCAAGTTGTTCGCACTTGGGGTGGAGAATAACTTCGCTCTAAAAACGGTTCTGAGGTTTTGTGTGGTATCTGGGGACTACCCTGAGTGATTTCCGCAGCCTAAGAAAGAGAGTAAACAAATTCAATGGCTGTGATAGAGCTACGATAGATAGCCTTCTTAGCGCTAATGGCTTGTCTGGTGTTAGTCTAGCTGAAAGGTGGGGTGAACCTAATATTGTTGACTGCTTGTGGAATTGGAAGCCAATTTTGAACTCTGGTGGAATCACGGCTAGCAGCAGTACTCCTCATATTAATGTTTCCATTATGAAAATAAGCACAGCTTGTCTGCAATGTCGAACCGGCAAACGTAAATGCAGCTCGGTACGAATAGGAGACTCGTGCAATCCTTGTATTCGAAAAAGCCTACCATGTTCGAATCGGTCTAGTCGTCGTCGATATCAGCCTCATGACAGCTCTTTAATTCCCGCGCCGTGTGACAATATACAACCACCGTACTCAGATGAGGTCATCTACCTTGTGGACCTGTACTTCGACTATATTCATGACAAGCCCCATACTTTGTTCCATGAGCCGTCGTTCAAAGCGAGCGTCGTGAATGGGACAGTCTCAAGAACGGTCCTGTTATGCATAATTGGTCTTTCTGCTCGGTAGACAATCCACTTCGTGAAGCCAGTTTCGTAAAATGCTAAGTTTCATTGTAGATTTGCAGAAAGTCTGGAGACTAAGGCTTGCGGACCAATATATTCAAAGGCGGGGAAGGACAGCTTCAAGGCAGATCTAGAGCATGTCTGCATCGAGAATATTCAAGCGTGTATAGTGATTGCAAACATATGTCTAGCGGACTCAGATTCAAAAGCAGAATCGCTTTACTATGGTATTCAACTCCTACCAACCATTCCCGGTTCGTCCATGCCAGTTCAATGCTAATTTAATGAAGCCCTTGCTATTCGCATGTCTCTGATTCTTGATTTGGTCACCATTGACAATGCGGAGGATGGAGTATCACGAGAGATCAAGAGACGGGTATGGTGGACATGCTTTCTTGTTGACATATGGTCAAGCGGAGGTTCTAGTATCTCACGACAACTCAGTGTGACTAACACATGCCCAAGAATGCCGGTGGAAGAATTGATGTTTTTCTATTTAAATGTTAAAGGAGAGGATATCACCAACAACATGTGGAAGCCTGGAATGTGGAGTCACATGGTAGCTATGGTCGAAGTTTATAAAGAGATACAAGACCTTATCAGATATCTAGTTGACATCACCGAGTGGGACGAAGAGTTCATCGAGGCTACGGTGGATGGTTTAGCAATTCGACTCCTAGCCTTTGAAGATAAGTTCGAGCCAGAACTACAATTCTCCGCTGAAAATGTAGTCATCAATGCCGATCGTGGATTAGGTAGACTCTATACTGGATTTCACCTTGGGTATCAGTACTACTGCATGCTTCTGTACTATCAGTATCTCGACAAGAACCGGCCACCAACCGCAAATGGTGCTACCTATGCTAGACGTTGTAAGTCTCATGCACGAAAATTCTGCCACATATTAAGGCTTTCCCGAGAGCATAAGCAGGCTGAAGCCCTTCATAATATTATTGCTCATATTACTATTGTCTCTTCATCAGTTCTACTCCATACGTATATTTTTGGGGATGCAAGCGAGCTTCAACAGACGATTGGCCAACTTGAGGCCAACATGGAAGCGCTTGTGCAATTGCGTGCATATTGGCCTAGTGTTGAATTGATGGTCAGTATTCCCAAATACCGCACATTTCGTCATCTGACAGGATATTAGATTGAACGGCTCGTTGTGTTTTTGAAAAATTGTGTGCAGTCGCCCGCAAGCAACACACACCGTTTTGATAAATGGATGGTGAAATTTCTTCAAGAATATGGTCAGACTCTGGATGAGAAGGAGAAAGTTGAGGCCTCCGCTCTCATGCTCCCGGCCGAAGTCCACAATTCTAGGCTGGTACAGAGGGGTCGCACTATACAGGGCGTTATGTCAGCGTTTTGGAATGTTGACCAATGATGGAGATGAGGGAATTTGTGAGGCAGAGGGGGGTTATAAGAAGATCTCTCACTGACTTGCACAGAATCCATCAATTAGCGTGTTTGATATTTGGAAAATTTAATGATACATGTATTGAGTGGTGGTTGACATAACTACAAATTCTAACAATTAACCCATGTGTTATTGAGAGATGCAAGTAAAACCATTAATATGTGGAGTGTAATCGATTATTGTCAGCCGACTTAGCACCCAATTACGAGAACCGATGATTGGAAGGAGACCACTATTATTCGATCATCTACTTCACAGGTATTTCTTGTCAACCCTGTATCAGAACGCAATATCTACCGTGGCTCAGAGTAAGAGAATCGTTTTTTTCTATCCACTCCTTACCCCCTTCCCGAGAAACACGCACCGATTTGCTATTCTCGGGCAGCTTGATACTAGCAGTTGTACTCATAGGAATCGTCATATCTAACCGAACTCCCCCATCTACCCCTCGACTAAACCTAATATCAATCTTTCCGTATGGGCAATCTATCATTCCATTTACAGAATTGAATTCTGAGTTATATGGCGGTGAAATACTAAATGTCTTATATGCAGCTCCAACTGGCTTAACTCCCAGAACGGCAGTGTAAAACCATTCAAGAATGCTGCCGAGCATATCATGGCACTTGCTTCTACAGTCATCCTGCCAAAACTCCAGAAGCGTCGTCTCCCCACGACGTAAGAATCGCATATAAGATGGATGTTCCTCCTGTCTTGCCATCTGGAGGACGAGATCGGGGCGATTCACATCGTGCAGGGTATTGAACAAATAGCGCAAGCCAATTTCTCCAGATCGTAGCTTCCCATCCGCAACATCGTCAAGGAAAGCACGCTTCACATCGGAAACATGCTGTGCTGGAACCATATGGAACTGGAGTGCAAGAGCTTGACAGACAGCATCTCGGTCTTTCGCAGGGTAGTTGTCAAGCGAGGTATAATAGGCATATGGGCGTGTGGTATCGTCGGTCACAAGGAGATGTTTGTTGTAAATGTCGTAGATACGAGATGCTTCCGCAGCCCATCTCGTAGCCTCATCGGTGAGTTTAAGATTTTGCGCGAACCTCTCCATACAGCAAAGGCATTCATAATATATGGCTGTCTCAATATTTGCTTGTGCATTACCGTGAGCGATTCCACGTCCCCAGTCTCCAAGGCCGTGTTCGATGAGGCCACCTTTTCGCTCTTTAAGCTTCATGTAATTCATGTAACGCTCACCTGCTCGATACATGCGTGGAATTGTATGTGTTGATCCGTAGTAGCGGCGGAGGAGGTCCGGAATAAATATAAGAGCACAGCCCCAGGAAATTGTGTCGTGAAGAGGCCCACACATATATCTGATCTCTGGAGCCATAGTTGGAACCAAACCACTAGCCTCTTGAGCATCTAGTATGTCGTCTAGAATTTTAGTATATAGGTCCTCCATGTCTATGATATACTGAGTAGCTGGGGCTAGCAAGTGCGTTACTTCGAGCCAACCAAATTTCTCAATCTGCGGGCAATCGGTATGGTAACTAAAGAGATTACTAGTGAATGTGTATTTTAGGGCATTCAAAAGTTGGTTCACGTCTTCTTTGTCAGTAGACATCTCTCCCAATCTTCTAGCAGCTGAAGATACGTGCTGGCCGACAGCAGTATGGATTATTGGTAGTCCAGTTTCGGCGGTCAAAGAGACTCCTTCCACCTGAATATATCGTGCGCTGGTGAAGCTAAAATCCGGCTCCCACTCCTCAGGACTACCCGAACCAGCAAGAAAGAAAGTAGAGTAGACACCTGTTTCGAACTGTTTGAAAAGAGGATCCGGCATCTTGACTGTCCCGTCCTCGTGCACTGTTTCGGCATATCTAATCGTGACTTCGGAGCCAGCCACCCCTTCTACTGAAATCTTCGTCATTATCGATGAATTTTGGCCCAAGTCATAACACACCACACCAGGACGAGGCGTTGTTATTTTGATTGGCTGGAATGTCTCGTGTTTCACCACAGGTGGTTGACTCTGGAGCCGTAAGAATCCGCGCGGCCCAGTAAGTCCTTTTGCTGGTGCCCAGCTACTTTCATCAAAACCACTGTCATCCCAACCCCGCGGATACTCTCGACGATCATGTGTCTCCGAGGCATAGATATTAGCAAGTGATGTGGCACTCTTCCTCACTCGCCATGTGTCATCGGACTTTATGATTTCGTGTCTGCCGTCCTTAAAGAAAAGATGGAGCTCTGCAAAAAAGCACAATTCATTCCCGTATCGTACATATGTGTTGTCCTCATACATAGGCCAAAAGAATCGGTCACCTTGATCGCCAGCATAGAAGCCATTTCCCAGATGTGCCCCTACTACGTTCTCGCCCTGCTTTAGCAGGGGTGTTACATCATGGGCAACGTATTGGACTGTTTTGTGATAATTCGTCCATCCGGGATCGAGAACATTCAAAGAAGCTGGCTGTCCATTGACTTTGAAATTGTGATGACCTAAGCCCGACACGAAAGCTACAGCACGATATGGCTTCTCCTTCAGAGTGAATGACCGGCGCAGATAGAATGGTTTATCAGAACCGTTACCAATCCACCAAGCTTTCCACTTGTTTTCCATATCTTCGAACCAAGTTCTGAAGATTAAGGCTGAGTGAGGCATATAAGTCTGGTTCATGCTAAGCGGAGGCAATAATTGGGCCCGAGGATAAGCCGTGAAGAAAGCATTGTTGGAGCTGTTATACGAGTTTGCGTTTTGATCCCAAACAATTACACGCCACGTGTACTGACATGTTGAACGGAAGCCATTTGTTGGGTTACAAATTATATCTCGTTGATCTGAAGATTGACACCGTCCCGAGTCCCAGATCAGCGGCCCATCGATGAGACTGGATGTTCCGGGAATACCAGCTTCAGTAACGATGATTTGATATGCAGTCTGTGTGGCCAATTCATCATCGCTTTCCAGCGTCCAAAAGAATCGAAGCTCATCGACATCTATCCCGATTGGTTCATGGAAGCCATGTATACCACACCGTGTAATTTTCATTGTTTTATTGCGAAAAGGAGTACACCGTCAATACAGTCAGCTATTAAGAAAGCTGTTTAAGGAATTATGCTAATAAAAAGACGAAAGCGGTTGAGTGAAGGAGAACTGGAGAACCAAAGGACAACTCTCAACGCGCCATTTGAGTCTAAACTTTCGTAACTGTTCGCGTGTCAAATATGTCGATGCTCAATGGGTCTTCTTTTGGATTCGTGCTGTCGGTCCAGTGGCGAGCGAGGCCAGGTGAAGAGGAGCAGTTAATAAGTTGAGGACCTGCACAAGTGCACAGGTGAGAGACATGGTTAACCTTACCCATTTCCCTCGAAAGGTGGAAAATAGATGAATGAACTGGCTAGAGGCGAAAACTTTTAAAGTGGCTGGCAAAGATTAAGTTGCTATATCCTCGTAGCACGCATCTAGGACTCCTGGTTGGGCTGGGCGCACGTGGATAATTAGCGAGTGTGCGGTAATAATGGAGTATGATTGGCTGATTGCCGGCAGCACCAGTATTATGTAATTCTCAGCCTGTCGCTTCTCGCGAGGAGTTATTAAATATTGACCGAAAGCCGAGTCATGTATAGTTAGATTCCCCAACTCTCCAACTTCCCCCAGTTCGAAACCCCGCTAGATTAGTGTCGTTCCCCAATACCCCGAAAAATGAAATACGTCTATGTGGCTTTGTACGGCGGTCATCTGGGTAAGAGGAGCGGCATCTAGGCGGCGGTAGCGATGCCAACAACATGTATATATAATTGGGATATCTCCTCTAGACGGAAGCTGCAGTTCTTATCGATCACTTAGGAATTTGCACTCTTGGCCGCTCTATCGACGGTTGCGTTACTCTCAGCTTTTCTAGTCACTTTTCAATCATCGACACAGTGGTTGATGCTTAAGTAGACTCACCATCACCATCACCACCATGGGTAGAACCACTACTATTATTTCCGGGGTCTTCCTCTCTATCGGCGGTGAGTTGAGACTGATCGATGCTATATGATTGACAAAGCTGACCTTTCAAGGTTTTCTCTTTGGCTACGACTCGGGCATCATTACGTCTACAATTGCTCAAACAGAATTCATCACCTACTTCAACCGTCCGAATGACAATCTTACTGGTGGAATTGTTTCATCCTTTCAAGGTGGTGCCATCCTAGGAACGATTATTACTTTCTTCACGGCAGACAAGCTTGGGCGAAAGAAGACTATTGCGCTAGGAGCACTGCTCGCTACAATTGGTTGCGCTCTACAAGCTGGAGCGGTTAACATGACAATGATCATTATCGGTCGCTTTATTGCCGGAGTAGCTGTCGGTATTCTCACTTCGACCATTCCTATGTATGCCTCTGAGATTGCAGAGCCTAAATATCGTGGAGCTCTATCTGGTCTATTGCAATGGATGCTGAGTTGGGGCTTTTTGGTAGCCCAATGGCTTGGTTATGGTTGTTCATTTGTTAATGGCCCATTTCAGTGTAAGCTCTTACAATTCTATTGCCAATCGAGCTGGACTTCTTTCTAACTGCTTTCAGGGCGGTTTCCACTTGCATTTCAATGTTTTCCAGCAGTTATTTTGCTCTCCGGGATATGGTTCCTCCAAGAATCTCCACGTTGGCTAATGGAGCAAGATCGTCACGAAGAGGCCCTGGCTGTCCTCAGCAAGCTACACGACAATGCGGCTGGTACCAATAGAGAGTTTGTAGAGCTAGAGTTTCGCGAAATACGCGATGTGATAGAAGCGGACCGCAGTGTGAACCAGATCACCTGGTCTTCGATTTTTCGAAAAGCTTCGTGGCGCCGCCGTCTGTTCCTTGGCTGCGGTGTTCAAGCTTTTGGTCCTCTTTCGGGAATCAACGTCATTAACTACTACGGCCCTCGCATTTATGAGATCCTTGGAATAAGCAATCAAACCTCACTCATGATTATTGGTATTAGCGGCGCTTTGTCTATTATCTACTGCACCATTGGCCTCTGGGCACTCGAACGTGTAGGCCGCGTGAAGCCTCTAATAGTTAGTGCTGCCGGCTGCGCTCTTGCTCTTCTAGTGAACGCTGTTCTGTCTCAATACCTTGACGGCGCAAGTGCCAGCCAACTCCGGGCTATGGTCGCGATGAACTTTGTTTTCAGCCTTTTCTATACACCTACTGGCATTATTTCCTGGGTGTACCCTGCCGAAATCTTCCCGGTTGATATTCGGGCAAAAGGAAATTCTATTGCAACTTTTACGAACTGGACGCTCAATCTTGTCTTTGCACAGATCACCCCAGTAGCCCTGACAGAACTTGGGTTCAAGTACTTTTATGTCTTTTTTGCGTTTGGCGTTGTAGCGATGGTGTCCTATTCCATATTCTATCCCGAGACAACCGGACGTACGCTTGAGCAGATGGATGAGCTTTTTGGTGACCAGCTGGTGCCTCATGCGCTAGAGGACTCGGATGCCGCAGCTGCCGCAATGGGAAAGACTGCGGTACTTGCAGAGCATGTGGAGACTGAGGAGAAGAAGAAAACTTGATATCTGTACCATTATAGTATATTCACTTTGATCAAAAGTCAGGAGAATTTTAGAAGATTTTCGTTTGAAGACGTTTTCTCAACCGATTCCGAACTAATTATTACCATTTCCTGAATTCACTATAAAACTCTAGTAAAATAATCCATCATTGAGGACTGATTTTGGTTCATTTGCTCAGTTCCTTTGCTGGTCTATATTACTGAAGATTGCACTAGAATCTGCTGAATCTGCTGCATGGAAAATAGTAGTTTGCGCAGCGTTGCTGCTACCTATTATATCTATCCACTTTATTTGGATGGCTCGAGACCAGACCGTTCACTACTACGGATCAGGTTTATCTGAAAGTGCGAGAGCAGCTGTGAAATTGCTATGGGCAAACCAAACATCAATGAAGTAAATAACTACACGCAATTTCGTACGGTTTTGTCTCTGTCAAGCTCCAATCTTAGACTTCGAGTTGCTAGCGAGGGTCTCTCCATGTGTTTGCAAAATTTATGGCGCTAGTACAAAAGCCCGTAATTCATAACATGAATGTAGTATCCTCGATTTGATGAGAGGCAGAACTTCGAAGGTGGTGTGGTGTCCTGAAGCTTTGAAGAAACTTAGCTTTGGGAACTGTTGCTTCTACCATGACTAACAAAAATCGATTTATTTTCTATGGCTTTCGTCTTATCAACTTAGCCAGAGCAGAAGCCATCTTCATCTGTAATGAACTATATATCTAGCAAGGACGGTGAAAGTCAAGTTGCTTCTTGCAGAAAAGGATATCGAGATATGACGCATACTGGTGGCTATAGTCTAAGACCAGAAGATTGATGGAGACGGATTGCAATACCTTTCACGAGCTTGAAATACCTTACGTTGAAAATAGAATATGATAAGAAAGTCGTCAGATCTGTAAGCTTTGAGTACGAGATCATCATCGACCGTGACCACATAGTTTTTCTAAACGTGATGCGCACTAATGGTACTTTCTTGCAACAACTCAGGTATTTGGAAGAATGAACGGACCACATGATGAGTTTTTGCCTCACCGCTTGAATTGAGTATCCACCGTGGTATTTTGGAATACGATGCGATGCTAATTAGGTGAAACAAATAAAGTGACTTTTAGAGTTGTGATCCGTGCGGGTAGTCCCTCCATTAGACGATGCTTAGACCACTTAGTGAACGATGAGAACCTAAATTCAGAAGCTAAGCAGAGAATCATTTGCGGAGTTCTAATTATAGACCTTGTTACTTGTGACTTCGGCAGCCTAGGAACTTTTTAGAGGCAGGTCTAGGCTTGCTAGAAAACAAATAGTATGTTGAAGTCAGATGTCAACAAAACCTCGCGGACGAAAGGATAATAGAGATGATGATGTTCGCAGCAGAAGCCTTCTAGCTCTCCTAACAGGTCGTCCGTAAATTTTGTATTTCGAAATCCATGTTCTCTCGCTGTGGTATACTTGAAACATGTTTATGGAGAGAGTATTATGGGGTCTAATCAATACTGACTATCGTCTAATGTTTCCAGTAGAGCCAAAAACAGCTTAGGAAGAAATAATTAGTATGTTCCAGGCAGTCGAAGCTCGCCTTCAGCCCCTAATACGTGGTGAAGAATGAGTTCGCCCCACCATATTTTAATATATGCGGGCCTAACTCCCTCTTTTCTTCCCACAATAACCATGAAGTGCAATGGTAATCAAGACGCTTGAGGTCATAAATCATGAATCATGCCTCGCCAAATTCAGCTGTTTATCTGACGGGAAAGAGGAGTAATATGGGGCAGAAATCAGAGTAGAGCCTCGGCAGTCATCTCCACGGACCAGGATCGCCAGAGTTCTAAAGTTCGCGCTGCGGGAGCTAAATCGCAAGATTGCGGCATCCTATAGATGAAAGAACCAAGTTAGCGCCGATATCGAAGCTACAAATCTAAGTACAAATCTCAAACATACTAGTCTCTAGCAGAGTATAGCTTGGCTATCACCCGCAAGCAGTTCTCGACTTGTGCCTAGCTTTGTGTTTTGCGATAAGCTGTCGATTTACAACAGGCCTATGTGAGGGATGTTCCATGTCAATTCTAATTTACTGGAGAGCTTTGGTCATCTTACTGTCCTATCTCTTCAACTCCTATGCTTCTCTAAAGCCTTCAATTTGATGAAACTAAATTGATGAAACAATGTAATTTGGAACTAGGACACTGCACGGGAATACCGGAGTCCTAATCGAGAGGTATCGTTACCAAAAAAGCGATGGCATGTTAAGCTGAGCTCCGGTAGAATGAGGTATATAAGTCGTCTCTTTCCTGATATTTAGAACATTATCCTCAACCGGTCTTTCATACTCACAGTCGCTTTCTACAATCGCAATTTTCCACTCACTCACTTGCTCACTTAAAGTACTCTCGTTAACATACTTTCTAATCACTCCTTTATTCAAAATTGATACTTTGAAACGCAAATATGCAATTCTTCAGCACCATTCTCATTTCCGCCCTCACTTTTTCGAGTTATGTTTCAGCTCTTCCAAACGCCATTGAGAAGAGGACCTCTGTAACGGCCGTCCTTCCAGCAATTACTGCTCTCCAGAGCACAATTTCATGCCTTGATGCCTCTGTCAAGGCTGATTTGCAAATTATGAGTACGAAATAGATAATCTCCTTCGGCACCTACAAAGCTAACTTAATACAGCGGACAGTGTTGCATCCTGTGACTCCAGCGCTGCTTCTCAGCTTCAGCTTCAGGCAACACTCAAGCTCAAGGCAGGTCTCATCGCTAAAAACCTTCTCGCAGCTGGTGTATCCCGTAAGTATTCCAAGATTCCAAGACTGACCCCCCTTGATATTCACGTCATCATCAAGAAGCTAACATCAACTTCAAAAGTGAAAGCAGGTGTTGGAAAGATCGGAGCATGCCCAAATGACGCTGTTACCCTGGCCATCGTCGCGAGTACTGTAGCATCACTCCAATCTATCACCGACAGCGTTACTTCAACCCTTGCATCTATCTCAGCTAGTGCCAAGCTATCAGTAGGCTGCAAAGCGTTTATCAAGACTCACTTCAACTCCTGCGTGAGCGCTTGTACTCCTTGTGCTTCACCTTTAGTCGGGTTTGCCGCATCTGTCAATGTTGGGATCGGTGCTACTATCGGACTGTCTGCCGAAGCTGCCGTCGTATGTGTTCCCTTTCCAAAACAAATCAAAGTACCTGAATGTAGCTAATCATATACTATAGTCTGTCAAGGCTAGTCTCGATATCTTACTGAAGGCTGTTGCTGGACTATCAACTGGTCTCTCCATCAAGCTACCGTCCGTTTCCGCAGGTGTCGGATCTTCTTTCTGTCTGGGAGCCAAGATCAATGTTCCATGGTAGATATCTATCGGTTCTATAGAAAGGCAAAATAAATAACAGGGCGGTGTGTTGAGCAAGGATTTTGTACTTAGCTAAATAATGTATTGGGTCTCACTATAAGGTGTGGCTGAGATTGTAACTTATATAATAAAATTATGATTAAAAACATCTGATTCATAAAAATTAGCTCTGAAACCCTCGATATTTATCTTATGAAAGAATCAGGCAAAGTATGAACATGATCCCTGAAGTTCTTTTGCGCAATCAGTCTCCACACGTAAAGACTGCGACCTCTTAACATGGTGCCAGTATCACTAAACAGCCCAGGGAGCCGGTGTATTACTCCAAATACAAGAAAATATCATTCTTTTATCATTTGCAGACAACCTGCACTATATATTTCATATAAATACGGAGTCCTTAACTGTAGAAGCCCTTCGATCAATTAGCCTCTGGTTGGTGCTATAGCTTGTTGACGATTATAACAGTTAATTAAATGGTGCGTTTCACTTGAAAAATTTAACATGCAGCCAGTTTTACAGGCAATCTGGCATCAGAATCTCGATATGCGCAATCTTCAATTCTGCCTGAGAAGCCAATCAGTCATACTCTACCCTGATCTCTGCTACCCCTTTTCACTTACCTCTCACATTTATCAAGAGTTCCAGCTAAGCTGAATCCGAACCACTTCACATTAATCAAACTACATCACTTCGCATGTGCTCCCTTCATATCATCTATTCAGACGGGAGTCCAACATACGTAGTAAACTTAACAACAGGACTAAACCGCTAAGACTCAGAATACAAATGTGCAGACCGAATCCTCCTTACGCACGCACCTCGCCACGCTGAGCTTACCCATTTGGCCATAGGTCAGATCAACAGTATTTGGTCGTTAAATGTTCCGTATTTAGCTTTATACTGGGGGCTCTTAATCTATTCAGGAAGAGGTGACTGGCCCTGTTCACAGAGCGTTTCACGTGACGTTACATCACAATTTTGTTGGCATTGCTGCTCCTCTCTTCAAAGTACAACTAATCCTCTTCTGTCTCTGTCTTTTCCTAGAGGATTTAATTCATCACAGGAATGTTGCAGTATTGTGCTGTTCAAGTACTAGATTCAAGTCCTCACAATCCCATAGTGGTGCTCTCACCTGAGTTTAATCACATCCGGGAGACATCATGTCGGAGCATCTTCACACCGATAATAAGACCGAACTGGCATGTTATACTGACCATGAGGGAAGCGAAGACTCCATTAGACCTATCAATAACCAAAAAGACATGTTTCCGACCGTGCTTCGCAACTTTCGTCAAAGTTCATTAGCACAACAAAAGCAAGGATTACGCGCGAACAGTAGGCTCTGCAAACGATGTAAGGGAATAGACCTCGACAAGTTGTTATCAAAAAAGTACAAGACATATGTTGGCTTGCCTGTTGGTTTGCCTGTTGGTGATTTGAGTCCTATTTCAACGTGGGAAATCGACACTTGCGCACTTTGTAATTTATTACGCTCGACAATGTCTCCATACTTGGGAGACGACGATATGATAACTAAGATTCGGGCTTATTCATCTGTAAGAATAAACTACATGGGCTGGAGTTCCATAGACACGAATATGTTAAAGATCTTCGGAGCTGGTATGAGTAGGTATATTGTTTCACAGCCTAGCGGCAACAAAGGACCTGTACAAATGATTCGAGAGAACATTGAGCAATACGAGGTAGTCAAAAATTCGATCAAACTTTGTCAAGTTATGCACACCACACAATTTGCATGACCAAAGATCCCTCCACTGTCCGATATCAGAAACTGATCGACTGCCAAACTCGAACTTTGGTGTTGGCAAAAGATCATCCCTACGTAGCTCTCAGCTACGTATGGGGGGTAATTCCTAAAATATTTGATATCCCCAACGACTCTGAAAAGCTACCTACGATGCTTCCGAGAACTATCGAAGATGCAATAATAGTTACGCAAAAATTAGATTTCGTTATCTTTGGGTAGACAGATACTGCATCGATCAACAGCGGGACAATGAAAAGGCACATCAAGTTGGGAAAATAGACCTTATCTATATGAACGCGGAACTCACAATCATTGCAGCAGCTGGTGGTGACTCTGATTACGGTCTCTCAGGTGTTGGCCATCAGAAAAGACAACCCAGAGATTTGACGACATGTGCAAGAATCGGTAAACACTTCTTGATAACAACCGCTAGTAATCCAACAAAGTCATTTTTTAGAACGAAATGGAATACGAGAGGTTGGACATTTCAAGAGGCTTTATTATCTCGAAGGCGTTTGGTGTTTACCGAAGAGCAAATGTATTTTGAATGTCATGGTATGTACTGCTGCGAGTCACTTAATTTTCCACTCGAATGCATGCATCGAAAAGACAAACAAGGATTCAAAAAGAGCTTCTGCGTAGATGGCCTGGTGGGAGCTTTTCCGAAAGGAATTGGAAGGACGAATACTGAGATTATACGCCGAATTGAAGAGTACACGAAGCGGATTCTTACAAACCCGGATGATACATTCAAGGGTATGTTGGGAATTTTCAATGCATTTGAAAGGAGTAGAAGAAGCGGCACGAAAGTGGAACACTATTTGGGGATTCCAATCTTGCCTCCAATGACCCAAGCATTAAAACGAGGCGAAATATCCAAACCCATCCAAGGATGGACTCCAACAATGGGATTTTTTGTTGGGCTATGTTGGGATTTGGAAAGTCCCGTAGAGAGACGACCTGGATTTCCTAGCTGGTCCTGGACTGGCTGGCAATCCCCCGTTAGCTGGGGTGGCAGCAGCGTTTTTCGTTGGCCATCGATACAAATCGATCATAAAGTCAAGCTTGCTTTTGAGTGTACCGATGGACAAATACTTAGTTGGGAGGATGTTCAAAAATCTAGAATTGAAGCAACCACGCAACCCCAAATGTCCAACATCATTCGCATCACATCATGGACCATCAAGTTGCGAATGGTCCGCCGAAATGGACGGAGAGGTAGTTACAGATACGTTGCCTGCTTGAAACTCGAAGACGGTGGGAGGTTATACTTGAGGTTCGGAATCATTTCGAAGGTTCGACTTAAACATGGCCAAACATGCGTAGGTATATTCCTTGATCACCTTTCTATGGAAAATGACTACAATGCTACTATAATGGTACTTGCCCGAAAAGGAGATATTTATGAAAGAATCGGGCTTGCTCGGCCTATGAAATTTACATATGAGAGGTACGACAGGAATGGAAAGGCAGATGGCCTTCATAGTCAAAGTGGTTCTGAAGATTACGAGATGTTCGACTCTGATACTAATCCTCCAACGATAAAAAAGTCATGGAAGGAGATTAGGCTAGGTTAATTTTAACTTTTTGAATGCATATTACATAGAGAAGAAAACATCGTGCTAAATTGGCAGAATCTAATCTGCAGATTAACCTTTTCTAACATACATAAACTTTCGGGTCAATGAAATTCTAGATGCCGGGGGTCAGGCGGGTGAATGGCGGGTTTCAAGACCGAGCGCGATGTGTCAATGTGCTATTTATTGTATCTGGGATACTCCTAATTTACTCCTGCGCACGTGCTGTTATACCCGGGAACATGTATCCTAAGAACTAATTAATGGCGAATCCCCGAAGCGGTCAGGAAGGAAACATGCTGGCTGCTGGCCTTGACAAGAGACTAGGCAAATTGGGAGAAACCGCTACATACTGGAATTGTACACAATTCTTGACTGAAGATCGTCCCAGTGCATTGGTAGATCTGGGAGAACCCCTGACTAGATCGACTCAACCACGAAGTCCAGGGAGCTTGCGGGTCGAAACAGTGGAATGCGATATGAGGTTGTCCATCCGCCGTATCGGAATGCAAATTTGTAACTAGTAGCTGGAGGTTTATACGACGATCATTGCCAAGTTATCGTCCTTACGGCGCAGAGGATGGTGTACTAGAGACTTGTACTCTTCTACATTTGTTTAGTGTCGCTGGCTTCTTCCACTGCTCATTTCTGTTTCTTAATGATACAGATTTGTCTCTCATTTATCATTGTTGCGGTTGCTCAATGGGGAGCCTTATGTGCAGCTTCGTCCCTGTCAACAGAAGAGCTCGCGACTCTCTTGCCTAGTTGTGCAGTAAGCTTTAACCTCTTGCTCTTGGTTTCCATGACTCAAGATTTGACCACCTCGTGCAGCTCATTATTTTGGGAACCACGGTAGCAACTTCGACCTGAGAACTCACGGATCGAGCATGCCTTTGCACAAACGCTCCGCTTCTTGAAACGATAAGTTCATGTGTAATTGCCGAATGCACCATCAAAGAAGCATTAAGTATGTTGTCCTTGCCTCCAAAGCTTGACACTACTGATGCCCTCGAAGCTGCACATAACTTTACCGCGATAGCTTGCGACACTCCTGTACGTAATAAACGGGATTACTACATTGCGATTTCAACTAGCCTTGGAATCTCTCATGGGTGGTGGGAGTTTTAAGATTCACAGGGCGATACCTCTCTGACTCGGAGTTTGGATTCGATGATAGGACCTTTCTCTCTACACTAGTGTGTAGCAATGAATTAAGTCATAAATTAATTTTAAAAGCTGGCATTTCTCTTTGAGCTTCTTAGAGTGCCTTTGACTATCATCAATGAAAAAATGAGTTCTTTAAGACAATCTTAGACCGATTGTGTTATTACAAGCTTACATAGCCACAGTGACGGAAAGTGGACTTGCAAAGATCTCTGGACTCTTGAATTCAAGAACATCACGCACCTCCTCTATGTGAGCATAATAATTGGCGGCGGTAGTTTCTACGCTGGCTAACATTGCTAGATGTTCAATGTCGCACAACTCTTATGCTTTATGAAATGCGCCTTGGTAAAATTACCATCCTCTTCTTCTATCTCCGAATTATCCCGGGGAAAAACTTTCAGTAAGGTTGTATATGTTACTATGATCTTGAATGTTCTTATTGCTGTTGCGTGTGTCTTGGCAACTACCTTCCAATGTTCTCCCATCAGCTACCAATGGAAGCAGTGGGATGGCGAAGGGAAAGGGACATGTATAGACAACAATACGTTAGCCTTCGCCAATGCCGGGCTTAATATTGCAATGGATCTTTGGGTTCTCGTGCTCCCTCTGTTACAGAAATACCAGCTCAATCTGCATTGGAAGAAGAAGCTGGGAGTTATGCTCATATTTGGTGTCGGAGCCTTGTGAGCCTTCTTGGAATCTTGCCTAGTTGAAAACTTGATCAATCTGCTCGTAGTGTTACCGTTGTGAGCATCATACGGATTCCAAAGATCGTGGGACTCTTAAATCTACTAAACCCATAATGTAAGTAAGTAACAGCAAACCCTCTAATCGAGCTTGAGACTAATTCTACCAGGGAATTATGTAAAGGTCGGTTCTTGGAATCTCCTTCCGCAAATCTTACAATGTCGGGTATAGTCAGAAACTACCTGGTGAGAGTGACATTGAGCTGGTGGATGGGGAGCAGAAACCGGTGCAGGTACAATCGCCTGTGTAGATCTGAGCATCACCTCGGAAACATAGTCAAATTAAATCTTTAATCGCGGGAACAATCTTGGGGACCTTATATATGACGTCCCACTTTTTGTTCTACCTATACCCTGTAAATTAGGCTCTCTTACAGGCCCCAATACTAACGGGGATTGAAAACCCAAAAAGGTTCGCGTCGACCCGTCATTAAAGCAGCCCAAAGGTGGGTAGGTGGCTTGGTCATCAACAACCTCTGACTAGGTATAACATTTATATCTGATCCGTCAAGAGTTTCGTATAAAAGTCATTACGTCTTAGGTTAGATCCCACCATGGCTCAGCATAGTATCCAAGAATTGATTGCTTCCAATCCGATAGACCTGACCTCATATACAGAGCTGTATAAGCACTTTCATCTGCACCCAGAGCTCTCGAATCAAGAAAAAGAAACATCAGAAACATGTGCTGTATATTTATCACGACTAGGTGACTTCGAAATACACAAACACATTGGTGGCTACGGTCTCGCCGGTGTTCTTCGTAATGGACCCGGCCAGACGATTCTAATTCGTGGCGAGATGGATGCTCTACCAGTGCTTGAGCAAACTGGTCTATCATACTCTAGCACAGTAACGACAATTGATCCTTCAGGAATCAAACAACCAGTCATGCATGCATGTGGCCATGACAGTTCGTCTCCTTTGGCTCCCATGCTGCATCCCTAGCTATCGGCCTTCAGCATGCTAATTTTTGGGTAGTGCACATGACATGTCTGCTAGCTGCAACCGAAGTTCTGGTCAAGGTTAAAGAATCATGGAGTGGAACCTTGATAATACTGTTTCAGCCAGCTGAAGAACGAGGGACCGGAGCCAAAGCCATGGTAGACGATGGGTTGTACAGCAAGATCCCCGTGCCGGATTATGTTCTAGGACAGCACTTGATGCCACTTAGAGCTGGAAGCGTTGGTTCAAAGGCTGGTACTATCATGGCAGCCGCTGACAGCTTTATCGTAAAGCTCTTTGGAAGCGGGGGACATGGTTCTATGCCGCATCGCACGATCGATCCACTCATGATGGCTGCAAATCTTGTTGTGCGTCTACAAAACATCATCAGTAGAGAGATCGATCCGAATGATTTTGCTGTCTTGACCATTGGCAAGCTGCATGCAGGGACGGCTGAGAATATTATTGCTGACACAGCGGAGCTTGGAATCGACATCAGGTCTGCGAAGAAGTCCACCAGGGAGAAGATAATCGCGAGCGTGCGCCGCATAGTGCATGCAGAGTTTATTGCAAGTGGAGCGGTCAAGGAGCCCTCCATTATTCAGACTAGAACATTCCCCGAAACAGTGAATGATAGCCATATGGCATCGCGAGTGGCTATGGAATTTACCAAGCACTTTGGGGATAGATTCAACGTGGATATACCGCGGTCCAATGTCTCTGAAGACGTTTCTATCCTCGCTAATTCTCAAGGGAAGCCTTGTCTTTTCTGGTTTTTCGGCGGCGTCGATGGGAACCTTTGGGATCAAAAGAGTAAGGAGGGAAGATTGATGGAGGACATCCCGTCGAATCACTCGGCACAGTTTGCTCCGGAGATAGAGACGACCATGCAAACAGGAATCGACACTTTATGTCTTGCAGCTCTCACGTTCCTCGCAAAGAAGTGAAATGGGGAAAACACAGGAGAAGATGTTGATGTGTATATTGCCAGATTTTAGTACTTTGGCGGCTCAATATGTCGCCAATTGTTGACGCTTACCGGATCGTCCACATTTCGACAGATAATCCTGAGTTTGTGAAAGTGTAGGGAGCCCAAGAAGCAGATATGTTGATCGGATGACCTGTTGATGGAAATTTGGAACCAAAAGGCTTATCACACAAACGATTCTAACCAAAACATGAGCGTCTGGACCATGGTTTAAAAGTTCTAATATTGACGAATGTTAAAGAATTAAAATAATGCCATTTATTTATCAAGCTTCTCGAACTATCGTCTTTCAAACTTTTGGTTTTCTTTTGGCATACCACCAAATTGCATATCCTAAAGACACGAATACCGATGAAATTATAACCCAATTTCCAGAGTGGCGTCTTGGTCGTTCTATTTCGCTTGTATCTTGCTGTTCGTATGTATTTTCGCACTCGTACTCCTCCAGCTGATCCCTGGAAGACAGCGACTGTAACAATTCGTCAGGAGAGAACCCTAGGTAGTCAATTTCTTTAGCCCGGCGCAGAAGTCTTTTCCTTTCTGAATTGAGTTTGACGCCTAATCCCAAGAAAAGCTCCTCTGAATCAGAAGTGATATTTTCACCGTTGCGCTCCATTCTCGAAAGCGCAGGAAATTGCGTCAAGTGCGCTAGAGTTATGACGAGCACATGGTCCCGTGTAATTGAATAATTTGGAAAGATCTTGTTTAGCCAGTTTCGTTCATCCACTGTGATAAGACCGAGTAGCGCGAAAACCCTATCCCGCGGATCCTTACACGTAGACTTATGGTGGTCGATGAGTAAGTTGCAGAGTGGCTGTAAGTACTCCGGATGCTTATCCATATGCCGTCCTATGACAAGAGATAAAGCGGAGAGTGGCACTCTACTTCGATCTCCTTGCGGGACGTTGTCGTTTACATCGTAGAATTGGTCAATGCCAGCCTCACGGCTCAGAAGTTCCTGAAAACTTTGCCATCCTATCCTGTGGTTACTGCAATACAACTCGACGCTCCTGCCGAGTAAGAACTCCTGGATAACCCAGACACGGGACCAGTATGGGCGGTTCGATAGCTCGACAATTTCCTCCATCCAATCGAAGTCACCGCTTTCTATCGTCTTGATAGGCGTCTGTGAATGGGCCGTCGAAAGTCCGTCCAAGATGTAGTCTGGTAGCTTCATAAGCCCCAGCCAAACAGACACGCAGACCGCATATTTGTACGTCTGATCCATTAGCTCGACCTGAGAGTTACGCTCAGCGTCGCTAGCTTGGTTGATACAGATGGCATCCACCCATAGGTACTCCCACTCCCCCAAACGCGAGATACTGCTCGAATTCTGGCCTACGTATCTCAGACACGACCATAAATTAGGTCTTACGAGAAATCGTTGATTATCCAGGTAGATAACTTCTGAAGCATCCGCATCCCCCCACGTATACGAGACAGCCGTGTAACGGGGTTTTGATGTGCGCTGGACCCGTCGAGTTTTGAATCGAAGGATATCATTGGTAAGAGTTAGTGGCTGGAGCAGGCGCAGCTCAGTAGAGGCCAGGGTAGAATCATAGACGTAATCCATCCGTCGTAACAGTGATCTTCCAAGTATGGAATTTGTTCTGGATGTCGTATAATTGGACCAAAGTCGTGTTAATGAAATAGCTGCTAGGTAACAATCACCGTAAAATCCAGAATGAATGACAGCGAGGAGAGCAGAATAAGTTTGGTGCATCAGTAATGTTTCACTGCATCACTGTAAAACGAACTATTGGTCAACCATTACGTTATCATGGCAAGGCTGCGCGAGAATCTATCACCGTCAAAACCGTGCCTAAGTGAGACTTTGCTGCTATTGGCCCAACCAACTAAATCATTGTAGAATTGAGTAACGTTATATTCAAAATAAACGAATGAGTCATAAATTTCGATAAGGTTGTTCAATGAACTTATAAGCCTTTACGCTGAGCTCGTCTGAAAGCTAAATCACTTGCATATGCAAGTCTGCCAAAAATACCACCCTAAAGTATACCGCGTTTTATGACTTATGAGATAACAGAGGGATTATTGAGATATTCAGCAATTGAAACCAGATTCACTTAAGAACAAACGATATAATGAATATTTCACTTTGTAATACAGCGATGGAAAACATATCAGAGCATTTACAATATAATGTGTTTTTATTCTGGCACGAGGCACTACCACGTTTCCTGTATGAATCGTCCGCCATCCTCCAGAGCTTTCAGTAAACGCTCCGCCTCTTTTCTGCTACTGTCATTTTCAGGATGACCACTTTCTTGTGTCTCCATTATAGTAAGATCATTTGTCGCTAAAGCATCAAGCAAAGCTTCCCTAACAGCTTTTGGCATTGCTCCTGAACTTCCACATAAAACTACCACTGCACCTTTCTCAATCAATTTTTTCACAAGATCACCTTCTTTTCGAATGATGTCTTGAATGTAGATCTTTTGCAATTGATCGCGAGAGAATGCTGTATGAACTGTGAGATCTAGATCGCCTTGCAGTGTAGGCCATTCGTCGTAAAAGAAGAAGTCAGCGGATTGGTTGCGGTTGCTGAAGAAGAGGTGACTTGGTCCAGGGACAGAGGGCTGCGGGATGAGTCAGTATCATACTGATTCTAGTGATGGATATTTACTGTTTGAAGGCGCTGATATATTAAGGAACGACATGGGGCCACTATAGAATCAACATCAGTACATGTTTCCTGAGCTTGATTACTGGCCGAGGTATAAATCTTCACAGCACTACAGTTCTAAGTTTGGAAGGAATTTGGATTACCTCCTGTCCCAGGTGCAATCATAATGACTGGCCTTGTTGGCTCCTTCCTCAGCAAATCATAGAATTTCCCGTTTCCTTCAAACGTGATTTTTAATTCACAATTCTCTGGTAACGAAGCGATGTAGCGCGAACATAAACCTTGCCTAATCTTTTTGAGAACCGTTTTATAACGTACGATTGCAACGAGGACGTCAATTTGTATGTGGCCCGCAGTGGTACTCTTCGCGAGTCGTCCGCCACTAGCAATACTGAATTGCCTGCCACGAATGGGTGGGAAAACGCTTGTAGCATACGACCAAGGGAGCTTCACTGATGGGAAGTCTTGCAAGACCTACACGAAAAGATAAGTTGCGACTTCTCACTATTAATTGGGTAAAAAAAACAGCGAATGCTTACCTCAAGGATACTACGACGGGGTCGAGTAGTGTAATCGTAGAACTCATCTGTGTATACTGGATTACAGAATTCGAGAAGTCGCTCTTTGTGCATTTCGTCGGATGTGTAATGTGACATTTGGTGGAAGAAATACCGATTTGGGATTGCCTAATAACATATTATAAGCTGGGAGTTTGCGATCCAACTGTAATGGGTGAACGTACCGTGATGTCAAGGTTATGAGTGAGAAGTTGTCTTAGAGTTGTATTTGGCAGAGTGGAGAGGGTTTTTCGAGAGTACTGCCCCTCCAAACTCAAAGGTTGATCTGCGACACTGTTCCATTCCATAATATTGATTAATTCTTGAACGTCTGCTGAGAAATTTTTGGGATATATTGTGATGATATCCCCAGGCAAATATTGGGGCAGTTCGTTGATCGACGTGGTAAATGTGAGATGGCGCACATCTTGCCAATGAGAATTTGGAGTTACACGTTTATTAGTAAGTAATTTAGTAGTGATACCTTTTGGAATTGGGAGTAGCTAGAAACTGCACGTTAGTTATGGTGGGCAGGGAAGATAAAACTGGAAGATTATGTTATAGAAATTAAAGACGCATCTTACCGAGTTATCCAAGATCAGATCGGAGGACAAATCAAAAGCACCATTTAGAGTCGCCTTCAAACTACTATTACAGACTCTTAGTATTTAAAGTTCCTTTTCAAAGCTTTTAACAGCAATTGTGACGGCTGAGAGATACGGCAAATGGATATGACTTACTCATTTTTGACCCCGTTATCATAACCACTTAGAGAGCTCTCGTGCGCTTCTTGCCTAAGAACAAGATAATGCTTAGGAATAAGAGGAATATCTGGTGCGATTGGACTTTTCCCATCCGGCAATGGATACGAGGAGAGAAGGTGCTTCCCCAGGTCAGCCGACCACGGCAAAAAGGTTCCTTCAATACTTAACATCTGGTTAGCGACGCTCTTGTTTCCATGGAAATGATAGGCATGATAAAATCGGCCTTTCATAGCGAAGCCGAAGAAAGAGCCACCGACATACCCTTCATCATGCTGTTCATCTCCTTCACCTCTCGGGTAGAGCTCTATAGCACCCAACTGGCCCAATCTCTTATGCAATTTTCGCGCAGCCCAGTTGAACCTTCAGCTTTTTAGTAAGTATTTCTTTCCTAATAAGATATCATCTATAATGAACATACTTTGCATATGAACTATCTCCCAATCCAAATGTTGTAAACGACACGTGACCTAAACATCCCGGAGCCAGGCTCTTCCTGAGAAGACTCCTCCAAAACCTTCTTGCGTTCTTTGGAAACTCTCCTTGGCCTGTTGTAGCAGTGACAAATATTACGATTGAATATTGCAAGAGTTCTTTCTACCCTGTAAGTCAGCATTCTGTTATTCATTTCCCAATTTATTTTCTGATCTTTTGTGGGTGGTCGGCCCCCGGTTTGAGAGAGAGAGTTCGCCGCCTTACAATTTCAACATCGTCCATCTCGCTGACCCTAGTCGCAAAATGCAATCGCTCAGCGATGCGTCCCAGGTCCTCTGCAGCATCTTGAGAAGTCCCTGTCTCGGATCCATATACAATGAGGGCACTTCTGTCGTGCCGTTGACCCTCGGCCATGGTTTGGTATTTTGTCTTGTTATTTGCATCAGGGTGTCATTATCAAAAAAACTCCTTGATATCAAAGGCCCGAAACTAGGAGCAACATGACTGATCATCGAACCCCTAGGCTCACGGTCACGGGACCAGCATGAATATTTAATTTGGATTTAATAGTCTCTCCATCTGATCCGGGATTACATACTGGAGTTTGATACTTATTCATTATAAATCTGTCTGTTTCGATACGGTGGGGTTGGGTGACCGATTGGATAGTAGGGCGCAGTGGTGGATACATCATTCAGGTTGCCCATGACCCTGGGGACCCTGGGTTTCGGTAATTGCTGCATGTTCATGTACTATCGTGTTATATCAAATCAATTAATTGATTGATTAGTGATTTGTGACTATTCTGCCCCTGAGCATGGGTCAGTGACAAGGCGGATTTCCAGCCTTGTAGAAGTTGTTTACTACACAGAGCCCCAAGATTCAAGAATATCACAGATCGCACTGTTGCTTAGAGGATGAATGGTCATCAAATAGCACAACATACAGCTGATACAGAGGCACGCATGTGAATATGGACTGGCAATAAGCTGCCTGAAGCTGGATAAAAAGGTGAGGGAAGGAGAGGATTTAATAGATGGACAGATACTGATGCGACAACTTGGTGAAAAGGTGAGAGTAAGACCAGAGCGGTGATGGCGGGAGCGTCTAGTTGATAGGGCACTACGTATTAGTTTCTTAGAATGGCGCAAAGTGGATGAACGGCTTTATACAAAGAAAGCGGCCCCGTCACTCTGGGTTACGATGTCACTAGGTCACTAGGTGTGGCTAGTAACCACCGCCACGGGAGACAAGGCTTCGACACGGTGCTGGTCGGTCGTGCTTGTTGGTACTGTTACATACTGTTTGTGTTCTGCATTGTTACACTACTGATCTTCGTTATATAATCTGACCCCAAAACCACCCCGTTCTCTTTTGCCCTGTTGCCCGGATGATTCACTATCCACGCTAGCTATCTCTATCAGCCGCTAACACCTAGCTCGGCGAATATAGCATCTAGCAATAAACCCTCCACACTGATTGGGTCTCCACCGCGGCTTCCCCGTATATTGTAATTAGTGGTTCATCCCCGAACCCTAATTCAGCCAAGCGCCATTTCGCTTAGCTTGCGGCTGCGGAATTTGATATATTTTAGTTGCCCCTTCTCTAACTTCAACTTCTCTTCCCTACATCACAACAAGATACGATCAAGCCAAACAACTTCCCCAACCTCCCATTCCAATCAATCTCCAGACCTCTAGGGCACCTAGCTACCCTTCAGACAACTCCCCATTTGTTCAAGAGTCAATCCTACTCTCAGCCAACGTCGACAAACCTCCACACAGTCAAGCATCTCTTCAGTTCATCTCAACCTATATATCCCACCCCCAACGACAAACATCAGCAATCATGTCTGGCATCGTGGAGAAAGTTACTGAGGCCGTCAACGACGTTACTGCCAAACTTGGCAACACCACCATTTCCGAGTCCAAGCCTGCAGAGGACAAAGCCGCAAAGGACGCCCATAATGAGGCTGTCCTTGCCAGCGCTGCAGAGGGTCGCAGACTCTATATCGGAAACCTCGCGTACGCAACAACCGAGGGGGAGTTGAAGACCTTCTTTGATGGTTACCTCATGTAAGTTATGCACAGCTTCTTTAGGAAAGGGGTCCCATAATCATGGCACGATTTTGTTCCGGCAGGTGAAGAGTCATCAGCAACTTCCCTCTGGGATCTAGTAGATACCTTTTGCAACTTCTGTTCAACAAATACGACCTACAAAATGCCTGCATCCTTGGTTTGAAGAATTTACTGACATGTGGCCCCTACAGCGAATCCACTTCCATCCCAAAGAACCCACGCACCGACCGCCCAGTCGGATACGCCTTTGTCGACCTCTCTACACCTAGCGAGGCTGAGCGTGCCATTGCTGAGCTCTCCGGCAAGGAGATCCTTGAGCGCAAGGTTTCTGTTCAGCTCGCCCGCAAGCCTGAACCAGCTGGTGAGAAGGCCGCACCAAAGAGCGGTGACGAGGGTGTTGAGGGTGAAGGTGAGGGAAACCGCAAGGCAGCTGGACGCGGTCGTGGACGAGGACGCGGTCGTGGAGGACGTGGTCCTCGTGCTGCTCGCGGAGTAAGTGTCCTTGAAAACTAGATGCTGTTTCCCGTTTAACTAACTTATTTGCAGGACGGAACAGCTCCAGAGACTGCTGGCTCAGCCACTGGTGAGGTCCTTCCTTTGACCGATATCACCAACAAGACGGGTAATGCTGCAGAGGGTGCTGATGCCAAGGCTTCAGCTGCTGCTCGTGCTCCTCGTGAGCCTCGTCGCGAGCGTGGTCCTCCCGCTGATGGAATTCCATCAAAGAACAAGGTTATGGTTGCAAACCTACCTTATGACCTTACGGAAGAGAAGGTATGTCTATTTGTGCCCAATGCCAAGTAATCCTGCTTACCGGTTCATTAGCTCAAGGAACTCTTCGCTGAATACTCACCTGTTTCCGCTAAGATTGCCCTTCGCCCAATTCCCCGTTTCATGGTTAAGAAGCTCCAAGCTCGCAACGAGCCCCGTAAGGGCCGTGGTTTCGGTTTCGTGACCCTAGAGTCAGAGGAGCTTCAGACCAAAGCCGTCAATGAGATGAACGGCAAGGAGATCGAAGGTCGTGAAATTGCCGTCAAGGTTGCTATTGACAGCCCAGATAAGCAAGATGACGAGTCTGCACCAGCTGCTGAAGCGGGCACGGAGAACACTCCAGGTACGTAACATCATTGAAGATACACGATCCAAAGAGATTCACGACGGGTACTGACTACTCTTAGCCGCTGCCGCAGTTGAGCCTACTGCCGTTTAAGTGTTGTAATAATTGTACGAAGAAAAAGCGTCATTTCGCGGATCATTGCCAGCATTACTCTGCTTTTTGGACCAATTTCCTGACTGTGTTGCTTTCCGGAGGGGAAGTCGGACCCGTTCCCTTGATATCTTTCAACGGACCGACCAACTTCTCACGATTTTCCTTTAGGTGGAACGAATGTTTCCCACGTGGGTGGATTTATTGCTGGCGTCTGATAGATATGGTCTCTTCTGGGCTTTCTCTTTGACAACTCAAGACTTCCTTTCAGGTTGGGGGTGCACTCGTTCTCCATGACTCTTTTCAACCAAAAATGTCTTATTACCATTTCTCTGGCATTCTCAGGGCTGTACACTAGATTTCTTTTCTGATGTGCTCTTGGGAACGGGAGGAAATGGAAAAGTTATTCATCGTTGATATTGATACCAAATTATTGGCGTTTCCTGGCACTGACTTGACTTGTCTTTGTGAATGTGATGTGTTTTTTCCAATGAACTCCAGTCTTAGATGTACGCAACTTGATAATTTCATTTTATTTCATTTGCCGCCGGTTATAATCAGTGTTGAGTTGAGTAAAGTCGCTATTAAATTTCAATTAGACTTGTAGAATATTATACTCGACGACTCGTGTGACGTCTGGCTAATAATCTGCAGCCTTGTCCTCAGCCGCGTGCGATTGGTCTGGCTCCGCCACTGACACCCAAGGAATTGAATTTCCCCTTTCCCTTTCCCCCACCACCTCGCGAACTAATACTCTATACTTGCATTCTCAATACCCACTGCGAATAACTGACTGTTCTGTTACTATATATTTAAGGATCGTACCCGCGGTCCCTGAGTAACCGGCATCATGGCAACCAAAGCTATGTGGGAAGTCGACCCAGAAACTCGATCAAAAGTATGCCCGCCCTCGTCAGTTTTGTAGTAGCAGCAATATCTTCCAATTGCTTTTCTTCTAGCGCACCTACATTCTGGTACCAGGGAAGCTAATACTTTCATAGCTCCTCGAGATCCAAAAGACGAATACGAACGATCGTTGCGCAGACTGCGGCGCCCCCTCCCCTCAATGGGCATCTCCTAAATTTGGCGTCTTTATATGTCTCTCTTGTGCCGGCGTACATCGCGGGCTAGGAGTTCACATCAGTTTTGTGCGCAGTATCACTATGGATGCTTTCAAATCCAGAGAAATTGAGCAGATGCGCCTTGGCGGTAATAAGCCTTGGAGGGATTTCTTCGATGATGCGGAAACAAACAAGATGGCTGGCATTACATGGGATGATGCCACAATTGCAGAGAGATATTCAGGAGATGTGGGCGAAGAATGGAAAGATAGACTGGCAGCCAAGGTAGAAGGGAAGGACTATGTACCTGGAGAAAAGAAGGAAAAAGCTTCCACGAACTTCGGCGGTGCACCTCTCAGCTCGACAGCTAGTAGGAGTGGCACACCGATAGATGGACGCACGGAAAGTCCAAGCAGAGGCCCGGGTAGTAAAGCGAAGGTCGACGATAGATACTTTGCAGGACTAGGGGCCGCCAATGCATCCCGACCGGCAGACCTCCCGCCCTCTCAAGGAGGTAAATATGCAGGTTTTGGAAGTAGCCCAATGGAGCCTCCGAAAAGCGCGGCAGGACCTGGACTACCTGGTTTCGACGATTTACAAAAAGATCCTTTGCAAGCGCTCACCAAGGGCTTCGGTTGGTTTACAAGTACGGTTGGCAAGACAGCGAAGACCGTAAACGAGGGATATATCCAACCTACAGCTGCGAAGGTAGGTTCCCCCTCCGATTCTCCCATATCATATCCATCACCTGTCCGCACGCGCGAATCGACCCCAATCGCGTATAAAAGCACCCGTTCCTTCACTCCTACTAGCACTTCGAGACTGAGTACCCCAATCGAAAGTATCCCGACTAACCATTTTGAATCCAGCTGGCGGAAACCGACTTAGCAGCCCAAGCGCGTATAACTGCAGCACAAGTTGCGAAAGGAGCCCAAGCTGGTGCAAAAGGGGCGGCAGAAGGGTTTAATCGCTTCGTCGAGGGAAGTGATGGCAAGAGAAGTGTGCCCATCGATGAAAGTAAAAAGGATTTCTGGGACAGCTTCGCGGATGCTGGTGCCCAACCCAAGGCACAACCGCATCCTAGAGGAGCTGTGGGTACATCGAGTATCAAGAAGCCGCAGACACCGATGGGACCAGGGGCGAAGGAGGATGACAAGTGGGATAATTGGTAGATTTATGTATACTTAGGAGGTGAGATAAAGTGCGTACGCTTAGATGTAACTTGGAAGCGCTGTTGCACGTAATAGATGCACATATGATTGCGTTTGGATTAAAGCTTTTGACTCTTTCTGGTGGGGTTTTGTCTAGATAAATAGCATAAGTAACGGTCCTCTTTTTATATGTTAAACCATTAAGTGGTGTGTATTGCCTTGTATGCCAGTTCATAACCCAATTCTCCTTTGATGTAGCGTAGATAGCCGAGCGAGCACCACTAAGACTATTTGTCCAATCTCTAGTTCTTGAAAGCAGGTGCTGCAGGTGTGTATTTATCATGGAAAGGGACTCTCACATTTGAACAAGAATCGTTTCTAAATCCTCGAAGATATTCGCATTGAGAATCACTTTTGGGTGGCCAAATAATGTCGCCACAGTGGCCGTTATTATTAACATTAGGAATGATGCACTGAAAACACGTTTGTTTGCCCTACGCCCCAAATTACTAAAGTTCTGAACTCTGAGTGTCGGCCGCTTTGCAATTTCACTTATCATCTAGTCAAGAAAATGATTACATTGCCCATCATAGAGATGCCCAAATGCCCGTGTTGCAAGTAATGATTTTGATTATTTGCCATTCTGCAGATTCTAGTAATTCTAGCTCCATACTAGGATTTCCTAAATGCTAATACTGCGTCCAGGAGTATCGACAGGCCTGTTTTCACACAGGCTCATTTTGATGCAAACTGTGGAGCATATTACATAGTTAGTTGCGGTGATTTGATTAAATCATGAAAGACTTGAAACTTAAGGAAGACATAATGTGAAAGACATCTCACAAGGATGTACAAGTCAATAGGAGTAGGCAGTTGAGTATCACGTGCGATTCTTGGACACACATAAGGGGTTATCAAAATAAGCGAGCCTTAGAGCTAACAGGACGTGCGTGCCACTCTAGCACAGAAGTGGGATAGAGGTTTAGCCAGTACGAGCTCGAGCCTATCAGTCTTCTTTCAATTTGAATACAGTTTGTTCGTTTGCTGCTAGCATCTTAATTACTTTGCTTGCAACCGGCGTCGAATCCTCTCTTCTCTCTTCATCTTTGAGGAGAAGAGATTGAGATTTCGAAGTTATTTTAAAGTGCAACATCTTCTTAAGTATAATTGCACTGTGAGTATGATCTGGTTGTGATTCAGTAACCAACTGCATTCCTTATGCATATGTAGGTTACATTTGCCTATAATATAACGTTGCCTTAGATGCAAGATGCAAGAAGCAACGATCACTACGGCAGTTGTCTCCCCGTGACCAGCATTTCGCGATAACACTTCCCGAGGTTTTGTCATACACCAATTGTACTTCATTCGTATTTCCCCTCTTTGCTAACTTATCTAGAAGGTGACTGTAGAGTAGTATAGTTTGTATATATATATTTTGGATTGGCCACTATCTTGGCCAATACCGGTTTTATTACGCGCGTCTGATACTGGAAATCTCATTCGTAAATCCTTGTATAGAAAATATCATATTTAGCCTCCCCTCCGCTCATTGAGAAAAATTGCGCTCATGACAGTGGTTCAGTGACTATGTCCGGAAAAGTTGAAATCACTGACGATGAAGTCAAGCCAGATTATTCTGCACCTGATGCAGAGAAAACCCCTACCCATACCGCCCATGGGCAAATTGGAGAACAAATTTCTCACGAGATGCTAGAGGAGCTAGCTCCCAATGGCGAAGGAGACTATATCCTCGACAAGATCAATACGATGAGTGAGGAAGAAGCATTGGCAATTGTCCAAGAATCTGTCAAATTTCATGCCGATGATTGGAACTTTCCATCTGAGATGAGGGAGCGTATGAAACGGCTGCTGCAAGGTCCAAAGCTGTATGGAGAGTTCTATGATCGTGATCTGAGGATCGATGCTACCTTGATGAGATACTCTTCTCCTTATCCTGGGGTGCGGGCCGTTGCAGAACTTCAAGATGATCAGAGTATTCCGATCGAGACCATCAGGGCATATTTCTTGGGCATAGGCTGGGCCATTATCGGTACATTCATGTCAACCTTTTTCAATAGCAGATTCCCATCTATAAGTGAGTTACTCACCGAGCAGCTCCCTTAACGCTCTGAGTACTAACGAACAAGATAGGCCTGGATGGTAACGTAATTCAAATATTCTTGTTTCCATGCGCCAAGTTTCTTGAATTCTTGTTGCCAGATTGGGGTATTACGGTTATGGGTGTTCGTCATTCACTCAATCCCGGACCGTGGACTTTCAAAGAGCAAATGTTTGCGACTATCACCTACAACATTGCGATCTATACAACAAACAGCTATGGAATGATCCTAGTTCAAAAATCTCCAGTTTTCTATGGTCTTGATTTCATCTCGTTCGGATACCAGCTCATGTTAACCTTGTTTGTTCAGCTTATGGGAATGGGTTTTGCTGGTTATCTGCGACGATTCAGTGTATATCCAGTCAAAGCACTATGGCCAACCGTTCTTCCCAAGATTGCTATGAATCGGGCGCTTACACAACCAGAGCCAAGGGAGAATATTTATGGCTGGACCATTTCACGGTACAGGTTCTTTTACATCTGCACTATTGGCATGTTCTTCTACTACTGGTTGCCTGGCTACTTGTTTACGGCAATGGCTACATTCAATTGGATGACTTGGATAGCACCACAGAATCTCACTTTGGCAATCCTGACTGGATCCGGACTGGGATTGGGATTGTTTAATCCAATTACCACTTTTGACTGGAATATCGCAACTTCCTCCTATCCAGCTCTGGCATTGCCATTCTTTAGCACTTGTACAATGTATATTGGGAGTATTCTTGGAGGCCTAATCATCTTAGGAATTTATTACTCTAATATGTACAACACTGCCTATCTACCCATCAACTCATCAGCAGCCTTCACAAACAATGCCACCTCTTACCGTGTGCAAAATGTAATTACTGACAACAAATTCAATGAAACTTTGTATCAGGACTACTCGCCTCCATTTTATTCAGCCGGTTACGTCCTCACCGTAGGAGCCAACTTCGCATTCTACCCTGTGTACTTCCTCTACATCATGGTCAATCAGTGGACAACAGTCTCTACTGCATATGTTGACTTCTATAAAGGCTTAAGACACGGTAAAGGAAACTATGAAGGTGCCATGGATGTGCATAGTCGACTCATGGCGAAATACAAGGAGGTCCCAGACTGGTGGTTCCTTGTAATCCTTTTTGGAGCCATCATTGTGTCGATTGTTTTCCTGGAAATCTATCCTCTCAATACCCCCGTGTGGTTGATATTTTTGATGATAGCGATCAATCTTGTGTTTGCGGTGCCTCTCTCATTTCTTTCTGCAACAACCGGCACAAATTTGGGTCTCGGTTCCTTGATTCAGATTATCACTGGTTTCATCTTGCCCAACAATCCTAATGCATTCCTCTTTGCACAAACACTAGGCTCATGGGCGTTAGCAGGTTATGGTGATAACTATGTCCAGGACCAAAAGATGGCACATTACTGTAAGATTGCTCCTAGAGCTGTCTTTAGAAGTCAGATTGGGACCATCATTATTACCTGTTTTGTAGCTGTTGGTACGCAGAACTTCATTCTTAACGGGGTCAAAGGGCTCTGTACACCTACGCAGCCTAGCCGATTCACCTGCGCGAACGATGGATTCCCGTTATATGCAAGCTCACTCATGTGGGGTCTACTTGGCTCTGACCGAATGTTCAACTCACTATATCCACTGTTCAAGTGGTGCTTCCTTATCGGTTTAGCTATTTCTTTTATATTTTTGACCGGACAAGGACTAGGACCAAAGTATCTTCCTGGCGTACGAGAAAAGCTACGACTGAAGCTTAGACCAAGAACATTTGAGCGGCTAGACAATACTTTGTTTCCATTCGTTGCATCACTTCTGTGGTTGAACCCGATCCTGATCATCCAAGGCATCCAGCACTGGGCACCATCCAACCTATCATACAAAACCCCCGGCATGATACTCTCTTTCATATTCATGTACTGGCTTCCACGACATCGCTTAGCATGGTGGGAGAAATACAATTATGTTTTATCTGCTGCCTTCACTGCTGGCGTGGCTGTTAGTGGTCTTGTGATGTTCTTTGCTATTGGCTACGACCCAAAAAGGCTGAAGTGGTGGGGGAACACGGTTAGCTATTCAGGAGTGGATGGATCTGGTAAAGGCATTCTTCCAATTCCGTCGAGAGGATACTTTGGGCCTGATAAAGGGAGTTTCCCATAAAGCCATAAACTATAGGCCACAATCCAGTACAGGATTTTCTAGCCGAGATACATGCTTTGCTATACGTACGAGAGAATACTATCTTTGTTTTAATACGCATTATACGCTCGTAATTTCCAACCTAACAGACCTAATGTGTTTACAAATGAGTTAACTTTTTCTTTCGAATCGACGATCATAAAGTAATACCAGACCGTCAATAGGTCTCCGGCTATTACGTCTTAAGACGTAATCAATCCCGAAGTGTTATATGCAATGCATAGTAATCATTGAACATCAAGACATTACTAATCTAGCACTTTATCTGTAGAGTTGCGTGACTCTCGACCTGTCGGTGTTATGCAACTCTCATATTTCGGCGTTAGAAATTATCGGAGTTAACTATACAGTCAAAATGTATAAAACAAAACAAAGTCAGTCTAAATTTGAGATGGCTTTGAGATATATTAATGAGTCTTCCAAATCTACCTTTTGCACTTCTTCAACAACCCTACCCTTCTCTTTACTTAGTCTCATCCTATCAGATTTACTTTTCCTGAATCCATACCGGCAGCTGCAATATCAATTCTAAATATGGGGCCTAATCAGAAGACTGCACTTGTAAGTGGGTCAAATGGAATAAGTGGTGCGGCCATGGTCAAACAGCTTTTATCATCACCATCATGGGACCGTATTATCGCCGTATACCGAACCGAACCTAAAGACGTGCCTCAAGATCCGCGGCTGAAAATCGTGCTTGTAGATCTGAGCAAGTCTTCCTCGGATATCGCGGAGTCTCTTAAAAGCCAGCATGCAACTGGAGTAACACACTTCTTTCATTTCGCTTACAAGCACCATGTTGGACTCCAAGAACTGCAGGATGATAATGTGCCTATGTTCACCAATACCCTGACAGCCATTGATGACACATCGAAGGATACCTTGCAGCGAGTCATTCTACAGACCGGTGGGAAGACTTACGGTATCTACTTTCGTGCTGCTCTTATTGAGCCTACACCTGAGCATCTCGTCCATCCACGAGTCACCGAGACAGATGCACTTCCCCTATTCTATTATGCACAGGAAGACTTCATGATCGATCTTGCTTCGAAGAGAAAATGGAAATGGAATGTTACGGTTCCCTTTTGGATTAATGGATTTACCAAAGGTAACGGCATGAGCTTTGCCACGACGGTAGCTATTTACTTTACTTTGCAAAAGGCGGCAGGGCTTCCAGCGATCTTCGCTTACTCAGCTACCGATGCATCTGTGAGCAAATACATGAAACCTCAGCATATGAGTACTGCAAGCCACGTAGCCAAGTTCACTGAATGGCTAGCCGATAATGATCAGGTGGGTAACCAACATTTCAACATTGTAGATGACACCAAAACGACTTCTGCAGATATATGGGAAGGCACGGGCAGGTATTTTGGAATCCCTACCAAGAACGAGCCTGGATTTGACTTGATTGCGGATGTTGAAAACAGACTCGCGGCAGGAGAGTGGGATGCTGTTGTGAAGAAGTATGGAGGCAGCAAAGATGCATTGAAGTATGCAACCTGGGATACACTAGCATGGACACAAGGTGGAAATTGGGCATGTGACGTTAGCATGGATAAAGCTATCAAAGCTGGATGGTCTGAGAAAGCCGACACAAATGTGGAGCTGGCAAAGATATTTGATGAGATGAAAAGTGCTGGCGTGATTCCAGATATAATTTAGAGGTCTTAAGTTATGGAGTGAGGTTACTAAACAGAAGGAGAAGGAGACAGTAGGTATGATGGAGACAGGTAGTCGCAGTACTGGTTTTATAGTAGGCCTGTTTTAAATACTATCGTACTATCTATTAAACAAAGCATGATCGTCAAATAACTAATATATGAAAACAAAACTCGTTACGGTATTAACATCAACAACCTTCTCATCCTCTACTTAGACTTGGACGCATCCTTATACTACATTCTATGCTCCACTCTATGTTTATATCTTTGTTCTTCTTCATTTGGATTCCAGTTCCAAACTCTTTCTTACTTCTTGCGTTGAACCGATTTTTTGTGCTCGTTCCAGCTCTTCAGACCCAGTTTAGCCCTCTCTCTTCTTCTCTGCTCTAGAGCTACCTTTGGCAAAAACACGAAATGCGTCCTCCCCATCAAAAAGTCTGGCTCCTCGTCACAGCCCCAAATCCAGTCTGGAGCCATCCATTCCTTGAGCCTGGGCCATAGGGGCTTTTCGATTTGTATCTTCCGCTCGGTCCTCTCTTCTCTCGCGTTATTTTCGCTGAAAGGGGCATAACCTTGATCTGACATGACCATCTCAGCGTTCTGCGGGGCGACTAAGTTTCCAATCAAAGTCTTGAAGTGGGCGTCGGTGCCAAAATTACAGTTGTCGTTTGGAAGACTGGAAAAATGAAGAACGTAGTTGCGTTTACATGTCAGAGAAAGAATAATACGATCATTTGGCGACAAGTATGAGAGGATTCTGAAGTGAATCTCGGGCGGTATGCGCTCCAAGATGGATGGTTGTGGGTTGTAAGCGAGCTTAGACTCGAGCCTGGTACGTGACCTGGGATTGACCCATTCTATAGCATCTCCAGCCGCCATATTCCTTCAGCTTTGAGTCCATATAAGTCCTCTCTGTCCGAGACGATAAGGATGAAGAGTACCGTGGTGTTCGGGAGTTAGCTTAGAAACTCTGGTGAGCAAGGCTGAGGCATCCCTTGGCAGAATTAAATGCTGAGAAGTGTGACATAAGACACAGGAAACGTAACGAAAAGAAAAACCAGTCTACATAAGCGTTGCGAAGTTGATTGATTATGATACTTATCGCATTTAAAATTACTAGATGGGCTTTCTTAATCAATGTAGTGTTTCTTAGTGTGAAGTATAGGTTCAGTCCCTTGCTATCATGAAATTGTAATATCTGAATTTGTAAGAGCTTCGGAGAAGCTACACTAGAATTTAATTCATGTGCAAAGAAACAGAGACTCAATAAATATTCCAGTTGAATGACTGTGCTTCCCCCTTTATATATTTAGGATTCGATTTCAGCTTCTTGGTACATTATTGTAACTAATACAACCGGGTGCCAAGCAGCACTAGAACAAGTATGGTTACCCGTTACTTTGTTAATATATTGAAGCCCGATATTGTAAGCCCTAAATTATTTCTTCTTTCCAAATTAGCGCACAACTGTTATTGATGTGATTAATGCAGCGAGATACTTACTTTACATTTAAAATATTCTCGGAAGTCTAGATCTTAAAGACTCTGATGTTATCAAATATGTGACTAGAGCTAAGAAAACAGGCTATAAGTACATCGCCGAATCTACAGTTAATTATACCTGGTTTCAAGCTGGGCTACAGGGCAAGTGATGCTTATTACACCATCACTAATAGCGGACAATTCCTGATGTGACGGATCATGTGGCCTTCCCTTGCTGCTGGTATTCGCTTGATTAAATAATTACCGAACCTAACCCTAGAATTTCCACCATTGACTAGAGCGTCATGAGAAGCCTCTAACGTCCGTCAGAAGTTTGTATCTTAGCTGTAAGCTCCGCCGCTGCACTTGTCCTATCTCTCATTTGGATTGACCGAGAATGCACCAATCAAGAAGTCGTTTCTGATGTGCAAATCGATTTGCAATACATGCATACCACTTATGAACAAGCCAAGAGTACTGCTGGTTTGTTAGATACTCTAGCTGCTCGTCTTTAGGAGAATATGTCTCTCAATACAGGATTTCGGAATCTCGCTTACATTCAGGTCACATGCTTAATAACATGCAAACCGATGCAACTGGGAACAAGCCACTTGGCATTTACCTGAAACCTTCTCCAACCAACACCATACTTTATATTACTATATCGTCATGTACATCCTCCAGTCAGGTGACTAAATTCTGTGGCGGCTAAATCTCCATCCAGAGCCACAATTCTGCCGGTGGTAAGTTTGTACTATAAGTGCTACTACAATGACATTCCAGTATGCATAATGGCACGTGGGAATTCATTGAACCTACCAAGGCTAAAGATCTACATACGAAGAATGAGAGCTACCACTCAGGGAACGTAACCCGGTATTCCAGATTGCAGAGCATACAGGGTAGAGAGGGAAAGATGGCGATTCCTTCATAGCACCGTTCCGAAAGCGGAAACGGAAGGAGAAGCTTAATTGAGCCGCGAAATTGAATACATAAATACGATTGCTTTCCATTTCTAAGGAGTCCCCCAGTTCTCTTGCTTGGCAAGCATCTTTTCACGTACCGCCTACCACTACCGAGAACTCATCGACCAAAATGTTCGGCAGAAGCGCTCTTCTTGCAGCCACTCTAGCTCTCCTACCTTTCTCTCTTGCCCAAGTATCTGAGGGTTTCGAAAACGGTTGGGATCAGACAGCATGGCCGACCTACTCCAATGATTGTGATCAGGGTGGTAAAGTGACTCTGGACACCACCACCGCTCACAGTGGGAAAAATTCCATAAGAGTAGATGGAGCGGGTGGCTACTGTGGACACAAGTTTGTTGGAACTAAGAAAGTTCCTAGCGGAGATATTTATGTCAGAGTTTGGCTGTGAGTTATCCAGTTTGGTCCCAAATATATCAGTATTGGGCGGTAGCAATTAGATGATCAGAAGCAAGGACAATGCTAACACGTAACTCTCTTTTGCAGAAAAGCTTCCAAAGCCCTCACTGACTCTCACGTCTCCTTTATTACCATGCCAGACTCCGCTCAAGGTACTAATAAGCACCTGCGCATCGGAGGCCAGAGCAAGATCCTAATGTTCAACCGTGAGTCCGACGATGCCACGCTTCCTGACCTGTCTCCGAATGGAATCGCTGCGTCGGCCGCTCTCCCGACCGGATCCTGGCAATGTTTCGAATATCATTTGGGCACTGATGGGACGGTCGAGACTTGGCTGAATGGAAATGCCATTGCTGGTCTCACCAGCAAGCCGGGCGTATCTAATAGCAACGCCGCGCAATGGCAGAGGAGTAGTATCAAGCCTAAGCCTACCGCTATTTACTTTGGGTGGGAGTCGTACGGTGGGGACACAAATACCTTCTGGTATGATGACATAGTTATCAATTCGACTCGTGTTGGATGCACTTAAGTACGTAGCGACTATCCTACCACCGCAAAAATGTATATAAGAGTCACACCTAGATCTTTAAGCAGCAGAAGTCTGTAAGAAATAAAAGATAGGTATCAAGGATCATTAGATCAGCACTGTATTATCATCCATTCTTGATAGATCAACTCTGATAGAAATTTTTGAATATCCGCGGGATTGTGCACTCTTCTCTGCTTAAACCAGAGCCGGGTCTCAGTCAATTACATCCCTGGCGAGGCTGGATACGGGGAATGATTGTTGCGTTGTCGTCCTTTCAAGCATAATGTACAGTAGCCGCACATCATTTGCTACTATTCATTTTAAATCGTGTTCAGAGCGCTGCATACAAGTTCCCAATTCATTTCAGCCGGTACTTTGAGCGCCTTATCTTGTGCTAGCAATTCTTAGCTAGGCTTGCCGCCACGAGCGACGACCTTTTCGAAGCAGCTTGAGTCACGCTTACTCTCATATTTTTCCCTATTCAACATGGCTCGTGACATCTCCGAACTGCGATAAGTACAAACAAATATTTGTAAACAAAAGCGTGTATTCAACGATCATCGAAAAATCTAGAGGCGATGAAGATTTTTACATCTGGCGCAAGAGCGCACCGGACCTGCAGTTGAGTATGGATCGCTTACTTAAGATTCAGTGTCCTTTGATAGCGAAGCACAAGTGTACCTGATAACATATCTCTAATATCCTCTGCAAACCCTTCGACCCACTATGTATCTACCTACATAGCTGCAAGATAAAACTCCCGCCCTCCCAGAGTCACTAGGTTAGGTTATATTTTACATCTAAAATCGCAGTCGTGCCAAGTTCCACAAGTACAGAGAAAGGGGGTGAAGGAAGAAAGGGGTGACCTCGCCTAATATTTTCGACCCACCAACTAAACCATCCATCATTCCACCTCCAAAAAAAAAAGAGGAAAGGAATAGACCCCCTCCAAATAGCTTTCTAAAATAAAAGAACAACCAACCCACCCATTCACTCCTTGGCAAAATATATATAAGTCACACATATTAAATTCCTCATTTCATCCCGTGAATCCAAAAAAAAAGTCCAGCAGCAAAAAAGATACGAAAGGGCAAAAAAGAAAAGCTCCGAATGTGGGTCGAACACATGACCTTAGGATAATTGCTGCTTTTTTAATTCACTGCAATCCCACGCTATACCACTTAGCTACCGAAGCGAGGTTTGGGTCGTTTTGCTTTCCAGAGATCGGAACCTGCACTATATACCTGCGCGATGTGTCATTCCGCCCCAGTGCGTGCGTGCGTGCGTGCGTGCGTGTTCAGCCTCGAACCGAGCCAGCGGTGCCCCACTGGGCGACGGGAAGAACATGGGATGGGATGATGGCAGAAGGCGGGGCGGAGAGATAAATAAACAAACAAAAAACGGGGAGCGGTCAATTTCAAAAGTATG
>Ga0247810_10000328_pt1 | contig 62232 bp, 55 predicted proteins | sample UWRJL119311C1_FD_179918 | JGI IMG/M metagenome (GOLD analysis project Ga0247810, IMG submission 179918) | Plant litter microbial communities from Arlington Agricultural Research Station in Wisconsin, United States - UWRJ-L119-311C-1 | ecosystem: Environmental > Terrestrial > Plant litter >...
GCATACTTAGACCTCTCCCGTACGGAGAGCTTCCTTCCCTAGACTTTACCAAACCAAGAACCTTATTTCACGTTTTACGCACAGGAACCTCTCCTCCGCCTTCATCGTGAGTCTAGGTCCTTGACAATTGGTCACAGGGTTTGATATTGCTAGTGACATGTTATAGAACTCTGACTACTTGTAATCATGAAGAAATTAGGCCCCAGAATCATTCTAAGCATGTTAAATGTATCTTAGGAACCTGCAGCTACGCTAGGCATATCTTGTAGCAGTTACAGAAAACACGTATATGCGAACTTCCAATATATATTTTCCCACTTTTTACCGGTAGCACATGAGTGGTTGTTAATAATCCAGAAATGCTAAGTATATGTCCTAATTTGTCCTCGGCATCCTTTATTGAGGCATTGTAATACCAAGTTTCACGAAGCTGAGCCAGGATGCATAATTCAGAATTCCTTCAGCCTAGGTTTGATTCAGCTGTGAGTCAAGAGGGCACTTTTTTTGTGCCTCTAACTTTTCTTTCAATGAACAAAATGTAGCGGTGCAAGGAACAGATACTACACCACATCACGTAAAAGGCTGCACTGGAGGTAGTCCAATAGCTGACTATGCATCCTGTTCTTCCTTGAGTTTTGTTGAAGAACCTAGAGCTACAGCAACCAAAAATCTGATTGCATTAAACAATTATATTTGAGAAAATAGGGAAGTATAACGAGACGGCTGGATGGGAACATTTCTTGACTATTGATGAATCACCAAGCATTGACGTCTAGCAACATATTGCACAAAAACAAAATAAACCACCAACATTCTAACGTTGAACTTCTATTCAAACACTAAAGTAGCCCGAGTACCTATGGCCGAGTTACCTCCTACTGTCCTGTCATGAAACAGGTTATTAAAACGAAGCGATACTTATATAATGTAAAGGGAGTTGTGAAAATAACTGAGAACACTACCACCAAGCTGGCCAACCCCAATTTTTGCCCAAACCTAAAGCACCTACATTTCCCTTCTTCGTGCTAGGAGCCATGCTCCTTAACGTGTCCTGGCCTACACTCCTTTTATTTCTTAGTGCTACATCGCGGATGTATTCCCTCTCATGTTCAACATTGCTATTCGTAACCCATTGCGACACGTTGTCAATGGCATCGAGGCTTGTTTCTAGGGGCTCGTAATTACCCGCGCTAAGGCTAGTTCGATGGTTCCGGCCACGACTAGTGCGCCGCATCTCGGTCCATATCTTGCGTGCCGGGTCTAACTCCTCACCAAGATCAGGCTCGGCAATGAGTACAGATGAAAAGGTTTCGTATTTTTGTGGAATTGAGACTGATTTGTAACACCAAGGATCTTCATGGTCATTGTTGTCAATCCTTAAGGGCGACGTGTTCATCACTTTCATATTCTCGTCGCTTGTGTCGTTACCACTACGCCAAGCTGCAAATGGTCGTTTTGCAAGCGGAATTCGAATTCTATCTTGTGATAATCTACGAATGGCTTGCCGTGCTTTATCGAGAGGAAAGTGTGTCTCGATGAGAACGATTACTGGGTTCGATGGCAGTCGAGGGTTCTCGGGTTGAGCAACTACCCAGGCAGAGTGAGCATTGTGACGCTTGATGGACCCATTAGCGTGAGTTTGCATCTTCGTATCTCTGAAGCCTGAGTGATTGTATGTTACTTGAACACTTATATAATGCGAAACAGAATTCCCAAGCTGGCTTTCTAAATCGGCAATCAGTTCCTCTGAGCCACTTGAGAATGGTAAAGTTTTCCTTCCAATTCGTACTTTCGCCTACTTCACAAATTAGGGAGACTGCCCAACGTGTGTTCTTACATTTTCTATACGTTGTAAAACGTACCAAGATCAGAATAGTCTCGCCTAGGTTGACAGTCCTGGGTTCATTCAAGTTACCCACAATCTCGCGAATCAGACAATCCTTACCGGGATAAATCTCGATGCGCATGGAGTGCAGTTTACCGTGGTTAGTCTCTGTTGTCATCAGCTTTGCAGAACTCTAACACGAAAAGGCGCAAATGCATCGCAAAGCACAGGCATGCAGACATACCGAGATTTGACATATTGTTTTGAGTTCCTAGCCCTCCATCCGCTCTGCTTAGTTTGGCTGCGATGGAAATACCTGCCCAAAGCGAACAAGAACTGCTCTCGATGCTTCGAACTTCAGGTGTGATGGTAATTTCTGGATGAAGAACGAGCGCTGAACGCGTGATGACGCTCGATGTGCCCCCTTCATGCATTGATGCGGATAATGAAGAACGACCGGACATTCGTCGGGGTGGGATGCCACTATCATTATGATACTCGGGGGATAGTTCACTTCGAATACTACCACGACCACTTATCGCTTTCAAGAAGAAGTTTTTTGAATTGATGCGGCGTTTTCTTGGGATATTAAGAGATCTGTCTCCGGTTTAAAAGACATACGCTAGATGTGTAGGAAATATAACGTACTGAGGTTGGGTAAGTAGAGCCCCAGAAGTACCATGGTGAAATTCAGAATGGAGGAAAGCACCAGCACTGAATGTTCTAGGCACGGGTTTTGCTGCTTTGGGTGTCAAATCTAAATCATCCTCGGTGGAAGAATACCGCTCTGATCAATCAGTCTCTGAAGCTTGTTGAGAAGTTGAAATAAAAAGGATGTGGACGGACCTGATGAACTACTAATCATAGTAGAAGCTGCAATGTGGTCATCAGAAGAACAATCAGCCAAGCCATCCAGAACGCTGGCTCTTTTCTTTCGAAGCTTATGGACAGTCAAGGGCCGGTCCGCACCAAACGGGGGACTTCCAACATTGAAACTCTCGTCGAATCCTTGGGTGGAACTTCCGGAAATTCTTCCTCTGGGCCCTGTGAATGTCGGGCTGGACAAACAACAACCGGTAACGGTTTGGCTACGTTTGATGATGCGCAATGGTTGCGGCTTTGGCGGTTGGGGTTCGAGAAGCCCCATGTTCGGCGAGACTGAGCATCTGGATGCCATATCTTAGGCGGTGTTCCGAACTGGGAGCTTTTTGTGGCTTCCCCAGATGAATATTGCTTAGAATGACCAGAAGGATCAATTAAATTACCTTGATAATTTCTCTCGTCGTTCCTCCCGAGCTCGATCCAGGAATAGTGGCAGTTTTTTGAAGATCCGGGGTTGGACCTGGGTTTACGATACCTCAAATGCAGACAGAACGAAGGTCTGTTGAAAGCTAATCTATCCCAAGATCTGCGGATAAAGTAGATAGTAGCTGTGAAAAAGCCCTTTGATGAAATGTCAACAATCTCTCCTCAAGTTTGTGGGCAAAAGGCAGCACACCACTGAGTTCAGTGCAACAACTGCAGCCGATGCGGCGATAAATATTGGTACAAGAACAAGGGCACCGAGCGCGGAGTTAGTAGTACTCATAGCCAAAATATGAGAAATGCTGACGAATGCTAGAATACGAATGGACGTAGTGACATTTTTGGGGCAACGATGTGGTTTTGATAATGGTGAAGTGGCTTTCGTCTGAAGTAAGAGCCGGCCATAGGCACAACTTCTTTTGTGGGAAGGCACAACCCTTTGCCAAATGTGACGGGCGTAATCTCGTTTGAACTGAATGGACTTCTGACTCTGGGCTGCCCATGTAACATTACACAGTGATCTTGTCCGATATATCCAGAACGAGTATTTTAGCAACGCTCGTCGGGAATCTTGGGGTTCCCATATAACCTTCCCTTGCTCAAATACCTGTCTGAATTCTAAAGAAGTTTTATGAGTTTTTGCAAAAGCCTGAGTTTATTATTATGGGATGAATAATCCTCGTCTCATCATGTTTAGCGTCTCGCGATATACGAGGCTTACAATAATATATGCCGCTCAATTCACGAAACACCTCTAGGTAACTCCATGCTTTCAACAAACGATGTAATCCTCTTCTTCAGATTATCAAGTTCGTCTCCTCCAAGGTTCATGAAACGAATCAAGTCATCTCCAACATCCTTGCCGTACAGTGCGGAATCACTGATGCTAGCATATATTCCCTTTTTAGCTCTCACTTCCCATACTCCTTCCCAATTCCACTCTCCAGGTCTTCTAGCTTGAGTGGGCGCACTGGTTCCACCAGCTAGTGGCTGATAGCCTTCCGGAACCCCCAAGCTGCTGCCGCTACTGCTTTCAGTGCCGTCATCACTCGCAGCGTATTGTATGTCTTTCGGAGGCGGGTGAGGAGGAAGTGTTGCGCCAGATTTGCTCCTATATGATCGCCATGCATGCCAGGCCCCTGGATTACCAGCAGCTTCAAGCGGGATTAGGTCGAGAACTGTTTCGTCATCGAACGCACTTCTAATATATCTTAAAACTTCATATATATTTATTCTTCGTTCAGATCCAGGTGCTCGGCTTGTTGAGCTGCCAGTGCCAACAGAATTGTTCAAATTATCGGGACTAGGTTTCGAACTTAGGTGGTTTATGGGTGTGGAACTTGGAGTCAGTAAGTATCCCCGTGGGTGTGAGGTGGGCGGTGCTTTGGTGTGTGTGCGCCCAAACCAGCTGGGAAAACCGTTCCGTAGAGAAAACCCACCTGGGGGTAATCTTTCTTCATCTGTCGCTGATACAGTTCCCCCATCTTGTATATCCGTTGTATACATGTATGTTGTGAGTGGGGTAATGAGGGGATGAAATATATCGGTGCTGAACGTTACCTACACAATTCGTTAACAATGAAACACGGACAGAGTACAGTACGGATCGCTAGTGAATCTATCTTCTTAAGATGTTCGGTTCAATATTCATCACCTTGGTTACAGGTAGTAGAAGAGAGTCCGACCCTTCGAGAATGGCTAATCATATGTTTTAGAAGAGACCAATTCTTATGATCACTGACTTTCGTGCGAACCGAACTTCTTGAGACAACAAATGGGTTCAAAATCAACATTGCGATTCATTATGGGGGCGTGAATGTATTTCCACCCCCAGTGCTGTACTCACGAGAGGCGGGAGAGAAGGATAACTTGGTGGATAAGAGATTTGAAATCGGAGAATAGATGGAGCATACGGTCCTATTGACCACGTCAGAAATGCCGGATATATCACACTAAAGCATAGATTCCAACCTTTTCGAACGAATATAACACCGGACCACAATGAAGGATCTCCAGGGGTCAGGCTCACGAAGACGCCGTGAGGGCTGGTATGCTTGAGACTAGAACTGAACACCACAGTTGTTAGTCTCAGTGAGTAGAAACTACTTGGGTACACACAATTCTACGAGAAGGTTCTGCTTGCGTACGGCAGAAAGGGATGACAATGACCTAGATGCCATATTGAGCGTGAGAGTAACAGCTTCTGTAAATAATAGACAAGAATTGTCGTTGATGGATGGAAGGGGTTATCATGTAACCGGCAGAATATTAGTTTAATTAGACCGCCTCAGTCACCACCAAGCTTGATAATACCACCCTACATATCTGCTCAGAATTTAAAACTAAGTCCCGATTGAGGTCTGAATTAGGCTCAAACGGTAGGATAACTCTGTATTCTTCTGGATTTATATTCTATAGTGAAGGATTCTATATACTGATTATGAAATCTACCTAGCGATGTATTTCAATCGTTTCGTTGCAATCAGGCAGATAGCTAAACCGGCAGAGTAAAGCGTCATTCCTCATAACTCTCTTCTGATTATCCAATGCTAAAGTGCTTCTTTACAACTTTTCAATCCATGTGTATTGCCGTAAGATATTGCACAATACCCGTGCAATTCTGTCGCGGCCTGCTTAGGAACTCAGCCGAAGTCTCTCCCTACTTCCCCAAACGCTGCTCAATCTTGGTCTTTTCCTGCTCCTTGAGCTGCTTAATATCGTCCTTGGTAGCATCATATGCCGCCCTGACTTGATTGAACGGATTCTCCTCACTCTTTTCGAATTCTTTCCGGATTTTCTCGCGCTTCTGATTCTGTCGAAGACCCTGCCCACTTCCATCCTCGTCCATCTCTTTCAATCGCTTCTCCTCGTATGCCGCGAAAGCAGCCTTGAATCGCCGCTCAGGATGTTTATCGATCTTCGTAGCATCTGAACCAGTCGCCAAAGACAAAGCATCGAGCGCATTATCAATACCTGTTGCGTTGAGAGATGATGCAGGCTTGGATCCGTCGTCATCTAGTTGCGATAGATCAAGTCCCTTGTTGACCTTCTTTACTGCTGTTTTGGCATTCTTTGGGGCTGCTCGAGCATTCTTTTCCTCTTCGGCTAGCAACGCATCCTTCTCTGCCTTTTTCCTGGCTTGTTCTGCTTTCTTTGCTGCTTCCGCCTCCCTTTGCAGAGATGTTAGCTCAGACTGTGTAAATTCTTCGAGCTGAGAATAATAAAACACCATACTTCTTTGCATTCGATTTAGCGCCCTTTCCCCAGTCCTCGTCCTCTACCGCTGCCTTCTTTTCGTTCTCAACAGCAGCTTTCTTTTGTGCGGCTTCGGCCTTCTTCGCGTTGCCTGATGCCTTCTTGGTGTTTTCAGTGGCTGCTTTCTTGCCTGCCATGATTGCGGTTCTCTTTAGCTCGACTTGGTTTGTTTCGAAAAGCTGTATAATGCAGATTTGCTCTGTTTTTCGAAGGATGTGGCCTGATAGAGTACTTGTAATGCTTTTGAAACAGTTGTCTAGGAGGTCTGGTGGGGGTTTGTGTACCCCGCCATTCACCAAAATATTATGATTCTGCCTAATAATCACGTGTCAGATGGATTGGCTCCAAACTTTGATTCTGAACCTTTTACAATTATTAGTGATGGCATTCTTAAGGGGCGTATTCTTTAAGGAATTTCAGTATGTAGTCAAGAAATCATTATGTGATGCCTAGCACTGAAGTGGATTTTTCTTTCTTCTATTCATGAATCTACCGTAGTTCTCAAGTTTACTTGTGAGACTGGTGGAAGTGCCAGCCTTTAGATACTAATTAGTCTTTAGATTTCGAGGTGGAAAAGACTTAGTTCAGGTTACTTCAGAAAAGTGTCAAGTTTCAGCAATAGTTAGCCTCTGGTTAACTTTCTTACAAGCTCGTGGAAATCGAGGCTGGGTAAATTCTTGGATGGCGAGACGTTTTTAACTTCGTGAGTGTGATTACTGTACTACAATTGTATGGCGAATGTAAACAGAGACCTTGTTTATTATAAAGCTGACAATTCATAGAACAATTATGTAAGGCATGTGGAGCTTAATCTAATGCGATAAGCTTACAATTATGCATCATCTAAAAGCGATGGAGGAGGTCATGCACCTGTTTCTTTATTCGTAGTACTGTATTTCAGATAATAAGACCATGGGAAAAACAATATCTTCCCGCCTCCAGACATCGCGTATCCACCACTCGCTGTCAAGCATAGAATATATTTGAAACACGTCACTCAGAGAATCTCGATTGGAGGAACCGGTACTCCGTTTGCTTATGAAGCATCTATTGTCTAAAGGGAGTGAAGAAGCACTCGGTGGACGAAAGTAGAAAGCCGACACCTATTCAGAAGTTCACACATGCTTGGGGTTACACGAGCGTTGAGATTCACGCAGCACACAAGCAGAAGAATCACATTCCCTTGTAACACAAGAAAGATCTCCGAACCTGCATTTGCACGTCTGCGCACCTGCATCTCCCAAGTAGCAGGACAAGACTGCGAAGGAACGCCGCACCCGTTTTATATTGGGCGTGCAGATGTCCTAATGATCTCCTGACGTTTTGAATGCCCAATAGCGCACATCAGTTGCTCATAGATATTTGTCCCGACGCTTAGTCGGAAGTACTCCAGCCAATGTGAAGCGGATTCGTGGTTGTGTTACTGTTAATTGCCCGACTGCCGGCGATGTGCATGATGCATTGAAAGCTGCACTTAAGATCTAATAACAGGCTGTGCGTTACTTGTGCATACGTCGTGTTCGCGATGCAAGGCTGGGGCTTTGGTGTGCATGAACAGCTGCAAGGTGGTACGCTTATCCTGTATTGGAGAAAGAAAATATGTCTTGAAGGATCATATCGTGGGCGAGCAACCATACAGGAGGCTCACGAGGTATATCGAGATAATCTCGTTGAAACAATGGTGGCTGCCAGTTATCTCAGAAGTTACCTTAGCAACAGAGTAATCGATGCTATGTCTTAAGGCTTACACAGATTAATTCAAGTTCTATGCCACCCTCTATTACTGAACATGGCTATGCCAGAGAGCTCCCGTGTTGTCTGATACGGTCTTGCATACTCAAAATAAAAGAAGAAGCCACTAAAGCTTGATAAAGCAAAGGAGACAGGGAAGTGAGTTGCACATCGTTTTCAGATTATCAGTACCTTCAATGGTTGGCCCACTTTGCAACCCAGTTTTTCCTACAGTGCCATGTGGTGGAGAACTGCTATTGTTGTGCTTGGAACTTTAGCAGGTGCCCCACTCTTACAGTGACATAAAGAAGATTGCTGAAGTTGAAGCCATGATTCAGTGAAGGGGGGTGGGAGACAGACAAGGGCTTAATACATATCAAACCCTGACATTGTATTTTGGGTGTTGCTCTTCAGCCACACATCCAGCATTCATTTTGTACGACCAAGTGATTGTTAGCAGATCCTGACGCCACTGGGTCAGGATTAGCGTGGGGCGTAAATGGAGGAATGGGAATGGTAGCCGTTGTCCCAGTCAGGCGGTTAACGTGCTAGGGTAGAGGTTCTATCGATGCAGCTCAAACGTCGTTGCGCTATTGCTCTGATTTGAGAGTGGAGAATGAGTGCTTTTTCTTGATCATCTGGAAAAAAACAACGTTGTTCAAGACTCACACTAGCGGTGTAAAATGCTCCTGTTGAAGCTTTCACATTGATATGTCACGAGAGCCTTTGGAGCACAACGTGTCAAGACGGAGGGGGATCCTTGGGCTCGAAGCTAAAATAACCTTTGGATTCCGCTTATCCATATCCATGTGTTGTAGGATGGGGTGGTGACAGTGGCAGTTGATTCGGTTCGGCAGGAAGAAAAGGGGCAAAGGCCCACCGCTAACCGAGCGAAGCTGCGGAAGTGAATAGAGGGGCCGGGTTGTTCTAGATTAACAGCTATCTAGCGTTAATATGTGTTAGTTTCAGGTCTATTAATTGATTGGAAAATCAGTTTGGAGTTATCAGTCGGATGCGGTTCCGCGAGATCACTAAAGCCTTCTGGGGGTTTTAGTGCTCGCATAAATCAATCGAGCTGTTGTGTCAGTCTAGGATTAGCTTAGACTAGTTTCTAGATGTTCTTTTGTCGAGGAAAGGGATGTGTTCACTTTTCGCACGTCCAGTTTTGCTGGTTCAAGTGGTGTACCAGAACTGCTTCGTGACTATGAAATTAATAACCAAGATGCCGAAGCGGTGATGATCACGGTTCATCAAGACGCTGAGCTGAAACCACGCCCTCGCTCTGGTTCCTAGTTGCCGTTGCCAATTGTATCATTTCCATGTTTGCCTTCTACTCCATACTTTTATTGAACAGGACAAGTGCTCCGCTATTTCTATCATCCATGTCCCTGGATCCGAAACTCCGCGGTACTCTCGAGGCCCACGAACATGCTTCCAAATCCAAATATCTCCGAGTAAGGATTTACTGGGAGTCAAGCCTCAAAAGTGATTGGCTCAGAAAAACCTGCGTTCATGGATGGCTCGTCCATTTTTAGAAAAGGGGTCAAAGTAAGCTGTTATTCGTTCTTCATTTTAAAAAAGGAAACAGATCTCTTTCGGCTATCCCAATACCACAGCACCATTACATACGTCAGTGACCAGGCTCACGTCGACCCCTGGACGACAGGCTCCGACAGATGATGGACACCTGACTCCCCAAAGTCTTAGCGGGATTACTTGCTGACGTCTGTTATCGATGATAAATACCATGGTACAGCATGCGCGAAACTTACACACCTATCTGACCCGGCCACGATGCCAATACCATTGACTCTTGTTCCGCACCGTATCTCACATTGTCCCGATTTCTACACTCGCCAACTTCACACGGGATGTTACAATTTCGGACTCATCCGACTGAGCCGGAGCACAGTGCAGGCGGTGGTCAGTGGAATCGATCGGGCGACGAGTCAAATGCTCGCTTGAGCATCCACAAGCACGTTAGTCTCATGGATAGCTTTCCAGCATTTTGGTTCTGGAAAACATACAAGGATATCCTAGCGCCGTGCCAGTGCTGCTTTATTCTCTAGAAACAGAAACAGTAGTTCCTATGGCTGGAGTTATGTATCTGACTCGTATTAACAGGTACCGGTGTTGATGCATATAGGCATTAAACGGTTTCAAGGTACCCCTAGATACCTTTAGGTCCTTCACGCGGAGCAGTTCGTTTATAGTACTCCTCAGGTGCTTTACCTCTGAAAATACAAAATCTATCGGTGGTTATTAATTCCGATGACACTTGTAAGCTGATAAAATCAGGAAATGCAGTACACGACCTATCCAATAGAATCAGGACAAGGGGGCGATTCAAACCTGCAGTCATCAGCCTTACAGTCTTGTGCTTTGTCAGTGCTTACGGGTATCATTCTTTTTTGCGACACTGATACTCCTTTTCTAGTTAGGGAGCCGTTATCATACTATCGCATGAATTTTATAGCACTTACATGTAGAGAAGAAAGACCCTATCAATCGTTATTTTTAATGCTACACCTAGTGTTAATCAAGATAATTTTTCAGTTTCTTTTCCATGATCGTCAGATATTGGTCAATTTCCTAGCCGACTGAAGAGTTGAAATGCAATATGAATTCAGTGACGCTAGTTGTATTCATGAAAAGCTCCCCAAGAACTGCTGAGACGTAAGAAGACTTCTCAAAAGGCTATTATCTATTATGGTGGAGAGTGTTACGTGTCCAAAGTCCACAACGCTCGTGATATTTGGGCATCTCGAAAAGATAGTCAAGACTAGTCTAGTAACATCTCGATATTCAATATTAGGTATCACCGAATGCGGACATCGTGGCTTTCGAAGAAACAGAATTTACCATCAATCTCTAATTTGCATCACCCGTAGCTTGCAAGCCTGGATGCCTACACGCGATAAAAAGCAAGTTCACGTAGCGCTTGGAAGCTATTCTGATGCAGGCATGCGGTAATCCAATAAATGAAGCTGGCGGAGCAGCCGTTTGACGTGGGCTTCTCCTTGGGCGATAATCAAGCAATCAAGCTCGTATCCGACAGCTATTCCAACCCCCGTATGAACTTTCTCTGCATGCAGAACGCGAAGTCCGCTGGAAAATCAGGAGATCTGGTAAATCTGGGGATTCGGCAATGTTCCATCGCAGCACAACTTAGTCAGCTGAGTGCTACTCGGTGCATTCTTTCCGAGCTCTTACTTCATAACACTCCCGGTATCACTCGCCGCCCCAGCTGGAGAGGTATGACACGGTAAGGTCGTCGTCTCGTCGTCTCTCGGGCCCCTTTCGTTGGCCTCACACCGCTCCGGGGCGACAGAACTAACATTATGGGCAAAGGCCAGTGCACGCTTGAATTGCACGCTACAGGACCCAAGGTCAATTCGCTCCAGGATAGGGTGCAAGCCACGCACATGGCATATCCCAGATTTCCTGTCGTCGCAGTGCCAAGTGGGGAATGCAACGCCCATTTGCCGGGGCGGACAGGACGGTACAGAGGAGTGAAGTACAGTGTCGAGGAGCATCGAGGAGGAGACCAGGGACTCAACCGAAACACGCGGATTCACGGTGTAATGAGTATGTAATCGCCCAACCCAGCACGCCCAGGTGGGATTATGGCAGACGACGTACTGTATCTGCCCACAGCAGCTTGCTTATTGCTTGGCTTCGGTCCATGGCTCAGGCACCATCAATCGGGAGCGGATTGACGCTGGCTGCCCCATACTCGTAAACTTCCGTGCTACTTATGTGCAGGCGTCAACCTTACTGCCCATCTCAACCTGACCCTGGGAGAAAGGTGTAGTCCCGGTATTCTTTTCACTTCCAATCTCGTCCTAGTTGCTTCAAGTCTGTGGTGTCCACATACCCAACGCCGTCACCGCCCCATTGACATATAATTTATTATTAAAGTATTTGGGCATGTGGCGGCCACTATCCCTTCTCTTGTCATCACGTTCCCCTTCCCGGCGGTCAACCACATATACTTCCTGTAGCGCGCCCATTCTACACCTTTTGATCTACTTGAACCTCCACCATTGACTTTGGCCAATTTCTTCCTCGGGGACAAAGTGAAGATCGCCATCACTCTCTTGATCTGCACTGTATTCACCGGCTCGCTTGACTCACTGTTGCCGCATATACTTGAAAGTTATTCCGTTCCTGGAAACACAAACCCCGGGAGGCCAGGCAAAAGGAATCACGTCTACATATAAACCTATATGCTCTCCGTTTATTTACAAGATTTTGTCTTCTAAGTTCTACACCTACTCGTTGCCGCACCTCGAGCACTCGCAGCTACAACACCCAACCAACTTCCCTCTGGCACAGCTAGACAGGTCTGGCGCAAGCAGTCATGGCTGGCACACACAAGATGGAATCGCATGGGCGGACACCAGCTTTCCCAACGAGACAGATGACCATCTTAGGTGAGTTATTTAGGAGAAGAAGGAACACTTGCAACCCCCATTGAAGTCTTGAGAAGCAGCAGCTAACACTTTTTAGCTATGTGCCGAATCTGCGAACCTATAGCGTTCATGTCCATCTTTCCATATGTGTATCAAATGATTGATGACTTCAAAATTACCACAAACGACGCCCAAATATCAGTGTATGCTGGCATGGTCACATCGGCCTTTGCATTCGCAGAGTGCTCATCGGGCGTACCATGGGGCAGACTGAGTGACAAGATTGGACGAAAGCCAGTTCTGCTGACCGGACTTGCTGGCACAGCATTAAGCATGCTGATCTTTGGATTCGCGCCGAGCCTTCCCGTTGCACTGCTGGCCAGAGCATTAGGAGGACTTTTGAATGGGTAAGCTGCTCACTCACCCGATCCTGGGGCTCTTGCACTTCCCGTGCTGTGACCTGTCCTAACGAATTTGCGCATGCAGAAACATTGGCGTCTTGCAAACTACGGTTGCTGAAATGGTGACGGTGAAGGAGCACCAGCGTAAGTGATAGGTCATATTCGCTTCTTTAAGCCTCCCTGCTAATCGTCCCGCCAGCCCGCGCTTATACGATCATGCCATTTGTATGGTGTCTTGGGTGAGTTTAGATTTCCGGAGTTGAGATCCTGTCGCATACCACATCCGAAACTAATAATCGTTTCTTTTCAGATCCATACTCGGTCCAGCACTCGGAGGCGCCCTCGCGAGACCAGCACAGCCCGAGAATTATCCCAGCATATTCCACCCAGGCTCCATTTGGGATCGCTTCCCATACCTCCTCCCTAATCTTGTATGTACGGTGATTGTCGCATGCGGAGTTGTGGTAGGAATGCTTTTCCTCGAAGAAACACATGCGGAAAAGAAGCATCGAAGAGACCCTGGCCTAGAGGCAGGAAAATGGATCCTCCGCAAGTTCAGCAGATGTACGGAAACCAAACAATCGCGATGCGAAAAGGATGCAGATCTCGACGAACAGATATCGTTGTTGGGAGAGGACGAGCAACCACCAGGATACCGCACAACGGAAGGTTCTCCCAAAATCCTCTCAACACCATCGCCCGAACCACGAGACTCCCTTGATCTTGACAACCACGATCATGTCATACCCCGATGCAAGCCGGCAGCAACAAAGGCATTTACGCGACAGGTCGTACTCAACATTGTCGGGTATGGGATTCTAGCTTAGTAAGTGGTGTTGCAAGTATTGGTTCTGCCTTTTTTAACTAACTCGTGATGCAGCCACACCATGACTTTTGATGCGATGCTCCCCACTCTCCTCGCTTCCAATCCGGCCGAACATCGCGAGAAATGGGTGCTACCATTCAAATTTGTGAGCGGCTATGGCATGAATACTAGCGAGATAGGTAGCATTCTTGCGATTCAGGGTGTTTACTCTATGCTATGTACCGTCTTCCTATTTCCGATTGTTACTCGAAGATTTGGAGCGCTGAAACTCTTCCGATTGATCTCTCTCACTTATCCAATTCTCTACCTCACGACTCCATATCTTGTTTTGTTACCTGATTCACTCCGCATCACCGGAGTCTATGCCGTGGTAATTTGGAAATGCACATTTGGAACGATGGCATACCCCAGCAACGCGATTCTTCTAACCAACTCAGCACCATCACTTCTCATGCTGGGAACTATTAATGGGGTCGCAGCATCGACAGCAAGTCTTTCCAGAGCCTTCGGTCCAACCGTCTCCGGCATCTTGTTTTCAGCCGGTCTTCAACTTGGATACTCAGGGTTGGCTTGGTGGTGTAGTGCAATTATTGCTATATTCGGCGCTATCATCAGTCTTAGCATGAGTGACAAAGGAGGCCGCATGGATGCTGATGAGAAGGCAAATGAAGATCCCGAGCCTGCATTTGAAGACCATATTCTTGACTCGAACGCTCTGGACTGCGCTCTTGCGGCCGAAGCCAGAGCTGATGAGTCGAATCCCGACAGTCTTATCTCAAGGTGAAAGATCATTATGAGGCAGAAGATCACTTGACTCGAACTCCAGAAACGAACAGAAACGAATCTCTTTTATCCGCTGGGAGGACAGTTTGTATCAAATTCTATACCACAGTACATGGCGATGTTTATTTCTCAATTTTCATTAGGACCGGGCTTGTTAGACTGGAAGATATCCCCGCGATTTGGTTCCTCCAACTCAATGTTTTTAAGGCGCAATCTCAGAACGGAAATAGGAAAGAAGGCAGGGAGTTCATATAAATATATAAAGATGGAAACCAAACACTTGGGTGGAGTTTTGTGCATTAGGTAAATTTACCTCTTGCTACAGCGGGATATAGCATTTAGGATCAACGGGCATTTTCGGCGCGGAATTGATATTTTCTATGGTTTTCCAAGAGTTTGGATAGATTAGTTAGCTGGTAGCTATCTACCCTGAATTTATCCAGAGTTCAACCAATCCAAAAGCCACTGGGCTTATGGGAGGACTTCCTTTTTTTGACAGCCACCCTTTGAGTTCACCTAGCTTCTGATGATCGATCAATCAAATGAGATGGTGAACACCAAATACTGATATATGACCACTAGGCGCTTTTGGAAGCTTATTAGCACCATCGTATGAGTGATTTTTAGTGATTGTGATATATCTGAGCGCATTCTCCATCAGAGGGAAGCTGAAGAAAGGAAGCGTACAAAGTGGCTTAGGTAAGGCATTAGAAAGTGACCGTTTACATTTTGGGGAAGAAGGGCAGTGGATGTATGTTTTCTGTGATTTTAGTAGTAGCCGACGTATTAGATAGAGCACAGTTAGCCTCATGTTCCAAGGTCTGAATGCGCCGTGAAGCTCGACGGTACAAAGGAGAGACAGAAGACTGTGGCAACCTTAGTCCAAAACTATGGCAATTAGCAAATCATAATAATTTAATACAAGTCACTTCAATGATAGACCTTTGGCTTTTGAAGCAAATGCAAGGTTGATGGGTCACCTTGTACATTCCATGATATTTATATATGAGGTACAACATCTTGCAAGGCAGTTCCACCAAAATCCTATGTAATTTTTCCATCCAAGTATATCACGGCTACGATCTACAATTACCAGGCGATACACTTGGAATACTCGATACTGTGCTACTCGCTGATGTCAATTATTTCATCTCCATAGACTCTGAAATTCCAGTCTCTGGTTTGATTTCATAGAATTACTCGATGCGTATGCATAATCCCAAGCCACATGTCATCCACCCCATTATCAGCGGCGTCGTCATTGGTCAGAGCAGCGTCTTATCTAGAGATCCCCCAATTGTGGATTTCGCATCTCAATCCCACGCCCGCGGCTCCATCGAAATGGCCGGTTGCTTTTTAATGAGCTCGACAATGCCAAACGTAAGCCTCTACATGATGTTGCCTCGAGCTGCTCTATGATTGACCTACGAAAGCAGTATTCAGCGTTGCGCAGAAGAAAGACATGACTGTCGAAACAATGGGAATACACCAATGAACAAAAGCGCAGAACGAGAACCGAGACAGCTTGTGGCTAGCCATTTGCGACAAATAGACTATCAGTCCAACGGATTTGGCAGGTTCGTGGGATAAAGCGAGATTCGAAAGTTAATACGATACGATTATCATTCCTTTCACGAAAGCGAAACGATGGACACAGAAGGCTTCTCCCCTTCCGCCGCAACCAACCCTCACCCCCCCAAACGCGCGCGCCATTCGACACCTTCGCACGACGAGGGTGAGCTTCAGGGCACATTGGCAATTGGTGATGTTGCGAAAACAAACGGGGGGGCCGGTGGTAAGAAGGAAGCTGCTGCCAGCAGTTTTCGGAATGTAAGCGCATGCAATAGGTGCCGGTTGCGGAAGAACAGATGCGACCAGAACCTACCTTCATGTGCTAGTTGTGATAAGGCTGCGGTGAAATGTGTGGGTTATGATCCAATTACCAAAAGAGAGATACCAAGAAGGTAAGCTTTACATGATTTGGACTCCAAAAGCGATGGGTTTGATGGTTGGGGGAGTGCGATTATAGAGAATAAAACTGACGGAAGTAGTTATGTTTTCTACCTCGAGAGTAGAGTATCATATCTGGAGGACGTCTTACGGGGAAACAACATAGCGTTCGCCCCAGCTGAAGTTCTCGATCATGCCTCTAGGCCTGGCGCCGATCCTACAGCATTGCAGACACCAACCGATGAGCAGTCACCTGCCAATGGTAATTCCTTGAGCACAGCGAAGATAACAACACAAGAGGCAGCCCGGCATAAGAAGCAGGACGAAGAAGGCAAGCTAAACAAGCTCGTGAGCAATATTGGAAGTGTGTCGGTACAAGGAGCCAGCGATTCAAGATATTTGGGAAGTACATCTGGGATAAGCTTTGCGAGGGTTGTTTTCGCAGCAGTAAAATCAAGCGTTAGCGGAGCAAACAGTGATAAGAGTGGTGTTAGGCCGTCTCGTCCTCCTGTTGCCAACAAAGCCATTGGCAGTGGTGGTACCTCTATGCGCGACTCGTTCTTCGGCTTGCACACTAAACCCACCATAAAGCAAGCTCCATTTCCTGATAAGGAGCTCGGTCTACGCCTCGTGAATTTCTACTTTGAACATGCAAATCCTCAGATTCCAATCTTGCACAGGGGCGAATTCATGAAGACGTTCGAACTAGCATATGCAGATGGAGAAAATAGGGTGAGGACACCTCGAGAATTGTACCTGCTAAATATTGTATTTGCCATTGGGAGTGGTATTTTCCTGGGCGAAAAGGAGGAAAGCGATGTGGACAAGGAAAGAAGAAGACGAAGTCTTGCTGGAGGGCAGTGTCAACCTGAAGAATATCATGCCAGCGCCATTGTGCATTTAGAATCATGTCTAAGTGCACCCAGTGCAGTAGGGAGCGCGGATGGTTTCGGTGGCGGGTTAGAGGAACTTCAGGCTGTTCTGCTTCTTGCAGGATTTGCGCTGTTACGGCCGGTGGCGCCAGGTTTGTGGTATATCATTGGAGTTGCTGTGAGATTGGCAGTAGACCTGGGACTGCATTATGAAGATGGGAAAGATATTGAGGTTGGTCTTGAAGCGGAGGAAAGAAAGGAAACACCGGAACAAATGGAGCGTAGCGCACGCGAACGTGGTAGAAGGGAATGGGTACGAGATTTCAGGCGAAGATTGTGGTGGTGTACCTACTCTTTTGATCGCCTGGTATCGACTTGTGTTGGAAGACCTTTTGGTATTACGGATCAGGTCATAACGACAGAATTTCCATCACTCCTCGACGACGAATACATCACTCCAGCAGGATTCAATCCGCCTTCCACGGGAACACAGTTTTCATATAAACATGTCACATATCATTATATTCGCCTCCGACTCCTCCAGTCTGAAGTGCTGCAAGTTCTTCAGCATCAACAAGCGCAGATCGCACGTGCAGGAGGAGCTAATTTACGAAACCCCTATATGCATACCTCACTACCATCGCCCTTCCTATCCAAATTTGACAGTTTTCGAAGCTGGCGAATCGACATTGACAAGCGGCTGTGGGAATGGAAGTCGAGTGCCCCAACAAAAAGAGAGACTGGTGTTGGCTTTTCACTTGAGTTCTTAGAGCTGAATTACTGGCAGTGTGTTATTATGCTGTATCGACAAAGTTTGAGCGTTCCGCCAATGTTCGAAGGCGAATATAATACTAGTGATGAGGTGCAAAGCCCCAGCGTCCATAACGTTGAGTTAAGAGAGGATGAAGAGCGGGTCTTTTTAAAGGTGGCGGAAGCTGGGCAAAGAGTTTTGAGGCTATATCGACAACTCCATCGAGTTCACTTGGTTAACTATACATTCTTGGCTACCCACCATTTATTTATGGCCGGCATTTCATTCTTATATGCTATCTGGCACTCTCCTATTGTTAGAAGCCGATTGGTAAGTTATCTGCCCTTTCTTCGCCTGCATGGAGCTAATTTCTATAGACCATGGATGAAGTAGATTTCACAATCCTGGCAGCAACATCTGTGCTCGGCGATCTTATCGAAAAATGTCCACCAGCAGAAGCTTGTCGAGATGCTTTCGATCGGATGTCCAAAGCAACGGTTCAAATGTGCATGTCCACCACTGGATTTTCCTCATCCACTTCCCAAGGGTTGAACTCTCGGCAGCATAAACCGAGAGCCACCTCTGTAACGAACCCAAATTCCGATTATTTTACCGGAAATGGACTTAGTAAGCCTTCTGGTAGAGGAAACGGTAGAATGAAACCAACCTTCGATATGGGACTCAATGACCTCCTCAGCCCTATTCCTGGTCACGAAACTGAAACTGCAGGAAATATAACACCAAATGGAAATTTAAAAAATGAATTCGAGTTCAGCAACGCGTCGAATTCGCTCCCAACCCCCAATGTACAACAAACTCATTCACAACAAAGCACATCACCATCTACTAATTATGCCATGTCCCCACCACTTTCCTCGCTAGAGACGTCTTCTATCGATCCCTCTCTCCTACCCTCTCCTACATCCAACTTCTCGATTCCACAACAACAGCAACAGTCACAGCAGTTTCAATATAACCCTGATTTCGCATTCTCGAATCAAGGAATGGATTTCTTGACGAATGGGCCCGGGAATGGAAGCGTAGGTATGAATGGCTGGGATGGATCTGCTGAATGGGGAACAGGTGGCGGAGGCGATATGGGGATGGGTCTTGGGTGGGAAGGAGCCGATCATGACTTTAGTGAAGGTGGGAATGGGGGATTGCCGGATCTTTTTGAAGGCTTTTTCTTTGGTGGAACTGGGAACTTTTGATCATTTCTGGTGTAGCTATGCGAATAACGGAGGTGAGGCAAAAGTACAAAATGGGAGGAGGTGAACTACTGGTATACCTATGGGATTATAACTGGTCAGCGGTGGAGTTATGGAGTACATCCTATGACATAAATGACATAGATTTGTGGGTATGTTGTATTGTATCTCATCTTACGAAATACTAAGAAATTGAACATTGAACATTGAACATTGAAATACAAGGTAACACTGCTTATCATGGTTCATTCTTGTTACATTCATTCTAAAACAATTCCTAAAGCAAGTAAGTTGTCATGTTACTGGCAAGATTTCACAGAACGGGGATTCATTCACCTTGGCCTGAGCTTAATATCTAAGCTTAAATAGAACTTAGTTAAAGATATAGGAATAATGCTGTCGTCAACATGCAATCATAAGTGAAAGATTATGCGCATCTGAAACAATCGACTGTGCAAGTTCTCAATCTAGGAACCAGTCAATTGTCTGCACAAGTTAGGTGCCAACACATCACTTGAATTTATCAATCTATACCTCGATTGTGACATGTAAGGCAAAGCTTCAATGAATAACATTTATCTTTGCTCCCTACTGTTTACTCTTCTTACTGTATGAATGATTCGAGTTAGATTCTAAGGCTTTAATGGTTCCAAACCTGTTCACAACTCCACGCTTACAAATGCTAAAAGCTAAGCTCCCGAAGCGGCTTTGCTATATAGCACAGCACTCCAATTTTTTCCTTCAAACCGCAATAATGCTATAAAGTTAAGGCAATGTAGGAATATAGTTTTTTCTAGAGAGTGACATTAGAAATACGAGGATTCTGACATCTTGTGTGCTGAAAAGAAATTGGTGGTATGGTGCTACAGTTAGTAAGAGAAGGTTTGAGCACGTTTTTTGTCTGATAATAATTTCGGTTAGCTTCGTGTGTACCAATTGCTTGGATCTACCTCGGTAGGGAAGGATCATAATCCTATTTCTTAAAGTCTTTGTCACAGTAGCTACGTGCAATTATAGATGCCTGAGTATTGTACGAGGGTGTGGTTGACATGTCAATATAGTTCCCTCAATAATGGTTTGTTAGCGCCATTCTTACGTTGGCGCATTGGCGTCTCCTAATATGCTTCATCCGGGGTCCATCAGCAGTCAATTCTTTTGACATGGTTGCTGTACGTAGGAAGATTTGAAGTGTTAGCAGTAGGTATCATGTATACCATGTCTTCAGCAACTTCTTATGACTTTGTCGGGTCTGTAATTTATACATAATCTTCTACGAGACTACAGCCATCTTTTCATCTGAGAAAGCTAATCCGGAAATTTGCCCAGACTTTCACTTTCGCGGAGTAAGGATGCCTACTGGTTAGAAGGCTTTTTAGTATTCCCGGAGCCCTGCCAGCAGTCCCCGCTCATGTCTGTTTGACTCAATGAAGCAAATGTATGTGGAAGCTGGGGTCCAGACTTTCCGTCATCTCATCTTACCAAGTCAATCACCACTTTTGACCTGTCCAGGTAGTTATAATGTCCCAGTTGCACGTGCAAGCTTGTCCTACATATAAAGGCAGTGCGCTAAAAGCTTCGTGTTCTCCATCTCCTCCCTCTGTCATCATCACGGTGATAGATATCGCTCCTCTCTAACCGTCGCTCATGTCCCGATTCATCCTCCATAATTAGGATTCGTCACTCACTTAATCTCACTTGGCTTTGCAGTACCAGGAATATGAATATGGATATGGCCATGAATGTAACAGCACTCGGGGGTCCATCAGCAACGACTACTTCATCGATTGCTACGAGCACAGATATGGTAATATCTGGGATAGGAAAGTCAGGAACGGGAATGTCGGGGATGATGGGAGGATCCGAGGGTTGCAAGCTTTCTGTAAGTCACCTCCAGTATCAGATGTTGGGATGCAGTGTAGGCGGCCTGTCTCATGATTTCTGGAACAAAAACCTTTCCAAGCATGTGTGATACGTCACAGCCTAGCTCAACGATGCTCATTTCAACATATTAAGCTGGAAACTTTCATGGCTTCTCTCTCCCCCTCTATATATTGATCTGACTGGGTGCAGATGCTACTGAATTGGAATACTATCGACGCTTGTTTCCTTTCAGCTCATCTACATATGAGAACTCGCTTTCAATTCGTCCTAACATGCCTGGCCGCTTTTCTTCTTGTTATCTTCTTGGAGTTTCTTCGAAAACGGCAACGCAGCTTCGACCGATACCTCCGTGATAAACACGCATTTCTTCAAGAGAATACTTATGTTGAACCGAACGACGTGACAAAACGGCTTTTGGACGCACCCAGCACAGGAAGTCTTCATAGCTTGTTTACCAAAAAGAGGTCATTTATAGTAGTCCTGGAGCAAGTCGTACGAGGTTTGATACATGCAGCCCAATTCTCTATTAGTTATTGTATTATGCTACTGTTTATGTATAGCAACGGTACGCATTTTGTCAACGAGATTCGTGCTTCTCAAAGTGCTAATGCCTAACAGGATATATCATCATATCTATTATTCTTGGAGCTTTGACAGGCTTTGCCTTGTTCACCCGGGACACATTACAACCCCGGAGAGAAGTGTGAGTTTCCAAGCAACTTTTGATCCCTGTACGCTGGACGAAGTTCCTAACCAAACTTAGTGAAGATCACGAGGATAAGCTTTGTTGCTAAAGAGAGTTGGGCGGAGGATCGAGCTTCTGTGCATGACAATCTATTGATATTGTAATTTTGATAATGGGTGATGAATAATGACTTTTGCATGGTATTGGGAAAAGTCAATGTCGTATATTGACAGGCGAAGAGAATCATGGGACCATTCATTTGATAGAGCCAAAGAGTCGAGTTCGAGTCCCCATTTCGGGACTTCGATATTGAACAAGATGCTAGAGAATACAGTACTATCTCCCTAATTGGCAGTGTCTGCATATATTTGTTGCACCGAGTTACCCGAATTACCACTTACCTGCACTATAATGTTCCGCCTCTCCAGTAAGGTGTTGAGCTCCCATCTGGGCAATGATTAAGCGAGGAACGGTGGCTGTTGATTGGCTTGTCGCCTAAGGAAACAAGCTCAAATCCACGCTCTCCCCCAACTAGGTCTGATAAGGTTACGCGATTCGAGCTACATTGAGTCTGAATGAGCAAATAAATAGACACTTCCAAGTCTCAGCTCCACGTAGCCACAGGTAAACTGCGGAGTTGCATTCGTGGCTGCGAGGTCAACCTTTGCTAGCGGAAGTTTATGTCTCGTGATGTATGATTCCTCATGAAAGATATGGGACGCGTGGAAGCTCCATTGGGCCTTGTTCTTCATATATCAGCTCTCGATACGTCGAAATATCATCGAGTTTCCATCACGCAGCTGCACTTCATCACATACAGTTTTCTGAAATCTGTGCCAGTCAGTTATGTGCGAAGACGACTGCAACTTACCGCCCGCGCCATCAACCGGTGATCTGGTCGCTGTTATAAAGATTGGACAGGAGAAAAGCTACCACTGCGATTCTATATCACCATCTAACTGGCGTCTTCGTCTATCCAATTCAAAGGTAGTTACTCAGGGTGAAACCGAAATCCTGTTTGATGTGAAGCCAGACTGGTGGCAAGGTCCCCTCAACCTGCTCATACAGTAAGCAAGTATCATAACAGCCAGCTGAGTAGAAGCATCAGCTAACTCATGTATTCATCACAGTGAATATGGGGTTTTGAGGGGTGAAACAAACTTGTTTAAAGCGGGAGTTGGTGATAATTTTGTCGAGGGAAATCCTATTATGCATCAATTTCTTCTTGATCCCCATAAGGCCGACATTCCTACCGCCGGTAGAATACTGGGTTTTGATGTTGGGCCCATGGGAATAATTGGCAGGGCCATATCAATTGAATCTGAAGGAAAAGTTGTCGGGGAAGGCATCATAGGGTGGTTATGAGCCAGTGTGTACTGCTTGTCACTAAACTCAAGCTCGAGTGTGTACTGAAGCGAGGCGCTGGTTCATAAAAGACCAATTTCACGGCGTCAAGTTTAAAATTTGAAGGACGTTCTAATAAGTCACATATTGTCGAATTCATTGCAATTCTTCCAACTTCAGAATATATGATTCTAATCGACATTGCTATTTACTTGTATGCTACAGTGCATTCCAATCATTTTTTCGATCAGCCTATCGCTGAACAGCTCTTAGTCGCCCCCACAGCTCAGGCTTGGTCATAGAGTGAAAGACCTTCATGGGTTTCATCCTGCCATCAAGACCCCATACCTCATTCTTCTTTTCATACAACCCTCTATCAAGCTCTATATCGAAGTTCCATAACAGATGTGACAAAATGAGACGCATTTCCAAATATGCGAGATTTCTCCCAATGCACACTCTTGGCCCAGTCCCAAATGGCAAAGACGCATTCTGATGATCGTGGGAAAATCTTTCGTCATCTCCTAACCAACGTTCGGGGAGAAACATATCTGGCTCGAAGAAGTTCGACCGGGAATGTGTTGCTGCCCAAGGCGAGACTGCCACAGTTTTGCCCGCTGGAACAAAGTAACCATCAATGGTAGCACCACCTGGAGGGACAATTCGTTGTTGACTCGCTGCTGAAGGTGGGAAGAGTCGTAATGCCTCATAGATGGTTGCTTCTAGATACCGAAGCTTCCTAGCTTGCTGCCATTTGATATCATCTTCTACCTCAAAGCTTCCTCTAATCTCGTTCACCAATCTGCTATACACCTTTGGGTGTGTGCACACATAGTATGTCCAGCCAGTAAGCGTAGTGGCTGTTGTATCAGTTCCCGCGCTAATAAATAAAGCCATATTTAAAATGATTTCCGTTTGAGAAAGAGTTTTCTTGGATTCATTATTCATGATGTGATACATGAAATCACGGTGATCTCGGTCCCCATTTGCAATGCGCTGGATAGTTTTTTCTCGGGAATTGTTCAAATGAATTTTCCTCCACGCTGCTGGTTTTGCGGGTACTAGAAGCTTCGTTACAATGTACTCATACCATGTTCCAACTCCACATAGTCGGCGTATGCCCTGAGTCCAAGTTGCTGCAATGAAGACATTGATGACGGAAGTAGACCATTCGGTGCCAGATGCCTGGTCCAAACAACCAAAAGGCTCTGCAAAGCACAGATCACCCATCACATCGAATGCGATATACGTATCTATGACTACAATCAGCAGACTGGTCTACCATGAAGGGCTCAAGTCCAAGGCGAGTATCAAAAACATGAGCTTACACCAACTTGAAAAGTCCACTGCCTGGTTCTCGGCAGCCTTTTTTTTCAATACTTCCATGAGCTTTCGAATGTGAATTTCCAGCAAAGTTTCGTGCTGTAGGAGAGCACTGTTCGTGAACAGGTAGCCTAATGCTCTGCGCTGGCGAGCGTGCTCTGAATTTAGAGCGAGACTAACACCAGTTTGTCCGTTTTCACTTCCGACTGCCCCTAGGAAGATCGGACTCTTTTCCATATTCAAACCACCTTTCTATGGGAATTCGTCAACGCTGAAATCTTGTTGTGTTCAGTTTTGACCTACTCGAAGCCCATAAATCTCTTCCCGAGCTTCGATACTCACAAAACTCAGTTCTTCTGGAGAGACTCTGACAACTGGGCCGTATTTCTCATGCAACGATCTATAATATATGTGTTGATTACCGTTCACCAGAGCCAACGTAGCAGGCAGTTCTGATATACTATTGGCCCATGGTCCGGGTACTGAGCGAAATGGGTGGAGGAATCGGCTTCGTATAATCTGAATGACACAGCTTAAAAACAGCTAAATTATATGAGTAATATTACCTATATCCTAATGATTGACCTACAACGAATGCTAGCGTAATGACCAACGACGCCGTAGACGGTTGTTTAATCATTATTCTGTTGTCGAAGCAAGAAGCTCTTCAAAACAGTTTCAACCTCTAGAAACAGTAGTTTCCTGTGCTACTTCAATCGGATCCCAGAGGTAACCTCTATAAACCCTTAGCTTACATCAATATGAGATTTCATGACATGTCAAATCGTAGTTTCAGGAAATAATGACAATTTGCAAAAGTATCTACATTATGGCGATTGACTTCCAGCAAGATCATTCGTGCAAATTAGTTTTGGCGTTCGCCAGTATTGGTATTAGCAACTGAGTTGTGCAGCGTCGTATTTTGTGGCTTGTTTGAAGAGAGCATCGTATCAACCTCTGCATACTGGGTGGATGCCTTCGGCAGACAGTTATTTTAGACATGTGGTGGTTCAAATCACAGACGCACACCAGTTTCAACGATTAATTTGCTCAAAAGAGCTCTTACCCCTTGCGATTTCTAAAGTATAGAGGTTTGAATGCAGGGAAATGCAGCAACAGGGGTTTACTTCTAAGTCTCAAGTAAGGTCATTCTAGCCGAGTGCCTGCCAGGGCATTGGTCTTTCATCACGTTAGACCCTTGATGTGCACGACACAATATAAAATATCAACCATTATTTTTTGTTGTATATTTCGAAAAGTCGAATCACACAGGCTTCTGAGCAATCCAGGAACATATCACAGCAGCCATGATCGATACCGTGGAACTGGCCAAAGGCTATACTTTCGTCAGCAACACCCAATTTGACGCAGGTAGATTCCTTCTCAAAAGATTAGCAATAGTTCCAGGCAATCGTGTTCTTGATGTTGGCTGTGGACCTGGAGATCTCACTGCCCATATAGCGGACATTGTTGGAGAGGATGGAAATGTTGTCGGCGTTGATCCTAGCAAAGAGCGCATTACCATTGCCCTCGAGAAGGTCAGGCCCAATCTGTCATTTCATGAGGGGAGGGCAGAAGACCTTTCGCAGTTCCCTTCAACCAGTTTTGATGTCTTGTTCGTCAATTCCACATTTCACTGGGTAGAGGATCAGCCTGCAGCACTCAAGGAGTTTGCCCGTGTACTGAAATCAGGAGGACGTCTAGGAATATCAGGAGGATCTGGGGATTTCGTTGCTGCACACGAAAAGATCAAGGCAGACGTGCTATCACGAGAACCTTACCGTATTTATCCAGAGCAAAGCGGTCCAAAGTTTCTCAAACGGCGTGAGCTCGAAAGTTTGCTCGGCGATGCTGGGTTCTCTCATAAAGATATTGTGATAAACACTATTGTCAAGTCAGCCAAGAATGGAGAGGCGATGATTGAGTGGTTGGATACAAGCTCCTCCGGGAAAACATATGGTGGCATCCCTTTGGATTTACGACCAAAGGCACGGGAAGAGATGAAGCAGGAATGGGATAAGATTACTACAGCAGAAGGAATTCGTATGGAGATGGAACTCTTGGTCACTGTGGCTATCAAAGATTAAACAGCTATAGAAAATCATATATGTTAAATGTCTCCAAAATAGAGTGAACTTATGTAAATTTTCTCCACATTGTTTTAGTCGATCTATGTGGAAGTCGTTATCCTCTTCTCGTGTTTCGCCATGCCAAATCACTCGGGCGGATTCGATCTGGAAGCAGAAAAGCAGAGAAAACAGTGAACTTCAAACCAAATACTTCATTCGGGTAAACCATTCAGTCTAGTGTGCACAAGAAACTTGCTCGTACTTTCAAGTTCACGCCATCGTAATTCAGCGAGGTGAGATTTCTGAATCACACGCGAGTAATAGAGGTTCTAAGACATCATTGCCAATAGTAAATTGATTATCATCGCTAGCTTAAAGTTACTTTTGAAGTATGAGTAACGCTGAATCGTTCAATGAGTTCGCTTCGTGAGATGTCTTCAAGATGCAGTCTCTGCAAATTCCTCCCAGTTTTCATGTATTTCACCCCAGTTGCCATCTCAGCTAGAACAATGACCGCTTTGATAGAAGAAGAATCTATTCCTAACTTTTCAGCCAGAGCATTCCAGCAAACCAACAGATCGGGAACGTCTTCTGAAACGTTTCGATTATCGATGTTGTGGGGGGCTTTTAGCTTATTATGCGGCGGCGAGTTTTGTGCCAGATCTACCAAGTCGGTAAAAGCCTGATCATAGCACTCATTCGATATTTCTATCACACTTGCTAAGTCGAATCCAAAAGCCTTCCCAATCTCGATTCGTACCCTATCGACAGCAAGTATGGCGTTTGCGACGCAACGGGTGAGGCCATCGCTGTACAAGAGAAAATCACCAGCAGTGCTTTCAATACGGCCGGCATTCATCAGCATCATCAGCGGGTGGAACACACCATTGATGTTTGACAAACATACTTCAATGACGTTGCTGCACCATTTGAGTTCCATCGGGAAGATCAACTGCATCTGATCCCGAAAGGCAGGACTCAAGTCTCTTTGAAGAGCGCCGATGGAAAACAGTGTCTTCTTGCCTAACACAGCCAACTCCCCTTCCTTCATTCTGCAAGAGTAAGGCGAGAGGTTGGTTTCAAGAATACATCCCACATCCATCTCAGCGTCAGTGATAAGTGAGAACAGGTTCCCTGGAATTGCAATGATTGTATGCTGTCCTAGAGAGAATCTCTTCATATCCTGTAAAATCGTTTCCTGCCCGGTAGACGGCACTGTAAGGATGATAATCTTGGAGAAATGGACAACCTCGCCCATATCCAGGGTCACGGGTAAATTTGTCAAACCATCCATTTCTCCACTGGCTTTCAAACAGCCTCTCTCGACCACATGTTTGGCATGTCCCAGGTGACTCGGATGTGAATATATTAACACGTTGGTTCCACGGCTTTCGAGGTCGGCGGCAAGGGCAAAGCCAGCTGGGCCAGCACCAACAATCGAGACTTTGAGCTGCATATCAAGGATGGTGCTGCTATCCGATTTTATGATCGACAATAATCGGTGTTTAAATCATATTTGTGTGCTTTCAGCAAGAGGTAGTTGGTAGTTGATCAAGATGTCGTCAAGCCCAGTGAGTACATCGGTTAAGACTGCACAGTTTGTAAAATTTTATTGGTGAGAGCGGACATCTTGTTGATTAATATTATCTGCAGCTTGCATAACTGAAGCTTAAATTCATATGTTTCGGTCTATTGTTGAAGATTGATGCTCACATGGTAAGTTTCTTACTTGCAGAGCAGGGGTAGCATTTTGATGGAGCACGAATGCACAAACAAAAGCCATGAGCGTTTATGAATGATGCAACTAGTAATATGTCCGAAATTTTTGAAAACTTCGTTCCCCTATAGGTGGAAACCCTGATATACCAGCTCACTCTATACAAGAATGTGGGGATTGCACTTCGATCTGAGATCGGAGGTTACATCCAGAACATGACTACGAGTGCCAGGACACCAGTATATTGAATGCCGGTAGTTTCCTCAATCTTCTGTGGGTATGTTAGAAGTCTGACCAAGCCCGACTAATAACTGATTGCCATTCTTGCTTTTCCACAGATTAAACACATGAGGCATAGCATAAAAGTTACGCTCCACTTGGGCTACCTAAACTCGATGCTTATCCAATTATGTCTAATTTCATACCTATTGAAGATATGTGTACCAGAGTAAGTCATGGCTTGCATCTATAAATACGTATTTATAATCACCTATGCTAGCTATATTGAGAACGGAATGAAACGCCCAACCTACTCTAGCCATGATCAATCAACCAAATGTCAATTTCGCCTAGCACTTTAAAAATGTCGCGACCGCTTGCCAGATTTCGAGAGCTTACTTGGCATTGTATATGCAGCTGAGCATATTTGCTCCAATTGATTTTTCTATGAAACTCCGCGATCTGCTGCAGGTAAAGCTTGGCTATCACGTTGTGCTTGCAACCCCAGCTCCAGTAAAGCCACAATGCACTCTAAACACCTCGTCTATTGTTCGATACATCTACTGATTTAGAATACAGTATATTACAGAACATAGGATAGAAATGAACATGTACATTCTATCCAAATAAATAGCCAAAATCGATGTGTCACATGTCAAAATTTACCCCTGAGCTTTAAACGAGAGCGTGCATGCGATAAGGCAACTGGTAGAAACAGAGTTGTTCTGTGAAGACTCATTTCAATTTAGTTCTAAGACAGTCTATGTAGCTACCAAGCATATGCTTCTTCTACCAAATCCACCTTAAATCCATCTTTTATACAGTTGACCACGTGTCTTGTAGCTTCATCTGCCATGCTGCCAGGCCCACATACTAAAACGGTTGTTTGATGGTCTGCTTCCAGAGAGGATCGTATCACAGCCTCAATGTTCATTCTTCCTGATGTAAACCTTCCTGTCACGTCTGGAGTTTGTGGTTCAGCTTCTATCTTGTCATCATTTAAGTCCAGTTTCTGCGAGGCGGTAGCAGAATTGCCCGTGCACCAAAACTGTTGCTCAATCCCTTCAATATTTTCAACTTGGAGGAGGAAGTTCTTCTTGACATGTTCAATAAGACCGATTTCTTTAGCAGACCACGCTAGAATAAATCGCGTTGCTTTCTTCAACGCTCCGCGACTTTTTGTTGAACTTTCGCCACATTGAAGACTAGAACTCGCGTATTGTTGGATGAATCCAAGTACATGCGTTATACCAATGCCGCCAACAAGACAAAGAACGGTGTCAGCAGCAAAGAGTGGTTGAAGTGTTGCACGATGACCAGCGTATGGCCCTTCGGTATAGGCTGACGTTGACATAGAAGTAGTCGATGGCGACGAGAGTAGGCGACGCTGAAGAGTAGATGTGAGACCAGAATGTACACGTATCAGAAACTGGATGCATGGGCGGTCATCTTGTTCGTTTAAGATAGTTGATGCTGCCTGCGCTTTCGTCGAGTTTGATGATGAATGTAACTCTGTTGCTGAAGATGCTGTAGCAGAATCCTTTAGGTCTTTTTCTCTTGAGCTATCATTAGATCGCGATCCGAGACGTGAGCTACCAATTGCTTGCTGGCCCGGTCTCTTCCAGCCTACAATACTGAATGGATGGCTTTCCCAGAACCGGCCGAGTCCAGGTAAGTAGAGAAAACTGTGTTGTCCAGGACCCCCCCATGCAACTCGTTGAAACACAGTCACTTGCATGATATCGCAACCTGGTATTGCTTCCACAGTCGCCGTTGAGCGGCCGAGGCGATTATAGTACAAGATTCGTACCACTCTGGCGAATCTATCGGCGGACCAGAAGGCGAAGGCGATATATAGCCAGACCTGATAACCAAAAGCATATCCGAAATGGGGGACTAGGTGATACCAACAGCCAATCAAGGCGAGAATAACGAGGGCGATATGCGTCAGTAAGAAGAACTCATAAAACTTAATTCGAAGCGGCAAGATTGCAAAAGGTAGCACAAGGCAAAGTGCTATTGTTGCAATGATTCCCCACCACTGTAAAAAATAAAATAAAATAATTAGCAGAGCTCAGATTCACATGGGAGATAGTTCGGATTCTGGTGCGCCATGAGCGAAGGACTACGGGACATACATAAAAGGGTTTGGCAGCTTCGGTAGCATAACGAGCAGCTCCGCCACTTCCTGGCTCAAAATAAGCCAAGGTGTAGGCTATAGAGTGCACGACTGCTTGCAATACTGAGACTCTTGCAGCCCATCGATGCAAGGTCAAGAAGGCTGTCTGATTCCATCCGGTAATAGCGATAAGAATGTTGTTCCGGCCTGCAAACAGTATGGCAATGGTCATGTTGACCAGACTGAGAGTACCTGTCCGATTGCCAACATACTCGCACATCTCAAATTGTGGAGAAGTGAACCAGGTGTTAGGTGAGAAACCGCGGAATGAAACGGAAGAGAGAATAATATTGATGACAATGTAGACAGCAATAGATATACTCAGCATCCTACCCGGTATGTAGCCTACTTTGCCTGGAAGAGGTTCGAGACGTCGTGATCTAAAAAGTGCTGGAAGAAAAACATATTGCTGAAGTTTTGCCCAGGTACTAGAGCTTTGTAGCTGTTTCTGAAATCCAGGAAATACGCCTCTGGCATGGGCTAACATACCACTACCGATACAAAATCCGATGACTATGAGATATAGAATCAACCTGTGATCTATTTTAGTCTTAATTCTTGAAGCATACATAGAAACAAAGTGAAAAAGCACTTACGAGTATCTGGTATGTATGTACTCAGACCTTGCGAATTCTCCCAGGGTACCATGAATGGAGTGATATGTATTCTTGTTCACCAAACTAGTAACATTGAGCCACATTGCGTCTTCCGAGAGCTCAACTGTTGGCGCGATCGCAGGTATGCTGTCTTGGAAAGTTGGCCCTGGGGCACCTCCTAGAGCTTGAGTACTAAAACACTTGGCCTGCTTCATGGGATCATACCCATCCGTATTGCAATTTTGTTGAATACAATACGCCATCGTCTGTAGCCATTGGGTATTAGTAGCATAACAGTCCTCGCTCGTGGTTCCCATGGGCTCCTCGCCTCCCATATCCATACCCATATCCATATCCATGTCCATGTGATCGCCTTCGGGAAAAGTTGTGCAAGTGAGGTACAGAGAGGAGAGCGAGTCGTGACATGATTGACAGCACAGGTCTTGATACAATGAGATACCAAATCCGATAATGCCATTCTGCGTTGCGTTGACCTGACTGACGGCGAAGAAGAGCGACAAGAGAACGATGGAAAGAGTGTAAGCCATGATGGACGAACAGTTCGCCAATTTCTTTATCGAACTTTGTGAGAGAATTATGTGTTGGGTTGTTTAAAGTGCTTTCCAAGCATCAACTAGAACTCGCACGCATTGACTGCTGCACTTACTGCAGCTCACCTGTGCGATCACGAAATATCGTAAAAGAGACTGTAAGTAGTGAAGGTAGAATAACGTGGAAGAAGCTGGGCAAAGCCTCTTATGAATGGATTCATTCTGGTTGGCCATGGTTAAAGTACGTGCAGAATAGATGCTTATTCGCAGCCTAGCTTCTTACAGCATATCATCCCCAAAGAATGAACCGGCTCGCCTAAAGGCGAATTGCATTGCTCATGACGGCCTACACCATTGTTTCAATGTTGAGGGTGACAGGGGAGGAAGAGTGATATTGAGCAAGTTTCCTATGGAGTCCGGCCCCCTTGTAACTTCGCAAAGCCCTTCCCGAGCGTGCACTTGTGTTGTGGCGTTAAGATACCACCCAACGCTTAGACACTATCTGATTATTGTGGCTATTATTGTGGCTTGTTACGATTATATGTGAGAAGAACAAAAACTAAGGCAATTACTAACTACTCGTAATACAATAGACTTCTTTCTTTTTTCAAATCTACAAGTCCTTTTATTTTTTACATTATACCAAATCTACAGGGGCATGAATTGTTGGTATGTTTCAAATGGTTTATTCAGGTCGATCGCGAGATGTGTTCACGTGATCACCAGAATTCTTTCCGTCGGGTATATTAATAGCCCTCACACATAGTAAATATAACAACTATCACTCTATGAATACAACTGGCACTTACATAATTGTGCATAGTGTTGCTGCCCAGAGTAGATCGTTCGACAACAATACATCTTCATAACAATGATATATATGTCACATTTGGTAATGGGTTGCAAAATGCCGCCCAAGTTGAGTAAGGTACCTGTATAGAGTATAGAGCATTAGTCCCATTGAAACTAGCTTAGAATTAGCTTATGGAGTATACATGAGTAACAGAAATCTTAAATAGCTAAAAGATCCTAGTATCTATATCAACACTATATTAATTTTGACTTGCTCCCTAAAGTCACATTATGGTAGCTCCCCATTTGACATTTGACAATATAACGACATTGCAGTGCTTCTTTCTTTATTATAGCTCTACAATTTTAGCTCTTAAAAGTACAAAGTATATCCAAAACTATTTGGGAAAGTCTGAGATAATTATTTGTAATCTTCTTTATTAGATCATAGACGACCATTACATGTTTCCACGTGTAGATTTCTACTAACATCCAGCAGCCGCCCCTGCTATTAATTCCTTCTGGAGTATCTAACCACTCGGAAGCGTAGGCATGTATTAATTTGGCTTTGGGAGTCATGCTCATCGTATAGGGTGATAGACAAAGCAATATAAAGAGAAAGGTTGTACGGTATAAGAAGGGTGAATGAGAAGTGGTCGTTATGCTTCGGATAGTTCTGAGCTTATCCCTTTTTGGCTTGAATAATCCAACAAAGTCCTGAGACTGCACCTTCGAAAACACTATTTGAACCTTAGTTAAGTGCCGTTCAGTTACAATTGCTAGATCCATTACCTTTTTGGTAATATTTTGAGTCTTGAAATAGACAAATAATAAAATGTTAATGATAGAAATAGATGGAGAACTAGAGTCACGTTCCCTTGGTCACTTAGCGCCAATGTAGTTGATACTCTTGAGTAGCGGCTAAGTCGGCACATTTTCCACATATCGGCATCTTTCCCGGGCAGCTACCGATGTATTAATGAAGACTTTTTTTAACTTAGTATTTCAAGAGACTAATATGACCGCCGCATCACTTTCTTCGTTCATAATACTTTTGTCAGAACAGTCTAGATACATTGGTCTTATACGATGAAAAAATAGGTGATCGTTATGTTTAAAATGAGGTAGTTAGTCAATCGTGACTGAGATTAGTCCCTTGTTTTATTCTTGTAGAAGCTTGTATGGAGATCGAGTGGGTCACTATGCCGCTATCCGGACAGTGTGCAAGGTGTTTGCTGAACCATAGAATGACTCTGCTGCTGATTCTAGCAGAAGTGATCAAGCGTCCATTCCCCCCAAAATCTTCCAAGGTTTGCCTCCAATCTGCATGTCTTTAAATCCATATCTTGTTCGTCTATTCTTTGTTCTAGGAATTCAGTCAGCGGATTTCAGTTATCGAGAACTAATGGCAGTTAACCATTTAAGTGGCATATATAATGATATATATGTTATTCATTACGACTTTAGTACGATCGGTATATTGACTAACGTAGAATTCTGAGATGGTCGAGCTAAAAAGACTCAGATCACACCAAGGCCATAGAGGAGTTCCAGATTCTAATTCAAGATGTATATTCAGCCAGCTTGGATATCTGTGTGAAGTTGGGCCCAGATAAGTCACTATTGCTAATGGTCAAATCGCCTGAAGACCTACTAGGGAAAGCTATCCATAAGTCACGGCAAGTCAAGAAGTCAGTGCGAGAATTCAACTAATAGTGTTACATTAGAGTCAAAGATTGGTTGTATGGAGTTACCCAGCATCAACCAGAAGGGAGCAAAGATGCCTCTGTTCGCGGTGATACCGAAACCGAGAGTCTTCGTTCCATGTTCCATCTTGTCACTTGGAACCATAGACTTGGAGGCGCTGGAATCACCCCTGGTATCGGAAAATGGGAGAATGTCAAATCTGTTTACCCCTTACACAATAATGTAGCTACTAGAGCATTCCTTTTAAAATGGAGTCGACAAATTATCTTGAGAGAAGAGGATTTGGACCAAATCCGAGGCCTCTTCGGAGAAAAGGCATGTAGTATACTGTTTGAATTGTCTGGATCACGACTAACGGGAGTTACAGGTTGCCTTTTATTTTGCGTTTGTACAGACATACATTATTGCCCTTGCCTTTCCATCTGCTTCAGGCATCCTGGCCTGGTTTTTCTTACCTGACTATTCTCTTACGTACGCTATCGTAACTTGTCTTTGGTGCACTACTTTTCTCGAGTACTGGAAACTGAAAGAGGTTGACTTAAGCTTACGATGGTCTGTCAAGGGTGTGGGATCTCTCAAGGTAAACCGAGCTCAGTTCAATTACGACAAAGAGATAGTAGATCCTATTACAGGCGAAATTGTGCAGTATTTTTCACATTGGAAGAGGTTGACACGCCAATTACTTCAGTTGCCCTTTGCGTTGATTGTTTTAGCTATTCTTGGCATTTTGATCTCTTTTGTATTCGCTATTGAAATTTTTATTAGCGAAATGTATAATGGCCCATTCAAATTCTATCTGGTGAGCGGATTATGTCCAACTAAGACAGAGTATCTGCTAATCTTCTTTCAGGAATATCTACCAACAGTTCTTTTGGGAATATCACTTCCCTTTATAAGCTCTAGGTTTGAAAACATTGCTGCCCGGCTTACACAATTCGAAAACTATCGAACTGAAGATCGCCACGAGATGGCACTTACACAAAAGGTGTTCGTCGTCAGCTCTATTACAAAGTATTTACCAATTTTGCTCACCGCATTTGCATATGTGCCGTTTGGGGACGCCATTGTTGGATATTTTGATTCTGTACTGGACCTGGTGAACATAAGCCTCAGTGGTATAGCCAATACCTCTGGGTTTAGTGTAGACGCATCTCGCCTGCGTAATGAAGTGATAGCACTAGTGGTGACCGAGCAGCTGCTAGGATTCGGTGAAGAACTCATTCTTCCGGTATGCACACTCTGACCCAATCTACCTAACCCAGAAGGGCTCTTGGGTGTACCTTTCAATGAGCCGGCTTATCCTATACGTGTCACGTCTTTTTGTCCGTCTTAGTTTATTAATACTGATGAATGATGAAGTTGTTACTCTGACTTTATCAACACTTTGTGCTGACTTCTAAACTATTCAGGTAATGAAACGGAAAGCAGTCAGATGGTATTCAGAAAGAAAAGGAAGACGATCCAGAAATATCGACCAAGCATTGAATACACCAAGTCGAGACTCAGCCAAGGCTCGCCTTCCTACTCAAGCCTATGAGGAAGCTGAACTGGAAAAGTACAACGTGCAAGATGATATACAGCAGATGGTAGTCCAGTTTGGGTACCTAGCACTTTTTTCACCTGTGTGGCCGCTGATTCCTGTTGGCTTCCTCATTAATAATTGGATCGAACTTCGATCCGACTTTCTTAAGATATGCATCGAGCACCAGCGACCATCTCCCACCCGCGCAGACAGTATTGGACCTTGGCTCGACTCTCTAAGCTTTCTTAATTGGTTCGGTAGTATTTCCACTGCGGCAATTGTTTATCTTTTCAGAGGGACTTCTCCCGGGCATGATGCTAGTCTCTATGAACTTGCCGCAACAATATTTGTTTCAGAACATATTTACTTAGTTGTAACCTACCTTGTTAGGGCAGCTCTGAGAAGCATCAGTTCAGAAGCAGTAAGGAAAGAAATGCGAGAACAGTATGCACGGCGCAAGAAAGTCCTGAATGAATTTGAAATTAATTCAAGCCACAAGGATCTTGTTCAGGACAAATTTGAATCTGAGAACGATAGCAAGGAAATATTGAATAATTGTGCCGAAATATGGTATAATAAACTTGATGGATCTCAGAGCATCAAGGTTGGGATACATCTAATCAAGTCTATAAAGGTTGAATAAAGCATAAAGTTAATCTAGACTGTTACGTTGCGTCGCTTGTTGTACATTAGACTTTTGTGCTCACAGAAATGACAGTACCAGTAATTCCGTTTGATTGAGCAGACTTGATACTGGTTTCTCAAAGTCACGTTGGCTACGTCGTGGTGGAAGCCCAAATAAGAGAATGGGTCTAGTACAGCGATAGATACTACCTGAATACAACTACCAAGTTGCTATCTCGAGATCTAGTTGTCGAGTGACATCCTGATAATGGAATAGAGCCTTTGTTTTTCATAAATTTCAATTGGATCTAGCTATTTTGGATAAATTTTAAGCGCCAAGTCTACAATTTTCACATCGTCAACACATCATCCAAGCTGATTAACTTGAAGCTTGCCGCTGCATCTGTTGTTCCATCTGGTCTTTGATTGGCATCATCGTGCACCACCATTAATCCGCCGACAAAATCACTCCCAAGATTATTGCCTACAGCAGCAACTCCATCTGTATTAGTAACTGCATCCACTCCGGCCTCAGCATTGGTCCCAATACTGAACCTCTTGACAAACGCATGTGGTGCGTTGCGCTCATATACGTTATAAGCACTGACCCCTTGCATACTGACGATTAGATACCCATCCTCTTTCGTGGATCCATACACTAATGCCATCCCTTCAACATCTGCATCCATTTCCCCCCCAGTTGCTTTGTCTACACTATCAACCAGTTTACCTTCAGCTGTATCCTCGGGATTCGCTGAGTACTTCCACAAACCAAATGATTCTTCGCCGATAAATATCACCTCATTGTCATCATCAACCACACAGCCCTCAGGTTGTGTTCCTGTTCCAATGACGAATGACCGTACAAGCTCAGTAGCTAAGGAACCGTTTACAGCTGTGAGTTCATATTGCAGGTAAGTGGCGTCTTTATCGTTTGCGAAGAGAAAATATCGTCCATCTCGTGCTCGGTGATAGACACACGAGCCATAGACAGAAAAGTCTTCTGGAAGTGCCTGAGAGCCTCCATCTATCGGTGCAAGTGTTCCTTCTGAGTTAATCTGGAAGAGACAGAGAGTATTATCCCCTCTGCACCCTGCGTACGTTAAGTCAATTGTTTTGTTCTCCGAAATTGGGAAGTTGTAAATAACGTCCACATTGTTTGGCTCTGGTGCAGAAATGAACTGCAGCTTTTTGCCTTTCAAGTCAAAAAGGGTAAGACCAGGATTGTCATCGCTCTTTGTCGTAGTTATGATTTTTGACTGTGATAATGTCGCAGCTAGCCAGATAGCCGGATCATCGCCATCAGCACCTCCAGCTTCGGTTTCGTATTCTGCAGTAACTGAAAGTACGCTACAATCATCACCCGTGAAGGGTGCGTTGCATTTACATTGGTTTGCCGCCACGCACTTACCATTTCCAGAGCAGTTATTGGAACATGTAATTGCAGCACAATCGACACCAGTGAACCCGCTGTAGCATTTACAACTCTTCATGGAAGAGCAAATGCCACCATCATTACAATTCTTAACGGCAGGGCATTTTGGCAAACCATTGCATGGAGAAACATCTTGAGGTGTGTAACCTGTGTTCCGCCTAATATTAAGCGTCTTGAATAATGGCTCTAAAGAGCTGATACCGAATGCTTTGCCAAGATCATCTGACTCGAAAGCGTAGGCAAGTGAACCTGATGGAGCTATTTCTGTGGCAGTTTGCAAAATCGCAATGTCACTCAGCTCAAACCCGTCCCCTCCATCGATACTTATGGTACCAATCTTCTGGAAGTTTTGGGAGTAGACAGAGATTATCTCCTCAAACGCAATTAGGTAAATGTGATCGCCGCCTGCCAGCTCATAGACTGTGGCTCCCGCAATCTCCTCTTCAGTGACCGCCGATGAAATAAGCTTTGGCGTTCCGGGAACATCAGATGCCTGGAACGTGTAGATAATCTTGTCACTGCCGCCGAACATGACAATTGATTGCCCGGCTGGAATCGCACAAGTCTCAGCCTCAATAGGCAGCACAAACGAAGTGACCTCAACCACCTCAAACCCACTCTTTCTGGTCTGTAGAAGATACATCCGGACCTGCTTCTTACCAAACAGATAGATGTACTGCTCCCCCGTCACCGGACTTCTCCATCCACAAAGTGCTGAGAACTCAGCTAAGATAAATTTGCTAATTATCTCCTTCTTGCTAACAAGATCGAAAAATCTCAAGGTATGTTCTGGGGTAGAAAATGTGACAAGATAATCCTTTTTATTGACACCGTAGACAGCGGAAACAACCTTGGTGCGACCTGTAATCTTTGCCCAAGCTTCTGGCAGTGTTTTCTTTTCGATATTGTAAACATGAAACCCCCCATTTTCGGCTGAGCCGTCATTGCCTATGAGCTGGGGCTTTGGTGAGTAACGAAAGAAGACTTTGTCAGATTCTACATTCACTGTTGAAGCGAGAATTGGAAGTGAGACCAATGGGATGGCACTTCTAGCGGTGGTCTCCGAGGAAATTGCACTCCGTGACAATGCGATGACCAAGACAGTGATGAAAGTAACCTTCATCTTTGAGGTGCTAACAGATATATAACGAAACAATATAGTCGAACAAAGCCACCCAAGGGTCAAAGTTACCAAAAGGAAGAGGACAAAGATGGAATTAAGTACATTGAGGAAACGCCCGGGCGGTAGATCATTAACATTACCGTGTCTATACACGGACCATACTCGACACACGATTCCATCAGTAATACTCAGAGAAAAAGCATTCTCTGGGATGAGAAAGGGGGCCAAGGAGATTGCCAAAGTCCGTGTCTATCATGCGAATGCTGATTGGATCTAAGTTAGTGATGTGCGACAAGGAATCAGAAAACGCTTCCACTGTTTGTCGACTTGCCGGCTTGGCATTTGATGCTTATGACAAACTTACTATGCTTTACAATTGATTTCCACTAACACTGTCGGAGTTGATGGAAGAAAAAGAATATTGTGCAGATCTAGCGGCTGTTAAATTGAAGTGATTCTCTACAAATCATTCACATTAATCCGAGTGATACAATATAGAGTCGCACTGGGAACTCATATCGAGCTAGCTCATTTCCCACTAACAACTCCTTTGAATTCTAATCTGAATGCTTTGCCGATAGAAGAACTAGTAAGTAGAAGTTCTTATGGTATAGTATATCTAATGATATTATGGTACGTAAATTGTTATATTAAGTTGGCACTAAGCTAAAAGATATAAAACTCACGACGACTACCTGCTGCCTACGCTCCTTTCTTGAACCTTTCCCATCAGATCAACCTAATTTGAGCTCTAGAATTTTGGAACAGACAGCCACAAAATTTCACATCAAAACTACTATCGCTCAATCGACCACCAATATCTACAGGTGTATATTTTGCCTCTCGACATCCGTCTTTGATCACTTCACCGTCCACATAATCCTCAGCATAACAGACTAATAAGGACTGTAATACAGCGACTCTGGAGTATGATCTAAAATACAAAAAGTAAGTGAAACTCTAGCCAAAACTAACTCGACCGAAACGTAGACTTTCTACACGAGTGAGTGATATGGCATTTAGGATAAAGTGGAAGATCACAGAGGGATGATGAGTGATCCCATCAGCGAAGTTGAAAACATAGTAGAATTACTGACACATCTGGCTCGATAGATAAAGAGAGAATTGCTTCGGAATATCTAAGTTTAGTTTTGGAGTAGGGACCATTTTCTACTTCAAGCTACGGCGTTATCTCCTCAAGTCTTTCTTCACCATCTCTATTCAAAAAAGAAAAATCACGTTTTAAGCTAACCCCTGATTTAGCGAATCGAGGTACTGAATGGCTTCATTTTACAGAGGTATCAAGAGTGATCATGCGAAAGCAGTCGTGAGATCTTACTATCTATCACTGATTGTTGCGGGGATACCCCACGATTACGCCGGTTGGAGTATTGTAGATCGGTTATCCGGGAGGTACCGGTAGCCGGTTCTGACACGTGATACGATCCTCGGCTATCAGCGGGGCCGATAAAGGATCACGAAAACCAGCTCTTACTCTCTGACTGTTTTACGACTGGAAGCATGCAACAACAGTGACAAATACCTGTAAATGGCACTTGTTCTTCTCAAAACGGCCGGTCGCACTGTGCTAAGGCGGCCACATCTACATGGCACCAAGATTTCGAAACGATCTACATCAAACGGTACAAATAAGAAAGGGGCAGATGTTCACCCCGCGGCTTCTCCAGTTCCTGTCGCAAACACAGTACCTGCGGTGCCTATATGGTATCGATTAGGACCATTTACCAGAGGGGTCCAAGCTTTTTCAAGAAGCCAGCAGAAACGGCCGTACGCAACACAGTTTGTAAGCTCCCTATGTATTTGGGTGCTGGGTGATCTTTCTGCACAGAAACTCAACGGAGATGAATACGATTACACCAGGACACTTCGAGCTTTAGTATTAAGTGCAGGATCCTCAATACCCAGCTACAAATGGTAAGTGATCACATGCTTGGAGTTAAAGTGTTCATAACTAACACTCTTGGAAGGTTTATGTTTCTCAACAACCATTTCAACTACTCCTCGAAAATCTTATCCATAGCCACAAAGGTCGTTGTCAATCAGGTTATATTTACTCCTCTATTCAATACTTACTTCTTTGGCATGCAATCCCTTCTATCGGGTGACTCACTTCCCGAAGTGCGGGACCGTATTATGAGGACTGTTCCTATCTCGATGGTCAACAGTTGCAAGCTCTGGCCTGCAGTTACTGCATTTAGTTTCACGTTTATAGATCCTCAATACCGCAGTATATTTGCCGGGGTTATTGCCATTGGGTGGCAGACATACTTGAGCATTCTGAACAGAAGAGCGGAAATACAAGAGAGTATCGAAGGTCCGCTGGGAAATACTCTAGAGGAAGTCGACTTGACAACTCCCCAAAACCCAGCGCGGAAGATTGAAGCATGATACACAAGAGTCGCGATTTATACAAACAATTGGAAAATGACGGTGGGAACTTTTAGGATACGGACTGGGTCATTGGGAAGGAGTTAGAATATATACCAGCAAGGGAATGCACATTGGCGAGTAGAGAGTATAGAGGGCGTTCACTTCTGCATTAGACTGCTTGGGTTTCATCTGAGGGTTATTGAAGCGATGCATACCGAATTAGAGAAATCAACTTTTGACTTCATCGAGGATCATCTAGTCTCCTATATTACTACTTGGAATGTAGTATCTAGATTGTGCAAAAAGTCCAAGGAAATTGAGTGGGTACAATGGAAGAATGTAGAGATACTCGCTAACGTCAACGGTCACAACTATCCTAACAATATTGTTCTTGCAAACGAACGATATAGTACATAACGTAAATTGACTCCGCATTACCCCTGATATTCTCGGCTAGCCCCTTATTAGCGTTGGAAATGTGCCTCAGATGTGAGGCTTGGTGGGGGCTAGGTTTAGGTAGCACGGCGCAGCAATTAACCACTCCACTTCACAGCCTTGTATACGGACTGCGCTCTATCTTTACATTCACAAAGTTCACAATGAAGGTGTTTTATCCAATCCCAATATAATACAATTCAACTAACCTCGATTAAGTGTACTGTAGGCCGGCCATCCATTCATTATTTTTAGTTATATGGTCACCATACCCCAACTGTCCCTTTGTATACTTATAGATCTCGAGTACGCCCTCTAACCTACGACGGCACAGTCTTGTCATAAATACAATGTCCGACGCCGAAGAACCAGTATTCACTTCTCTAGCTGCTAGGAAAGCTGCTCTAAACCAGTCACAAACAGCACAACATCAGACATTTGGCAAAAGACCACCACCACCAGTTCCTACCAGCCGACCCACAATTCAGGCTCGCGGACAGACCACGAATAACCCTCCTATTGCCACTTATGGCTCTTCTGTTACGAAGCAGGCAAACAATCTGCCGAATGGCGTGAAAGCCAATTTGCTTCCGCCGCCGCCTGTCGACCGCGATAGACCTGCAAGCCCTGGACGAACTCCTTCTCTACCTACTCGAAATGTCCCTCCACCACTACCTGGTCGTAAAGACTCTCAGGCATCACCCGCTCTGCCTGTTAGGAGAGCTCCTCAGAATGGAAGGAGAGACTCGGGCTCCTCGACAATGTCTGTAAGCTCAACTACATCTGGGAAGTCCTTGGGTCAAGGCTCTTCTGCAACAAGTGGATCGTCGATTGGCGAAGGAAGGAAGATGCCTCCACCATTGGAACATGCGAAATTACCACCATTACCACCAAATAGACGTGACCGAGAGGAAGCGGAAAAAGCTGCCAGTGCCAAAAGAGCTCCCTTAATAACGACGAAGTCGACACCTAATGGGATACGAGAGCCGCCTGTTGTGGAGCGGGATATGGTCCCCAAGGTCCCTGCTAGACCTAATCTACCCTCGAGACCTATTCCTCCACCGCGCGTTCCATCTAGGCCTGGTGCGGTTGAAGAATCGCAACACATCGCACCTGCAAGGAGGTTACCACCTCCAGCAGCAGCAACTCGCAATGTTCTCTCGATGGGTTTCAACAACAAAAGGATTGATAAATCACCTCCTACGCCAAATGCCGCTACGAAACAAGAGGCTGTAGATTTTAGGCCAACGGGTCCTGCTGTCCAAGAGCTCGGCTCTCGTGATTTTGATCGTGTTATTATGACTGGTAAACCGGCTTTAGTGTACTTCTATGCTCCATTTTGCAAATACTGCAAGGAATTGGATCCTAAATACCAAGAGTTGGGCCAAAAGTTCGCGTTCGCTGCTGACAGAGTAGTCATTGCAAAGGTGGACGTTCACGAACATAAATCTTTTATGGACAGGTACGATATTCAAGGGTATCCTACACTTCATTGGTTCGACGGTAGAAATGAGACCCCCGAACCATATCCGTATAGTTGGGAGGTAGAGTCTTTCACAAAATGGATAGAAAAGAAGACGGGGATATCAACAGCGAATAGACCTAGGTCTTCTATTCCCCCTCCGATAAATTTGAGCTCAAAGCCTGCTCCTGCCCAAGTGAAGGCAATTATATCTCGTCCAGCTCCCCCTCCAGCACCTACCTCTGGATGCAATATCTGCCGAGATTACTCTGAGCCTGATCGTATAGCAGAGCAATATCCCCGGCACTCGCTACCACGCGGTGGTGATATGACTGCGTACCTAGCAGATGTGTTGTGTGGTCCGTTCGACTCATATACTGACAAAGCCCGCGCTATCTTCACCTGGATGCATCACAACATTGCCTACGATACAGGTGCTTTTTTCAGTAACAATGTCAAACACGTCACCCCTGCGGATGTGGTTACAACTGGTCTAGCTGTTTGTGGGGGTTATGCTGGCCTTTATGTAGCCATTGCACTTAAAGCCGGAATGGAATGTGTAATGGTCACTGGCCATGGAAAAGGGTACGGTTACGCACCCCTGAAACCTGGAGATTCTATTCCGCCCCGTAAGCCCGATGGTCATGCCTGGAACGCTGTACGTATTGATGGTGGAGAATGGAAACTCCTCGATGCCTGTTGGGGTGCTGGAAATGTGGGGGACCAGCAATATAACAAGCACTTCACGCCCAGCTACTTTACCATGACCAACGATGAGTTTGGCATCAAGCACTTCCCTCAAGACGACGCATACTTCTTCCGTAGCGACGGAGGAGTCCAGAGCTGGGAGGATTATATGATTGGACCAGTCGGCGCGGAAGCTGTGCAGCTGTACAGCGTCATGGACAAACATGGGCTGGGACAGACTTCCTTTTCGCCGCCTCAGAAGCACATTCCTACCAAATCATCTTCCGTAGTACGGTTTCAATTCTCTCGCGCTTGTGAACATTGGGACAATGCCAAACATGGTACAGGAAAACCATATCTGTTTTTACTCAATGTCAAGGGTCTGGATGGGAGAAAAGAGGACTGGATACCATTTGATAATAATGACTTTTGGTACTGGATCGACATCAAGGCTTGTGACTTGGGTGCTCCTGGCCAAGCTGTTGGTGTTTATGCGGTGTCGAGTTTTGAAAATAGGGACGGGAGAGGATTGACGCGTCGTGAATTCCTCAACAAGAAAGGCAAATGTGCTATGGGTCCTTTTGAAGGAATTTGTAAATGGGATTTGGTATAGGATTTGGAAATTGGAACAGCATTCAGATACCCAGATAAGTAAGCATTCTAAAAAACATCGATTATGGACTTCATTGGGCTTCAAGGCATCGTGTCACAAACCGTATCTACTGTTTAACTGCACATATTTGTCTTTGTCCGGAATAATCTCGATTTCTTTCTAAGGTGCTCAATATTATTGTGCGACAATTCTTGATCATTGAGCATCATTGGTATTCCTGCAAATATGCTTCTGCTACTGCCAGATGAAGAGTATGCACATTTAGCACTTCTATATAAGTAGTGGTTGTACTTGTCTCTACCATCTGTGGACAGTCCTATATAAGGTTTGCAAGAGTCAGCTAGACATTGCACACAGGACGGTGAAGTGGAGCTCGCACGCGGATTTCAACGTACAGCACCACATTTAAAATGACTAGTGTAGTGAATTGTTATGATTCGCTGCGCACTCCCAAATCGGTCCCACCACCATATTCCGAAGATCCACAACAAATTACATTATAAACGGGTTTTTCAAAGGAATTTCCCCATCAGCTAGCCAGCCGTCTGATCCATCTGTGTACGAAGCGATAACATCAACTATCCTGGGTATCACAACATCCTTATCCCGTTCACCGCCTTGGCGTAGTCCGAATCAAGAGCTAGCTCGGCCTAGCCTACAGCTTACCAATTAGTCCCACAAAGCAAAGATGTTGCAAGAATCTCTTTCTTCCTCGCTTGATCCAAATAAGGCTTGTATGTATTTCAGGCTTGGTATTTGGCACCCATCTTCTACTTCAGTTGAAGTAGTCTCGGATTGATTCAAAATGAGCCTAGACATAGAGAATGACAGGAGTGCTCACAATGTCGACCTGGAACACGGCAAGACACCAACAATGGCCTCGACGGTCTCCGCCGATAAGATTGGCGAGGTGCGAATCGTCGAAGAGAACGAAGACAGAGACTTGTCCAGAGGACTAAATCAAAGACATCTTTCCATGATAGCTTTGGCCGGCGCTGTACGTAAATTCTTAGAACCGGGCATGCCTTATGGATGGCTTTTACCAATTTCGTCTCTACCAAAGCTAATAAAATTCACATCGTAGATTGGAACTGGTCTGTTTCTATCTCTCGGGGGTGCGCTTCAGACAGGCGGTCCACTGGGTACGCTCCTGGCCTACGCACTCGTTGGTTCTGTTGTTTGTTCGGTCCAGTTCGCGCTCGGAGAAGTGTCTGCGCTTTTCCCCGTGACCGGTTCATTCGTACGACATGCTGAATTTCTTGTTGACCCAGCACTCGGCTTCGCTGTCGGGTGGAATGTTGTCTATGGTTCCTATCTATCCACCCCGGCAGAGATTTCCGCTGCTTTGGTACTCATCCAATTCTGGACAGACAAGTATCCAGCTCTTTATATCACAATATTTGTGGTTATTACCTTTCTCATTGGTATCGTTGGTATTGCGGTATATGGAGAAGTGGAGTTCGCTTTCGCACTTCTCAAGATCTTGATGATTATTGGAATTGTCATTATGGGTTTAGTAATTGACCTAGGTGGTGTACCCGGACAGGAACGGCTGGGCTTCAGATATTGGAAGAACCCCGGTCCATTTGTCGAGTATCTGACCACCGGATCACTCGGAAAGTTCCTCGGATTCTGGGCGGTTATGAACCGTGCCGTCTACTCGTTCTCCGGTGTTGAGAGTGTTTCCGTCGCTGCTTGCGAAACACAGAGCCCGAGACAGAATATTCCTCGGGCCTGTAAACGAGTTTTTGCACGTGTTGTCGTCTTCTACATTCTTGCGGTCTTGATAGTGGGCATGTTAGTTCCATCAAACGACCCTGAGCTTGGCTATGACTCCGGTAACGCGTCCACGAGTCCGTTTGTGCTAGCTGCAACACGAGCTGGAATCAAAGTCGTTCCGAGCATCATCAATGCCGTGGTACTCACTTCGGCCTGGTCATCTTCTAATCAAGCAATGCTGGCTGGTACTCGAATATTATATGCCCTCGCACTCAAGAAGCAAGCGCCACAGATCTTCCTCAAGACCACGACATGGGGTATCCCATGGGTTTGTGTGGTTTTGCAGACCGCAATTGCAGCTTTGGCATATATGAGTCTTAGCAATGGAGCTCTGACTGTCTTTTACTGGTTTTTGATGCTCACCAGCGCAGGTGTGCTTATAAGCTGGAGTGTTATTGTCTTCAATCATATTCGTCTGCATCAAGCTCTCAAAGCACAAGGTATACCGAGAACAGCCCTTCCATGGACTAACAGCTGGACGGTGTACAGTTCGTGGTTTGCCTTGGTCATTTGCATATTATGTTTATTCACGGGAGGGTTCACGGTGTTTGTCAAGGGCCATTGGGACGTTGGGAGCTTCGTCTCAGCTTATTTGGATATTCCCATTGTTGTGCTGGCATACTTCGGTTGGAAGTTCTTCAAGGGAACTAAGATCCTAGATTTGCAAGATATTCCGATTCGGGCAGCGTTGGAAGAGATTAGAATGAATCCCGAAGAGAAGATTCCTCCGACGACAGGACTGAGGCGGCTCAATATATTGTGGGGTTAGATCTAATTGATTGTATCAAACCATCTCTTCTTTTTCGAGACAAGGAGTGCCTTACTCTAGATTTTGGGTATATATCTCATGATGCACCGCCCTTTTCGGTGACAATCTACCCACGTATACACAACTTATAACTAATTACCATCGTATTAAAAGAGAATCGAATATAATGAATATGAGTAGTATGAGATTTACCAATCTTCAGAAACCCCGACATTAGGATCATCAAGGTGGTATAGAAAAGAAGTCAACAAGTCAAGAACCTATCCTCATTCGCTGACTAGCGATTTAACCAGATTTCTGCAAAACCTGGAACATTCCGCCCCGTTACTAGCCACATTCTGCATACCTTCAACCTTCCCCCTAACTTTGCATCAAAATGTAGAAGCTCCAAGCTGCTCTGTCAAATCATGGCCCGAGCACAGTCTCCTTGACCGTGATGTGATAACGCAGGAGAGTGGGTCTCGCTTAGCACGCCACCTCCTGAATCAACGCAAAGCAGATGTTTTGCTGTTGACTTGGTAGAAAGCTGAATTCTCTAACCGCTTTTTTCATGTGCGTCGAAGAGTTGGATGTTTCGTTGCAAGAAATCTTGACTTTTGACTTTGACAACTGCACGGGTATCATCCACGAGGTTATGGATTAGCGAGGTGAGGAGATAGGATGGCGTTTTAGTCAGCCTTGTCTATTGATAGAATAGCGGGCTTGCTTTCTCTAATATGAGTGATGATGTTACTTCTATCAGTTAATCAGCTACTTGTTGATATAGAATGATATGGGATGGTGGTAGTGCAGCAGTGCTCGCTTAACCGCCTCGCGTACGAAGGTCGAGTGCTTGGCTCGGCTGTCCAACCTACTCTGGACTTCTTATGCTCAACAGTGAAGTAATACCTATGAGGTATTCGCTGGGGCATGTTATTTAGTTACGAATGCTCTCGCGCTATAGGACTATTTCCGTAATGAATTCAAGTTATTACACTGCCATTGGGCTTAGCAGAGTATAACCTCGCTGTGCTTACTCTGACTCACTCACTGTTAGGTAGCCGCATATATATACGTACGACTTCGCTCTTTGAATTCAGACTCCACATCGTTCCCATCGTTTAAGCATTGTAAAATCTGACGCTTCACCTAACATACCCTTGCCCACCCAAATCATGCCCTACCCTCACCTACAAAACCGCAACGATGTCTTCCTCTCCAGAGATGGCTGCCCTCCCTCTCGACTTCCTCTCCCGTGCCGCCCCTCATATAACCTTCACGCACGTCGACTTTGCCCAGACGGCTGCTCCGAAATACGCAAATCTCTATGCCTGTATCCTCGACCACGTCTTCTCCGCCGACGAATGCGCGCGCTTGGTCGCCTACGCATCAGCCGCTTGTGACGGGCAGTGGCAGCAGGCCCGAGTCAACCGCGGCGCTGGCAAAGATGCAGAGCTCAACACCGAGCGCAGGAAATGCGAGCGGATCATTCTTGATGATAAAGAGCTGGCGACGCGGATCTGGCGGCGCGTGCAGGACCATGTCCCTGAGCTGCTGCTGGTCGAGGGGAGAGCGGAAGTCACGGGCCCGGGACTGGTGAAGAGGGGGGAGAGCTGGAGATTTGAACGGCTGAATGAGCGGTTGCGCTTTTTGAAATACGGCAGCGGGGAGTATTTTAGAAGTGAGTATTACTAGTGCTTCGTCAGTTGATTCGCTCCAAGTCTTAGCAGGATGGAAAAATGGTTTAGGTCCTATGGGACGGCTAACTTTTATCAGAGCACTGTGATGGGACGTTTATCGACAAGGACGACGCTCGGTCTATGTTTACGCTACATCTGTACCTGAATGAGTCGGATGCAAGTAATCCACTTGTTGGTGGTGCAACTACCTTTCACGACTTGTGCACCTGTGGAAAGGACAGGTGGGAAAGCTGTGATTGTGAGACGGGGACGTTTGATGTTGATCCGAAAGTCGGGAGGGTGTTAATTTTTCAACAGAGGGGCATGGAGCATTCGGGTGCTGAAGTGAGCGAGGGGCTGAAGGTGACCATGAGGACGGATCTCTTGTTTACAAAGCTGTGTGCCAAGAATGGGCTATAACGATATTGGTAAGCCAGGATATGAACTATCGGAAATAAATACCAGCACAGACTATTTTGCAACCAATTGATCTTCTTGTTAAGTTGACTGTTAACATTAGTACAAGAATAAAAAATGATAATTACCAATCGATCAGACCAAGACGCAAATTCGTAGTGTTGCCATCGATTGGTGAACAGCAGGCAGCTTATTAATCAGGCATAGCAAGCGAGTCGAATACAGAGAAATCATATAAACGAGACGCATTCTATATACTTTCCTTCCCATTTCCACATCTTCCGTCCTCGAACATTTCAGTTATCTAACTTAAAATTGAAATTTCTCTTTAAATTCACTTCATCGAAAATGTCGTTCACGCTCACCAAAGAACACGTGCACAGCATTATCGATCCTACAGCGGAGGGTAACTGGGAAGAGTTCATCGGGGCCATCGACCCAGAAGTGCACTGGATCGTGGTCGATCCGACCTTTGACGAGGCATCGCTCGCGGGGACATATGTTAGCCTCCCCTCTCTTTTTTCTCTCCCTACCTGCTCTTCCTTCTACCATTCTCTCTTCTTAGCCAATCCCCCACCATCTTGAGCTAGAGAAGAGCAAATCAGAGCAGAGCAGAACAAAGCCTCCCCGAAATTATACACCCAACACTATCACTAACACCCCATGCAGAACCTCCAATCATGGAAAGCCATCATCGGCTCACAGCTCTCCAAGCTCGACGGCCCGCTGAAGATGAAAATGTACGAGCTGGACGTCATTGGCAACAAGGCCATCTTCGAGAGCACGGGCGACGCCACACAGAAGAATGGAAAACCGTACCGGAACCGGTAAGACTTGTTTTTTTTCTTTCTCTTCTTCCTCTCTCCCTCTCTCCTTTTCCCTTTCCTTCTTTTCTTCTTTTCTTCCTTCTTCAACGGCATGCATACCACCCTCCACTTCTCTCTCTCATTCCTTTCCACCCCTTCCGTCATACATATATATACACAGCCGCTATCCCCCAAACACCTCCAAAATGAAGCGGTACAGTTTTCTTTTTGCTAACGTCCTGCCTCCTGTTGGGTTGGCGTAGGTTCTGCTTCATCCTGTATTTCTCAGCCGAGACGGGCAAGATCGTCACCATCAGGGAGTACATGAACTCGGCGCTGACGAAAGCGATGGTTACTGGTGCGTGAGGCGTTGAGGCTTTGAGGCGTCTTGAGCTTTTGTGGTTTGACATCTGGCGACGATGAAGGGGTCTAGAAGAAGGGAGAGGTAAAAAAGACGCAGAGTAGAACGCTTCAGGCTCGGCTGAGTCTGCATGTTATGAATGATACTCTCGGTTTGAGAGACCTTTTTTTTCCTATTCGTCCACTGTACCTTTTTGCAAGATCTATCAATGGGTTATGAATGAATTTTGACATATGCCCGTTGAATGAATGAATGAATGAATAGCTTAGTGATGAACAATTCATATGAATATCTACAGTTTTCACAAATCATTGGGATGGATTTTATACAGATTCTACACCGCCCTTCGTGTGAGTCCGTCTTCCATTTATACATATCAGTCACGTGCTACCCCTATTGGTCTCGCTTAGATATTGATGGCATTGATTGAAATCTTGCCTTGCCTGCTTTACCTATCCTACCTTACTTGCCTTGTATCAATTGCTAAATAATCACCAAGTATAAAAGAAGAAGAAAACCAGGGCCTAGAAATCAACAGCCACAAATCAATCACTTGCTAACTTTATAGAATCACCACATATGTAATGTAATGCACACGTCACAAGCTGGGTAAATGGTAATTCTTGAATTCTATGAGATTCAACTACTCAAAAGGGAGGCAAGCCAGCAAGCCTTGGTATATTGCACCCCGTCCACCGGATAAATGATTCAGGGACATCAATCGTTAGTGGGAGCCAAATTATATCCCCTCCAGATTATGTACATTGGCCCCCGGCTCCCAGAAAACGCCAAAAAAACGCCGTGCCCGTTCTCATGCCTCGTATCTTTCGCTAAAGGTGATCATACATCGCGGTCCCTTCGTGTCGAGGGAGCGATAGATATAAAGTAGATAATACAAGAAAGAAGATTATCTTTGGCGGTGCAAAGATGTGTCTTGATAGATCAATCGAGCTGAACCTCTGGTCCAGATCGAGATATTGTTTAAGATAAAAATTTCCCAAAGCTATCCTCAGGTAAATTGACGCGGGGATTTTGGCGTTACGGGGGAGTTATTAGAGGAAAGTAAGCCACCAACATCTTGCAGAGAAAGTGATGTCAACTGGCGAGTAATGGGCTGTGAGGGTGTCCGCGTGTCCGTCGAGGGTGCTTCCCGTAGTATGGTTTGCAGTTCGTATCCTCGCTCGGGTCGATTCCTTTGTGGGCGTGGGCCAAGCAGTCCTCCTATGTCCTGAAGTAATGCCACCGACCCACGCCTAGGTGGCGCAGGCGAGAGTCCGGAATCATATTCGTGAGACCAGTTCGACTGCGCGCCTTGTATCGAGCTTTCTCCATCGGTGTCTGTCGTTCGCGTCGAGCTGATTCTGCGGATCTGGTCGCTGTCGAGTAAACCTCCAACATCGAAAAACGATATCTTCCGAGGTGTCACCACATCGCTTGGAGTCGTCGCTCCTTCGCTCGTTTTGTGGTAGATCGTTTCGCCGCTGCCGTCACTTTCCCGGGGGAAATTCCAATCCTCTTCGACGCCCGACTGTGACCTGTTCTGTGGTGCAAGTCCAGATGTGGCCATCGGGGGTGCTCGAGGCTTTGGCGCTTCGCCTCGAAGGGCCGGATCAACCCCTAAGCCAAGGTCCCGCACCAGATCCTCATCACTTCCCCATTGTCTCGCGGTCGTTTCACGGCGACTCGTCGTTCGCTCTATGCTATCGCTCATGGAGCCAAACTTCCATCTTTGTTTCTTGACGCCTTTATCGCGGACGAAGGAGCCTAGCACCAGCGCATTGGCGACTGCTGTCGCGAATAAGATCTCCACCGAAGCTAACAGGGAGCGATACTGCTGGCTCCCATCTTTAAATATGATATTCGGTATGCGGTAGAGCGTCATCCCCACGGGGAGAAGCGAACCTGCAAATAAGGAAACCAGTTGTAATTTCCTCTTCATGCCCATCTGCGAACCGATGATGATCGGAATGGGAAACAAGACCAACATAAGATCACTTATGACATTGGCGGTCCCCATGGTCAGTAGTTGGGCGTATCCTTGTCGGCATCTTCCACCTGGATCTGGCGATACCTGCCAGTAATGCGTAATGGGTTGGCATTCGGCAATGTCTGCGATGACGACTGCAATAAATGTAGCGAGCAGAAAATATCGGATAAACTGCAGCATGATTTCGTGGGACTTCTTCCATATCGTCACGGTGAGGCGTTTGAAGAACTCGAGGATGGTAAGCTTGAGCATCCAGAGCCTGGAGGGGTTAGTCAAATGGAGTCGGGGGGGTGGATTGTGGTCTAGCATGTACTCACGTTGCGGCGTAAAATACCCTCGATGCGAGCACAATCTTGCTGCCCACGGATCGATGATATATTTGCTCCGGGGACAAGCCCGTCGCCACGGCATTGTTCGTCCCGTAGAGCAAGACCAGATGGACTAATGCCATGCGGATAAACAACGGGATCATGCAGGCAAAGGCCAGCTTATCCTCCTTGAACAGCTTCTCGGTTCTGATATATCTGCCGCACACCCTGAACAGAATAATGACCGCCGCAAAGATGGTGCACCACCAACACACCAGCAAGGTGGGCTTATCGGCGCGAAAGGCTCGCGCCGGCGGCGGCGCCGAGTAGAGGGTCATGGTGATCTGGCAGGTGCCCGCGCCCGTCTCCCTCTACGAGGTCGGACGAGCGAGGAATGGCGGTGGGGATGGGTCGACTCGGCGTGCGGTCAATTCATGTTCGTAGGTTGATTTCGATACGCGGAGTTTCGTCTGCTGCAGGTGCGTTGGCCCCCGATGCGCCGGTGCATGACAGGAGGATGTGGTTGTGGAAAATGCAGTCGCCGTGCGTGGTCGCGGTGGTGACGGTGGTGTTGGTGTTGGTGGTGGTGGTGGTGGTGGAGGAATTATTACAGAAACTGGACATGCGATGGTGTTCTGCTTTGGGAGGCGCTGGAATCCACCAACGGGGCCTGAACCAGACTGCTGGTTTTTTTGGGATGTGATAGCGGGGTCGGCTATTACGAGATGGAAACCGATTGGAGATGGGAATTGGGAATTGGCGGGCGGAGTAGCGTCGAGGAGAGGAGAGCAGAGTCGAGTCGAGCAGATGCGAATAGATGTTGAGGGCGTGGGAGGGAGGAAGAGAGCGAGGAGGGTTGGACGTGTGTGAAGAGTAAGAGTAAGAGTAAGAGTAAGTGTAAGTGTGTGTGAAGCTTGTGAAACGGGATCACGGAAGACGAGCGAGGTTGGGCGAGATTAGGTTGGGTGGCACAACGGGGGGAGGGGGTGTGGATGGAACAAAGATTGGGGAGTGGTGATGGACGTGTGTATGTATGTATGTATGTATGTATGTAAGGATATATGTATGAATATGTATGAATGTAGACTATGAAGAGTATGGTAGGTGAGTCGGGAGGAATGAGTAGTCAGTAATGAATAGATAGTGCTAGCGGAGAATTCAGTAGTGTGTCGGAGAGTTGAATAGTGTAGTGTGGTGTAGTATAGTGTAGTGTATAAGTCAAAGTAGTACGTGGTAGTATTAGTATTACAGTAGTACTTGGTATTACTGCTCAATTACTCAGTAGTAGTCCTTAATAGTAGTCCTTGACACTAATAGTACTGTAGTAGTAGTAGTAGTAATAACAACAATAACAATAATTATCAGAATAATTCTAACAGCACCCACCACCACCCCCGAGTCTGTCACTGTCAGGTCAGTTATTAGTGTGTGATCTGCCAATGCACGGTTGCAGTTAGTTACTGTTGCAGTACATTTGCCTAGGGAAAAGTCACAGCCAGTAACGTATCCCCAATCCCATCAACACCCAATAACCACCCGTCCCAGAACGCTATCGGTGCTTGGGAGCAACGTCAGGGTTCTTGTCTCTCTCTTCTCTCCCCCCACAATTGATACTGATGGGACCAATCCTTCACCCAGCGTTATCTGGGTGCTATCATATCATATCATCTCATCTCTTCTCATCCAGTATCATCGCCGGCCCCGGTCGCTTCGTCGTCGTTGGTGTTCAGGAAACAGAACATCCTGCAGCAGTAGTTTAGGATCCAAGCATCTGGTTCGGCGGTGCAATGATACGCTCCAGGGGGGTACAGAGAGAGGTGTAGGATTTTACCAGTCTATCCAACCTTATGAAGCTCATTCAATATATCAAATTTGCAACCTGCGGTCCGGTAAGATTGTACCATCGGGACAGATCCAGCTCTCACTGACTAGTATTATGGAGCACTCTCAATGGCAGACAGATAGCAATGATCCTACGACAATATTCCGGCAGCGCCGCACGAGAAGGGCCGCGGAGGGAATCCACCAGAAGGGGAAATGTATCAGGAAACCAAGAAAGACTAGCATTGCCAATACACCACATAACACTATGCGATGATGCACTATAAGATTCACTTATAGCATCCACCACGCGAGTTGTGCTTCGGAATCGCCCGCCGGTTGGGTTCTGGTACTGTAGTACTGTACAGCAGACAACAGACAACAGACAGATGATAGCAAGCAGGCGTAAGCTGGTTCGGCTTGGGTTCAGATTCAGGTTTAGGCCCAGGCTTAGGGTTTACTACTGTAGCTCGCCGGTCCGTCCCAAGCTTGCTGGGCGCCACTCGACGGAGAAATGGTGAAGCTGTTCAACGCTGGTGCCCCGTTTGCACGCGCTGTCAGTCCTATAACATGTGGAATAATCTCCAATGCTCACTAGGATGATGAGGCAATGCACGAGAAAATGATGAAGGGAACTCGCCCACGTGATAATCACATGTTGCTGCAACGTCCCTCGTCCGAACTGAAACAGGCAGCCAATCCGTTCGTGCGCTGCTCCCGCCGTCTGCACATTCCTGAGCTGCCTGCTTTGGTGTTGAGATGCATCAGAGCCCGGTTGAGGGGGTGTGCGGCCATGATGTACGGTACGCTTGATGGTGGTCAGAAATGAGGGGTTCAAATGGAGTCCCGTCCAGGCGGGTTTTTAATTACAATCCATCCTCTGAGAACTGACAGCTAGTCAGGGCACCTTGCTCCCAGTACCTTACTAGTAGTTGACAGGCTGGCAAACCGTAGCGAACAATAACAACAGCAACAGCAACAGCACCCACGCACGCACGCACCTACTGTAGCACGTACCGAGCACGGCACCTACAGGACCACCACCGGCGGGTGATCGGTGCGAGTGTAGTGCAGCCGGGTGTCAGGTAATTGCATTGATAGCATAAGTCACAAGTGGGCGGTGGGTGGTGAGTTGTCGGTGGTCAAGGCTGTCAGGGAAAAGGGAGTCGTCGTCCAGACATACTGCGGTACGGTTTGGAAGCCGCAATTCCTCCGATATCTGCGCCATGATGAGATAGGACTGTACTACCTACCACATCCATTGCTTCCACCAGGATGAGCATCAGTTGCCATCCAGATAAGCCGCAGTGAAACATCGACGAGTGGTCAAATTGCACTTGATGTCATCGGGGTTGGCGGAGCCAGATGTGAAGGAGGGAGAGATACGAAAGAGCCAGAACCACGTCCATCTGCTGGTTGACACGTGAATGATCGTTCCCTGGCTCGTGCAGGCTTGTGCAGGTCGTTGCATAATGGATTGCTCCTTGACACCACAATATCAGATGAGCTTGCTCAAGATGTACGTGAAAACCCTCGGATCAACGCTGAAGCTACCGAAGCCTCCGACTGGCAATCAGATGTACGAAGACCGCTCACCTGAACCTCAGCCATATGAGATGGATGCGCGCTCTCTCGTGGCTAATTCTCTTGGAATTACCTTACAGGAGCAAAGGTAGCATAGCATATATGAACTTGGCCGCTGGTCCAATGTACTGTACAATTGACGCTTGATCATCTCATAACATTAATACATTCATGCAAAACTGTAAAAGCAAGACTGGACAAAAAATCAGATACCTGTATTATACATTAAACCAACAAAATTTCCCTGCGAATTGAGACTCACTTTGGGATTCAATGATGTTCACCCGTCAACTGGACCCGACACCTCTTTCACGCTCTTATCGCATCAGCAATCATGCAAGACCGCAATGGTTTCGAATCAAGAAAGACCAAATTAGAAATTGTTTCAACGCATGATACATGATGCACAATGCCGCGTTTCACCGACCAAAAGTTTTGTTGCAAGTCGCTCTTTAAGCATATCTCTATTGAAAAATGCTTGTTTTCCTCATTCAACCTGTGATTGCGTGAATGGGGCCCCACACGGGTGGAATACTCGCTGTCCCTCTCAACCTCCGTCTCAGCCTCGTCCAGCCTTTCGCGCCACGAACAGCAACACCATGGATGCACCGGAGGATGCAGACCTCCAGGTCCAAAGAGCATCGCCGGACCTCATCGCGGACCTGCATGCCTCGCTGGAACCGTTTCTCTGGAGCATCCAAGACTCGGAGCACGCCACGGGGAAACAGCGACGTATTCGGCGGCGGGTGAAAGCCCGCGATACAGATCGGATTGTAGCATTGGTACGATATTACAAGTGACCCCAGGAATGATTCTAATATTCCCCAGCTAGAGCCATTTCAAGAGCTACCTCAGCTGCTCGACCCTCACCTCCAAACCCTCGTTCCAATCCTCGCGGAAGCTTTCATAGCATCCCTTCAATCCAAAACTCCCAAAGGACCAAGCCACACCAAACTATTGATTCCGCTGTCGAAAGCAATATGCAAGCTACTATATACGTTTTGCAAGATCAGGGGCGAGAAGGTGATTGTCCGGTTTTTGAGTACGGACACGAAACACCTCGAGCTATTGCTCTCGGCGATTGAAGCAGGCGATCCGGAACATGACGTTGAAGCTTCGTTCTCGATAAACGACGAGCCGGGAAAGGAGCAACCAGCACCTGAAATAGAAGAATCTGCAGATAAATGGGAATGGGAGCAGAGATACATCACCCTGCTTTGGCTGTCGCAGCTACTTTTAGCCCCATTTGATTTAGCCACGCTCTCATCTGGAAGCACAAACATCTTACGTCCCGAGATAACAGGTCTAGTCTGGCCTCCCAACACTCCTGGTGTGGCTTTCCGAGTTATTCCATTAGCAGTCCGATATCTCTCATCCTCTGGCAAGGAACGAGACGCGGCCAAGATTCTACTCGTCCGGATTGCCATGCGGAGAGATATGCAGGAGATTGGTGTCTTACACGCATTGGTACAATGGGCCATCTCACGCTTCAATCCCTCTCTAAATGCCGAGTCAAAGTCCACCTATCACTACATTGGAGTGTTGTCCTTTTTTGCTGGAATCCTGAATGCGTCAATGACCACATCGGATATGGATCGGTATCTCCCCACGATATTTCAGATTCTACAAGGGGATTGGTATAAAGGTGTGATGGATGTTGTATCCTCATCGGTAGTTGCAAGAAAAACTATTATAACTGTTCTTCGTAGCATATGTGTGATTGTAAGCTATCTTAAATTGCTCTTTTATGTAAGTTGCCACTGACGGTGGTAATCAGATCCTTCGTAGCGCCGACTCGATGGCCAACATGATTGAAGTTATTGAAACTACTATTGGAGTTATGTTTGAATCTTTGGCCGATTCTGCTACCCCTGTATGTTCGGATCTGTGTCAAATAAACACTCCAGTACTAATGGCCTTTCAGGTTCGACTGGCTGCTAGTAAAGCCTTGAGTCTGATCACGTTGAAATTACCGCCGGAGATGGCCACACAAGTTGTGGACGAAGTTATCGCCTCGCTTATGAGAGACGTATCAATAATCACTCAAGGTCACCGAAAGATACAGGATTTGTAAGTTCCACTTCCTACTGGGCTCAGCTGTGTATGAGGTTATTAGTCTATCAATACTCGCCCTAGCCTGTTCACTACCCAGAATTACGCCAGTTGACTTATCTCTCAGGTCACTCGTGAATCCATCAGAATGGCATGGCCTCATATTGACTCTGTCGCAGCTGCTGTACCGCCGTTCACCACCTGCGAGCAGTTTGTCCAGCATTCTGCCAGCTCTCTTGGCTGGCTTGTCTTTCGAACAAAGGTGAGTTTTTCTATTTCAGGCCGTGTTACCACTCGTAGAGCCAAACTAACCAGCTGCATTATAAGATCGACATCTGGTGCTTCGATTGGCACAAATGTCAGAGACGCAGCCAACTTTGGAATATGGGCCCTTGCTCGTCGATACACGACCGCCGAGCTCCAAGCCATTGACATATCTGCCGCAGTTATTCATCTTAGATACACCGGTTGTTCAATTCTCCAAATCTTAGCGACAGAGTTGGTTGTAACCGCCTCTCTGGATCCTGCAGGTAACATTCGTCGAGGCTCCTCGGCTGCGTTGCAAGAACTCATCGGTCGTCATCCAAACACGATCGATGAAGGTATAAAGCTTGTGCAGGTAGTGGACTACCATGCAGTGGCTCTAAGGTCAAGGGCTGTCACGGAAGTTGCTACTCATGCGTCGCAGCTCTCGACATGGTATTTGAAAGGACTCTTGGATGGACTGTTAGGGTGGAGAGGAATCGGTGATCCTGATGTAAGCCATATTAACCTAGATGGTTCAACACTACTAATACCCCGCAGTCATCAGCGCGTCGCATAACAGGCACGGTATTTGGTAGTTTAGCAAGTAGTGATGCTATCCAGGACCTCAAGGCTCTGTTCCTAGGCCTCAAGCCTAGAGAAGATGATGAAAGACATGGCATTCTACTATGTATGGCATCATACTTCAACAAACATCCAGAGCCACTCGAAATTGATGACATACTCCATTATGCCAATAACACCAAACATCGCCGGATGGATCTCATCGCCGAGGCTGTAAGTCGCCTCATTATCTCAGCCTCCAATCGTGCTACGGGACAACGTCAATTGATGATGGACTTGCTAAATAAATGGCTACGTCGAAACGAAGTAGAAGTTATTGATGCAACAGCCCACGCGGCCTCTATCATCGTCCTGCTGTTTCCACCACAAGAGCAAGAGCAAATCATCTCAAGTTGGATCAACATAGTAACCGAAAATCAAAAGGGGCGTTCAGGCCAAGATAAGGGCCTCATTTCCGTCCTCTTTAAAGTTTTCCCTACAGTTCCTTCATCCCAGATATCCATCGTTGACGCCCTCCACAAAAGATGGAACACCGGCCATGATATCGAGTCTCGGACCGCTATCCTACAATATCTAGCCATCAGCACTGCCATCAAAACACACACAAATTCCTTCTCAGATATCATCATCGAAGGATTGGACGATTATACGACAAATGCTAGAGGCGATATCGGTTCCCTGGCTCGAATTGAAGCCGTGAAAGCTACGAGTGCTATACTCAAATCGTCAGCATCAAATCATACCCCAATTAGCAAAATACTATACGGAAAAGCGCTTCGTTTAGCAGCTGAAAAACTTGATAAAGTTCGCACCGAAGCTCAAATCACAATTGCACAGACTGTACCACCGTAAGTTCCCCTCCCGAAACACCTGACGCGAAAAGCTAACGTCGACAGTTCCACCCGGCAGCTCTTCCTTTCACACCCCTGCAACTCGAAACCATATTTCTTGTTTCTCCTCAATATCCTCACCTTACCCAGTACGCAAACAGGGGACAACTGCGCTTTTGAACTCTTTTCCGGCTATGTAGGTTCCGCAGACACTGGTTCCGAGGATCTCGTCCGTGCCTCACGCGCGGCTCTCATCACATTCTGTGAAACCTCTCTCGAGAATGCTGAAATGGCCAGTGCAGCCCTGTTGACGGTCCTAAAAGCAAATATCACGAATGATCGTGTGCTCGTACCAACATTGGAAGTCATCGGCTTCCTCTTTGATGCCCAGATAATACAAAACTGCCATGTAGAGTACGTTGCGCTCCTGTGTTCTATTTTCTCGTCACCAATGAGGTTATGATATTAACAAACTTCTGATCTCAGAACAAACATACTAATTCTAATGTATAGTTGGAAGTCACTCTATTCCTATGTCCAAAAATCTCATTACAAAACCAGCAATGTACGCAAACTTGAAGCTTCCATCCATGTTTATGGCGGATTATCAGAAATCTATCCCCCAGCTATTGATAAATTGACCACGATGGCTATTCATCCATATCCAAGGGTTCGGGAAAGAGTGATTGATACTTTGTGAGTTTTCCTCGTCTGTGTTTCACTAGTGGCCGGTAGTTGATGGTTCAGGGTTGAACCCTGGTTATCTCAAATGTTTCCCTCCGAAATACAATTGGTCTAATGGTTACTAGATTCATGGTAAAAGGCGTAGGAAAAGGGGTGGATTGGCTCAAAGCTGGCAAGGCTGATTTAGTCAAGTTGAAATGAAGAATAGAAGATAGAAAATAGAAGAAATATGAGACGCAAGTTGAACAATTCTACGGACACTTGCCGATCAACCCCAAGGCCCTAAATCGACCTTTTTCAACTAAGGGATCTTCCGCTATTTTAGCTTCCATTTTAGATCTCCCTAGGACTGTACTCATATTTAGATGGTAAGGGATAGATCTGTTTCATGGCTTTGAGCAAAGTCACGTGGTGGTCCCAGCTTTGGGGTTTAAGGTATGGCTCCCTAGGTAGAGCCTTACATCTTGTAACCATCTAGGTCTCGATAATCCACATGGCGACAAAACAAAACTATTTATGCTTAAACTCACTGCATGTTTGAGCATGCAGCTGAATGCCTAGTCCGGAAGAAGCAACGCTTGCCCTACACACTCGAAACGAAGGTGCGTCTCGAAACATCGGATGCAAATCAGCAGCTCTTGGTGATTGGACCCGAGCCCGGATCGGGAAACATTTCATCCAACCTCCAACACCCTCGCCCACTGCCACATTGTCGCAGATATGGATATGGGGTTTCCCACTGCCGTCGCCACCATGAAAGGGTGTTGCGTGTCGGGAAAAGCACCGGCCGGTCCAAGGGACGCCTAAGCTCCAGCTGAAGATCTCTAGCTGTTGCTTGTGACTTTACCAAGATGCCTTTATGTACTTCATCGATCCCGTCTGCGTTGAAACTTGTGATCGAGTAGTCCTTTTTTCTTGTGTGCCGTTCCCTTTTCTAGTCTTTTCTCTCTTCCCCCTCATTACTTCTCTTCGCTTCCGTTCCTAATTTCTCATCCTCAGCCATGGATTCAACAGGTTCACCCTCTCAAGCTGGCATGGCTACAATGGAATCCTCAACCAAAGTGCCCCTGATCATCGCGACCGGCATCACCTTTGGGATCATCAACACCTTCTCCATCGGAGCACGCACATACTCCCAGATCGTGTCGCGACGCTTCAACCTCAACGACGTTGGCATGATCTTCGTGCTGCTAACCTTCGGCGCCCTTGTCGCCTTCTTGATGCTGGGCGCGCAGTCTGGCCTCGGCAAGCACACCGTCGGCGTGTTGGCCTCGGGCGTGCAGAACATCTCCGACAGCCTCAAGTGGATCTTCTTCCTCGAGTTCTTCTACCTCTTCCTCACCACCGTCATGAAGGCCAGCATCGCCGTGACCTTTCTGCAGTGGGCCACCACGCGCGTGCAGAAATGGGTGCTGTGGGGCTCCATCGTCGCCGACCTGGCCATCGGCACCGTGGCCGGCGTGTACACGGTGGTGCAGTGTACGCCCATCTCCTTCTCGTGGACGCGCTTCGACGCCAGCGTCTCCGGCACGTGTCGCGATCCCATGGAGATCATCAAGGCCGGATACGCGCTGTGCTCCATCACGGTAGCGCTGGATATGCTGTTTCTGATTATGCCATTTATCATGATGCGGCATTATCAGCCAAACCGACGGGTCAAGATGTATATCT
>Ga0247810_10000329_pt1 | contig 62033 bp, 53 predicted proteins | sample UWRJL119311C1_FD_179918 | JGI IMG/M metagenome (GOLD analysis project Ga0247810, IMG submission 179918) | Plant litter microbial communities from Arlington Agricultural Research Station in Wisconsin, United States - UWRJ-L119-311C-1 | ecosystem: Environmental > Terrestrial > Plant litter >...
AGTAACCACGTATACTCTGTAATATGCACAGCGGCAATCTTTAGAGTGGAAACTAACACGGTAACCAAAGCCTCAAAACCTTCGTTTGTCAGTCATTAACCTTCAAGTGTTTGCTTCTCTCTATTTTAATAAAGCACCTCATAAAGTCCAGACTAAAACACCAGAAAAACCTTGAACATCTCCTTGCATCTCTCTACAGTATATAATTTCAAACCAGTATAATGAGATACCTCTACCATCCACCAAAAAGTCTATTGTGAAGCGTCACATGCTGACTGGAGGGAGCCGGGGGAGCCGTGAATTACGAGATATTCTACCTTTATTGTAGCTTCAACGTATAAGCATAGTGGTACTCCTCGCAAAGCTATGCCCACTATTTCAACGCTATATTTCATGTATCTTGCACAAAAAGAAGTGCTTTATCCTCTTGGGGGATGCCTTATTGTTGTAGGTAAAATATATTATAATCAAATAAAGGCTTGCAAGATCTCAGCAGTAAGGTAGCGGTGAACCTTTTCAGTCCATCCATTGCGAAATGCAAGATTTGTACGAATTGCTTTGTGGCGAGGGTTTGAGAGGTCAGGCCTGCAGCACGAAACATAGGCAAGCCACCACGATCTGTGTTTGTGTGACCTAATCGTGCCTTGAATTCTTGGATCCATGGATTTAGGAGCTAAAGGTATCGGATCCGGTCCCGGATCCATGTCGGAGATATTCTTGATTGAACCCAGAGTTGATATTGTTGATCGATCTTAGTACCGAGGTGATTGTATATATACTCTCAGATAGTCCCAGGACATTTATGTAGATACTCATATTTCAGGATACCTGAAGCTTGAACACTCTAAGCTTAATTTGCAAAACTCTCCTGTTATATAACTCAAATTGCATATCTGCAAGTTTTATATCCTTGACAGGCTCGACCATTCAATAATCAAAATCACAATTCTTGAAGACATGAGCAAGCCAATTCTTCTCTATGGAACCCGTGAGGACCCACTTCAAAAATGACAATGAAGCTCAGCTAACAATAACATATTAGCAAGTGGCCCAAATCCGTGGAAAGTAGTGATTAATCTGGAAGAACTCAATGTTCCATATGAGCATAAGATGCTCTATCTTGCAGAGGGTAACGAGGATTATAAGAAGAGATTCATCAATGGAAAGGTTCCAGTCATTGAAGATCCGAATACGGGCGTTGTTCTGTGGAAATCTGGGGCTATTATTGAGTAAGTGCTTTTTCCAGCCAACAAAAACTCCTATATCAGGTATGCTAGCCTAAAGGTCTTCATTAGTTATCTGGAAGATGTCTATGACACCGAGAACACCTTGCAATTCACTACCACGCCCGAGAAGTATCTTCTCAGGCAGTGGCTTCATTTTCAAATGTCTGGGCAAAGGCCATATTATGGGCAGGCCGCTGTGAATACCTCCAATATTCTGATCCATTTCCACCAGACATGAGACTCAACGGTCGGGTTCTCTGTGTAATAATTCGTAGTAGCACAAATGCTGACTGTTCTCAATTAGTGGTTCATTAAACATCACTCAGAGCAAATTAAAAGTGCTATCAATTGATATGAGGAGCAAGTCATGCGCGTACTCTCTGTACTGAAGAAGGCTTTAGAGGGCAAGCAGTATCTTGTTGGAGATAAATGGTAAGTTCTTAGGCTATCCTCCAGCACTCTATACCATGCTAATGTATGCGAAGCACCTATGCCGATCTTTCTTTTATTCTATGGAATGATGGAATCCCATGGATTTTAGAAAAAAAATTATGCCGGCCTGGAGATAGGAAAGAATTACTCAGCATATCATGCTTTGCACAAGCGTCGCGTTGCACGCCCTGCCGTGGTAAAAGCCTTCGGTGATAGGGCAAAAGCTATGGAAGAAATAATGAAAAGAAACAGTCAGTAGAGTTCATGACTTAGCTTAGCCGCATTACATGACTTAGCTCAAATGTTCGACTAGTATTCCGGGGCATATGGCATAGGGAAGAGAAATGTTTACTAGCAACCAAACCGTGCTATGCCTGTTTATTCACTCAGATGCTTTGAGATACTTTGGTGCTTTTTCTGGTTTCAAGCATAGATGCCGCGACTTTTTGGGATTACGATAGTGCTGATTAATTGATTGCTGAAAACCTGTGTAACTGGAGATGTATGCTATTGTCTCAAAATGAAACGGAAAACAAATTCTTTATTATGTTGAATAATATTTTATTCATAAGCAAAGTTTCCTAATCACTACAGCTCTTGTAGAACCAAGTGCAGTCTTCCAGAAGGTAGAAGTACAGAATGAGCATTCTTACTCTAAGATTTCATGGTTACTTAGTATGCGCCTTTATTCTGTATACCAGACGACTTTGCATCTCTGTTCCTTATCTCGGTTGAGAATCACGGTTAAAACATACAGTTGAAGTCATCATCTTACACGAGGCAGCTCAAATCCTCGACAGCACACTGAACTCGGCTTCCGTGACTTCTCTGATTCTCTCTAAACATATGGCCTTATCCTCTATCGCAGCTTGACTTATGTTACTGTCAACAAATGACTGAAGAAGCTCTAGTCGCGCTGAAGCATACTCCGAAGAAGATTTTGAGCTTTTGATACCAGCGCTTGTTTGGCTCTGTGGGCTTTCCACCTCACCACACAGGCGGCACTCGATCTACAATTATTAGTTGTTAGCTATCGATAACTATGACACTTCTTAATAAATGTCAAAACAACATCGAGCGGGATCTTGGCAGTACCTCTCCAATGATACCGCACTTCCACCACCCACTGCGAGGTCGTCTACCAAGTATGTATACAGAGTACTGCGTTCCGTCGTGGTATTTCATGTCCCACTGCGCTTGTTGATTGCTGAAAGACACATCAAGGATCCGTTGCATTCGACGCATTTCATTAATCATGTCGATAAAGATCTCCCAAGACCTTTCTCCGCGTTTTCTTGGAAACCACCTATAAGAAATAGCAGGGTCAGCATTCATTCAATCGTGTCAATTTCCATAAGGCATCCCCCCAGCTCTGCCACACGTGAAAACAAGGACATACTCCGGTAAATAAGAGCTACAAGTGTCCCGATCTTGCAGCGTTAGAGGGGGTCCTGGAGGGATATGACTCTCCCCACAAACCTTGCAAAACTCAAATGTAGCACCATCATCAATGTTTTTAATAAAGTCCTCACGTATTTCATCTGGACCGTAGATGTTCTCGACACCAAAGACATCTGTATCCTCACCCCATAACCCACAACGTGATATCCGCTGGAAGTCAATATCTTGTGCCAAAGAACAACCGGAAGGTCGAGATTCGGATGCCGATGCTAATATTGTCGTAGAATGTTCTTGATTCTTGCTAGAAATACTGCCATCGACTGCGTTGGATAGATTGCTATGATTTTGTTGGTGTAGGTGAGCTTTTGAGTGTGTAATGCTTCCATTTGAAGCTCCGGGAACATCTGTCTCAATCCTGCGACGCCTATGCATCTTTCTAAGGTCAACAGATACAGAATCATACGCCTAGTGCCTTCTATATCAGCAACTTCAACTTCCAACCAAACGCAAAATGCAGGACATACCGAACATGGAGGCGGAGGATATCCCCTCATCTTATATTTCATCAATGATCTCTCCTGATCGGTAACCAAAAAGCCGCCTCGTTGGATCCGTGCACCATGAGAATGAAATTCTGGGTAGTAAGTCCTCCTACCATCTTCGTGGTCGAAGTGCTTGGATCTGATATAGCTGCCAATGGAATATAAGGATGAGTCCGATTCAACTATTGAGATAGAGGCCCTATCTGTAATGCTGACTGGGGCAATCGGTGACGAGTCTGTCATTCTGCAGTAGCTTATTATATGGCTTAGTTGCGTTATGGGGATCAAAATTGCGTAGAGTTGAGACCGGAGCAGTACATCTTCAAGAGCAACTTGGGAATTGATATAAGACATAGGATTCGTACTTGCCAGCAAGACCTCCTCGATTTCGAGGTGAAAACGTGGGAAGGCGAATGGTGGTTCAACTAAATTGAGAAAGAAGAGAAGCTACGACCAACTCATTTGACACTACAAGGTACCCAGACGAAATTGCGACTGTTATATGTCAAAATTGAATGATGAAGAAAAAAGAAGTTGGCCCAAAATTAGATATCATTGAGGTGTATGATACACTCAAAATATGGTTAATACTTCGGATTTCTAAAAATTTGAGGTCAATCACTCAATCATGATGTCTATCTAATGGTCGATTGCGGAAAGGTATTCGGCCATTGAACGAGACAGAAAACCCCATACGGTGAACATAAATGTGCAATTCAGCTTCTTTGGGATATTTTGAATTCACAGTCGAGAATACCAAATTTCAGAAATACTTAGATAGAAATACAATAGCGTTTGATGCTTACATCTAATTTTGACTCAGTCATTGAAGGACATTCGTTTTAGTATCAAGGTGCAGATTTCGTTGCACAAGTCATCCATCTGTGTGGTGAAATTAATTCCAACTCGTTAAACTGTAGGTTTTGATAGAATGAATGCACCATGGGCACACACCTTAGTTACTAAGCGGGCCAATGTTGACTTGCTCTCTACTTTGAAGAGCTTGTGCTTGCTCTAGTTTGAGGTTGGCTTTTGCTAGTCGTTTTCTGTCAGCCTCAATGCTGGAAAATCTACTTCGTGCACCGTGTTTGACTTTCGTGATCATATCTCCAGCTTTGCCTTTTGTTACATCTTCGGGTTGTAGTTGCTCGTTCTGAAGACGAAGCTTGTTTAAGAACATAAGCTGCCCGTCTGTTGCTGGTCGCTCCCGCCAAGACTGATTCTTCAATATGAACTGAGCTGGGTATTTCTTTTTTGCAAAGGTATCTGCTGCGTGGACAGCATCTGTGAATGTTTGTGAATGTGCCACTAGCCGAGGTTTCATATAGGGCGCTTTAGATTTAGAGCCAGGTACTTTCCGAAGTGCTACAGTTTCTGTGATAAGAAAGTGAGAGGTATCGTCAGGATCTCTTTCAATTTTCAAGTATGTTCCAGTCGAGGTGGTTAGAATGTAACGGTCATTGGATACACAGACCCAAGCATACTGTGATATGGCCCGTATATGGCGTTCACCCGATGAATCCTCGATCAAATCGAAGACAGAATCATAATCAGTCATTGTGATATTTTGTGGAATAGTTATTGCACTGTTAGTAGCAGCTGTTGAAGCCCTTTCAGCCTCCAGATTTCGTTGTTCCTCTTCCTCCTTACGACCCTTCAAATTTTCGACATCAAGCATTGTTGACTCGTCAAGAAGCTCTGATGGGTCAAGGCCAAAGAGAGTAGGTGTGCATACAATTCCAGTCTCCAGTGAGGCAACCATATCAATGACATGGCAATTCTGTTTACCTGGATGCAGTCTCATACCTCGACCAATCATCTGCACCAGAAGATTGCGAGACTTCGTTGGACGTGCCAATAGCACGCAGTCAATATTTGGGATGTCAGTGCCTTCTGTGAAGACTCCGCAGTTAACAAGTACTGGAAACTCTCCCCGTTTGAATGAATCAAGGCGGGCACTTCTTTCAACTTTCGGAGTGCTGCCGGTGACAAATTGGGCTTCGATACCCTGGGCACGGAAGGCATTTGTTAGTCCTGATACGTGAGCCAGGTCAATGCAGAACACCAATGTTGATTTTCTATTAGAGGCTTTAGCCATCCAAGTGTGAACCGTAATGTCGTTAATCTGATTGGTGTTTACAACTTGAGATAGCTCACTGGGCTGGAAGTCCCCATTTGCCCCTTTCTTGACCCGTGATATATCTGCTTTGGTTTGAACTGTTGTAAAGCATACATCTGAAAGCCATTTCTCTCCTATCATATCTATGTAATCTTTATGATAGACGATGTGGTCGATAGCTGCACCTAGACCGAGGCCATCGAACCGCGAAAATGTTGCAGAAACTCCGACGAGGGCAGGCGAGTTGGGCTGCGCAATAGAAAGCCCGAAATAATCCAGAGTTTTCAGATAGCCTGGTGATACAATATGGTGTGCTTCATCAACAAGTACCAGCTTAAACGCTGCCGGGTCAAATTTAGAAATTCGATCGCCGGAAACAATGCTCTGCAGGCTTGCGACCGTTATGTCTGCATTACCACTGGCGTGTATCGAGCCCATCTCAATGTCAACCGTTTTCGTAGGGTATGCATTGCTACAGTGCCTAGCAGCCTGCTCCACTAGCTCTTGACGATGTGCTAGAATTAGTGTTTGGTGTGCAAAGTCAGTATGAGATTTGACTCGGTCGATAAGTTGAGTAAAAATGACCTACCCACCGTTAGACATAGGCGTAAAGCTGGATAAAGAAACTTACAGTCTTCCCACTACCAGTAGCCAGCGATATACCTAGCCGTTTTTTCCCCTGCTGTAAGCTGGCGAGAACGGCTTGAATGCATTCCTCCTGATACTGTCGAAGCTGAATCTTCACAGGAGCTTTAGGTGATGGGATTTCAAGACATGTAGGCCTTGTCGCCGACACATATCGACGTGCTAGCGGAAGAAGAGCGGCAGTCCATCTTCTGAAAAGTGGCAACCGTCCTCTCGACGCAGATGACATCTTTTTATAAGCTCCGAAAGATATTTTTGGCCCAATTCATATCAACACTTTTTATTAAAATAGAAACACAAGGAATAAAAAGGAGCTGGAGCACCCGGCGAGCGGATACGTCTGTACAGGTCACTCTTCTCTGGTGACAGGCGTCCTTGGGAATGGATTTTATTCATAAACGCAGTTCAGTGGCTCAATATTGAAGACGCCCTTTGCTCTTCAGGGCCGAGGAAACTGAAGCTCTCAATAGAAAATGTTGGATTGAGAGTGTTACTGTATAGAATGCGATTTACAAAGAGCGGCAATGAAGACCCAAAAAATTTGCTCGATTCTATATGCCGTGGATATGCAATGAAAACCTCTATTACATATCCAGCTTTCGTGAGCTACGAACGCTGCGAGTATAGCTCTCTCTCTGGTTCCACATGGAGCTATAACGGTCACATGATATTTAAGCTTGGTGGAAAGATTGTCACAACTCATAGTAAAATGCATTTTCGTAGCGATATTAGTAATATTCGAATCTGTGTTTCTGCTTGTTCAAATGGGAATTGTGAATCAAAAGAAATCAACTTTCGGCATTTCTGTGTTATTTTGGTTTGTAGGCATTGGGGTCTTATCTCCTGACCAAAACGTCATATCTATCGTAGCCGCGTACAAGGCGCTAGCCCAATCACCTGTCACTTCTAGATCCCCGGATCCAGCTCGATACTGAGAGTTGCCCCAACCACCAACGTTCGCAATAGATAGCAACAAAACCAGAAACATGAAGCTTTCCATCAGCATCTTTTCTCTGGTGCTCAGCACTATCGTCTCTTCTAGCAGCTTGCCATTCTCCTTAGGTGGTGCCCAGAAAACTCTAGGAGACGGCGAGGCGGTGCCTGGCAATAACCCTCTCAAGTTCTGTAAGAAGGATCATGGCGATGATCTTCTGGTTCTCGAGAAGGTCGACCTAACCCCAAACCCACCGGTCAAGTACGTTCCAGTTCTAAAGCCATATTGTGCTAAGCTAACTTTTGTACAGAGGTTCTACCCTGACGATTGAAGCTGTTGGAACATTACTCGAGGATGTTGGACCAGGCGCCTATGTTGTCTTGCAAGTCAAGTATGGGTTGATCAGACTAGTGAACACGGAGGCAGACCTTTGCGAGCAAGTTGCAAACGTTGATTTGAAGTGCCCAATCAAGAAGGGAAAGACTGTTATCACTAAGGACGTTGAGCTACCCAAGGAGATTCCACCCGTAAGTTCTCTTTTCCATGATACGTGGGAAACACCTAATAATAGCAGGGAACATACACCGTCTTCGCTGATGCTTACACTGCCCGCCCTGAGAGCAAGAAGATCATTTGCTTGGAAGCCACTGTCTCTTTTGGCTAGATCATTGTGTTAGGAGAGTCGTCTGCAAGGTGGCACGTAAATAGATGTAATCTATATGACTTTGGCGCAGATGTTGATTTGCAATGCTTCGTGGTCGAAATCTGAGCTTAGGAGTTTGTTATTTAGGCGGCATTGTACCTGTGAACAGTCTTACACGTTTCACGCATCTAATAGCATCTGTCACACCTAATCCCGAAGTTCTGCAAATAACTCTGAATTTTGTTACGAAGAATGTGATCCAAGCCTTAGCTTGCCGATTCCATGTAAATTGAATACGATGTTGAAGTTATTTCCGAGAAGCTTGCATCAAAATAGGAATAGTCTCAAAGTTATCAATTTGTCAAGCAAGAGGACGGTCACTTAGAAGGTAAGAGCAATCTAATTCTTGATTCTGATTCTAAGTCATGATAACGCCGTACCGATTCAACACCTCCCCAATCCCCCACATATCAAATTCCAGTCTACTCTCCAAAAAGCCTCCTGACCCTTCGCAATACACTGTCCTTTTCAGGGTCGTATGGGTGGTCCTTGCTAGGAATTTCGAGGAGGGCGGGAAAGGCTGCCGTGTATGAGTCGACTCTATGACGAATACGCTCAGCAATCTATTGCTGAATTAGCATATATCCTGATCTAAGGTGGTGCATGAATGAGGTACATGTTGATTAATTAGTAGAATGCCGATGTCCTTCCTCTCTGTTGTAAAGCGCACGAATGCCTCTTCGATGGCGGCGTTATCCGTTTTGCTATCGACTACTAAGAAGTTCTTTTGGTTATCTGGTGGTGCGGTGACATGCTATTGAGTATGAGTTCATTAGTTCCCATCAAGATTCAAGCACATACGCCGATACCTGCTAACAGCAGTCCTGTAACTGAATCCTGCATCAGTGATTAGCATAGCTCCTATCAGATAGAGCTTGAAGCTGCTGCTCACCTCATCACCGATTACCGCAAGGAATTGTCTATCCTTGTACGCAGCATTTGAGTTTGCCATATTGTCTAGAATCGGGAGTCAGACAATGGGACTTGATGTAGCTTGGATAGTGCACAGCTACATCTGTACCGAACCAAAGGCTGAGCCGCTGAGAGCAACCCCACCCGTGCCAAGATTCGTGTTGCAAGGCTCTATCATCGACCAGTAAACAAAGATATCAACACAACCACGAAATAGGACAACTGTTCTAGCGTCCAACCTCCCTATGAAAGGCTCAACGGCATGAAGAGGCATTGTGAAGCTTGCCATAATGCCGAGACTTGTGCGCAGAAAGCCACTGGCTGATCGCATTAAAGATTATCTGAATCCAGGTGACTTTTTGTTATGGGCTTCCGAAGAGTTGGAAACGGTAGATTGGGAAGCTAAACAATTTGGCACCCCTCTTGCTCTGGGACTGCATGTGGTGTTTTTGATTGCGAAATCAAACAGCGGAGGTTCTAGAAATGGAGTAGATGATGTCTTTGGGGATATGAGCTCTGGCTCGGGATGGCTGAACTACATTGTATGAATCTATTCTAAAGTAATGCTCTACCATACTAACGCTCTGCAGGCCGCCTTCATCGTCCATATCCTAACCTACCTATCTATTGCTAATGCAATATACACTTTTTACCGAAGACGGCATTATCGATTATTTGAGAACGCTGTTGAATCAACGCCGAACACCCCTTCAGCTCAAAGAGTACTTGTCGATCCTCCTCCAACATCTTCTCCTCTTCGCTTCCTCACCGGCATACTTGGTGATAATAGTGTGGAATCTAGAACTCACCCTGATCCAACTCGTGATGTATGGGAAATTGCAGTTTGGGATCCAATACCCATCTGCCTCCGTTTATTCTGCTTCTTTAGCCCTGGCCATGTTCTGGTCTATTGGCTATTCCTTCCTACTTTATCATCAGATCCCCGACCAAGCATGACGGTATTTACCACTATAGTATTACAGCTACTCATGTCCTCGCAGCTATATTTCCTTCAGTCAAACTTTTCCCAACAGGCAAAAGATTCCGCTTTAATCCACAAAGAGGTCATGAGCGAATACGACATCAAGTTCGTGCATCCTCGACTTAATCCACTTGTCCGTGACGTTGCCACACAGTATTCTGGACCAGTTACCGAGACCAAGATCGAGGAAGATGGAGAGGTACAAACATATACACCAACAGTTATCCTGAGACGAGGCTTCAAAACCAACCCAAATCCTAATTATGTCAAACATTTTGATCGTGAGAACGTATCCGGGATTACCCAAAGAGCTTTGTCGCCGGCTCCGGGAGGACTATACACCCCGTCTGCATACAATTCCAGAGAACCTACACCATTTTCTGGCATGACTCCACGAACTGCCATCCGTCAACCTCAATTCCGGCAACCCACTGCTGGTGCCGTGTCTACAGGGACAAGCACCGGAGATGGCGGTAGTCTAGGTGTATACAGCCACGCCAATTCGCCGCTTAAGAAAGCTACCAGTATGTATGACATGCAAGGCACTCGGGAGCCTCCACGGAATTCCTTCGATATGGCACGCAGAGAAATCCAAGACGGAAAGGAGCGAAGTAGAAGTCCCGTTAAACGACAGAGTGAGTTTCCACGGTTAGGAGGAAAGAGACCCTTTCCAGAAATAGACGACGGGAGACGAACCAGTGATCCCTCTGCATTTGGATTCGGGGTGAAGCACAAACCTAGTGGGCTCGAGAATAGTCCCTTCAAGAGAGGGCCATCAAGATTTTGATGTTAACCCGATAGATAAATCGGGGTTTTGAGCTGGAGCGACCTTTTTTATACTCCGGCAGAGGCATATACCAATAATAATGAACTATATTCTAACCAATTTGTGCGTATAAGTTACTCATGTTGTATTGCAACCTGCGCTACAAAACCGCCTCCAAAGCTATCACACTTTTAGTCAAATACAAAGCGATGACTCGTGATAATCTTAACAGCAAAAACATAAAGGCTAGAGAGCTCCTTCCTTTTGCGATTTGATTTGTTTCGGCAAACAAATTTCTAAGTGGAAGGAGCATGATACTGCTCCCCTGATAAAATTACTACTGTCTCTCCTGAAATTTCTCTCATTCCTTGATCTTATTGAGTATCAATTCCTTCCATTCATACATCTTTGTCAATATGCCACAGTCAACAGTAGCCATTGATACCCAATCCAAGAAAAAAGGTCGTTCTTCCTCCTTCGGAGAGTTTGTGTCACGTCTACGACCTTCAAAACGAGCCGAAAAAGGTGGCACTCTTCGTGACGGGGTATGTATGTTGCTTTAAACTATCATAAATGGCATTGATCAGGTGTCATTGGTGCCGAAGGCCATATGTAGTAGCTAAATCTTACGTTAGAATCCAGCCAATTCTATGTTCACTGAGTCTAGTAATTATGAAGGAGCCGTTAAAGATCTGGCGTCCGGAAGAAGTCTTGGGAAAAGAATGTTTAGTCTCAATTCCAGGTACAAAAGCCACATTTCTGAAGGGTTGCCGTCTCCAGAGCAAAGGGATATTACCCAAATCCAACATGCTATCGAAAATAAGAAGGAGCAGAGGCAATCACGACGAAGCTTGAGAGCTAGCGGGGATTTCTTAGGGGTGCAAGGTGCCAACCCGCGAACTGGTAGGTAATACTACTGATTATAGGAGCTATATTGCTAAGTTCTCCGCGGACGAGAGTGTGTTGAGATTTGAGCTGATACAGATGTCTAGGGTTTTGGGATCCGAGTGCTAGTAGTAGTGGGCCGAGTCAAATGAGCGAAGGGACGAAGCATCAATTGGTTCAGGAGAAGAGAAACGTTGCAGAGCAGAGAAATACTTATCGAGAAGCCCAAGGCGGACTGAAGAAGGAGATAAATGAGCGTGAAGCTACGAAAGATAGGAGGAGGGCGGATAAAGCCGCGCAAAGAAAGGAGGATCAGGTTTTGAGACAGCAGAGATATGGACGTTGGAGGATGGGTAAATATTTTCTCTTGCTAATCTTTAGCCTCGAATTACTAACGATCACCATAGGTAACAACGGATGGAAAAGCGTTGTAGAGCCTGAATTGAGTCCTATTGTTCAGTCAACCTTTGGAAGTCCTATCAGAGGCAAGTCATCTTTCCTCAAATGAAAGCTACCTGAAGTAGTAACCGGTTAGCAGAATCGTCACCGCTGGGAGAAGATCGTCTCTTTCCAATGCCCACCAGCGCTGAACCATTTCCCTATGTTGACTCGAGGAAAATCGAGCCAGGAGATTATTTTGGTCATAGAACTGTTTCATCACCGCTTGTCAATAATCACGATAGTCGGAGATCATCTTCTACGACTTGCAAAGCAGCTAGGCCACTATATGCATCTCGCCATGAGCAACGACCTGGTTCAGGCACCATTCTTCAGACTCCAATGTCTCAAGCGTCACGCCCTGGTCCCTTGCCAAGTATTCAAATCTCAGCGAATCCTAAGATTGGGTTGAAATGCAAGGAAGATCTTGGAGTAACACCTGTTCAATCCTCGGATGTTTTTTTAGACCGGAACTCCACAGAAGTCCACGATACCATCGTAACAGTATGCAAGCCGGTCCCGAAGAATCAGCTCCAGAACAACAAGCATTTGACCTCAGACCTATCACTAGAGGGTCAGAGCATGTCGCTACAGTCCTTTCCACCAGAAACTATCAAGAATCCAGTCATGGCCCAGAAGTCACTAGCCTCCCATTTTCAGGAGGGCGAAAACTTTCTGAAAGGAGTGTCAAAACTGGCTATACAGAATTCCCTGAGTACAGTGCCAAAACTAGTGACTCCAACAACATCAACACAAGTCCTAGAATCGGACCGGAGACGGAACCAGTTGGAGTTGCCAAACAAACCCTTATTCAACATACCCATCATCACCACTACTGGATACCGTCCTCAACAACATCACCCCTTGGGTCAATTAGACGGACTAAGCGACTTTATCAACGAAGTTCCAGCCGTTCAATCTCCACACCGGAATTCAAACAAAGTTCCACTACGAACAAGCTCTTTCATGAAAGCAAGAGCCCCAAGCAAAAGCAAAGTGAAAACTCAATCCCAGGTAAATCAAGATACCGCTATATCATCGGAACACCTCCTAGATCAGACCAAACAGCGAACCGCAGAGTTGTGTCGGAAAGAATCGCCCGTAAAAGAGGTGGACGTGAAGAACATACCCATATCCATATCTACGTCCCCTCCAATGAAGGAAAACAGGAAGATAGCACAAAGTGCAGCTTTGATAGCAGCGCGAAACTCGGCATCAGTAAAGGACCAGATGCCCCTGAAAGATCAAAAAGGTGTAAACAACCAACCAAGACCGAAGACAGTCCGAGAAGGACCAGAAGGCACAGGAAGTCGTTCCGGAATGAGGAAGGGGCATGAGGTACAAGGAGAAATTTGTACATATGAAAGGAGATTGATTATCACAGGTGGATCTGTTGGAACAAAATATGGATTGGATGACAAACTTGTGGTCTGGCATCCAACCCTAGCAAAGGTAGAAAGGAATCAAGTGATGGCATCTCAGAAGAAGGGCAGGGATGCGGAGGGTGATATGAAAGCAGCCACGGGTAGTGAAGATGGGGAAGAATGCCAGGTATCTTTCCAACACGCACTAAGCTGCATGCTACCAACTGCGTGGTGGCTTATAGAGCCCATTTTCAATCCGGAGTCGGCGTGGAGGAAGAGATGGGAAGGAAACATGAACACCTGGAAGGACATTAGTATACTTATTATCGCGGGGATATTTGGGCTTTGTTTGGGCTTGATGGTTGTGGTTTGTGGTAGAATGGTAGGAATGTGTCTACGCATGCTGAGTGTTGTGATGGGTCTTTGACAGACGATGGTGAACAGCAAAGACAGGACGCTATATGGTAGTATTGGCTTAGAGTTTTCATGGAGTGATTGAAATACGTATTCGATACTATTACGACCGTACCACGTTCTGTTGCTGGTCCTGTACGCTTGGTGTCACTGCAGGTGGGTAGTGTTTTGGCGTCCATGTATCTATCCATATATCAGAGTTCCCAAGATCCCTATATTCCGCCGTGGCGTCTGTACCCCACAAGCTGTGTGACGCGAGCAAACCCGAGTCTGCCGTGTTCGGGTGAGCCAATAGAGAGTGGCTGATTTGGACTTCTCCGATACCGGTTGGACACTGAGAATCAAGAATCACTTAAATCCACCCCGCAATCGCAGCCCCCAAGAACAAGAACAAAATCACATTCCTCCGAAACTCCCTTGCTCCTCCTTCTCTTCATTATTTCCTACCATTTCGAATACACCAATTGACTAGTTTGCCCTTCAGTTTCTGTTTTTTTCACCACAAGTTTTGCCAAGATGCCTATTGCTGAAGGTGGTCCGCAGACTCTCTATGATAAGGTCTTCCAAGACCATATCGTGGATGAGCGTCTCGATGGCACTATCCTACTTTATATCGGTATGTAATATTATAGACTGTGCCCGAAAGCCGTGCTAATTTCCACAAAGACAGACATTTGGTCCATGAAGTCACATCTCCTGTAGGTTCCTTTCTCCCTGCGTAACAAACCTCTGGGCTAATTGAGCATATAGCAAGCTTTTGAGGGTCTAAAAAATGCTGGCAGAAAAGTTCGCAGACCAGACTGCACTTTGGCAACTACGGATCATGTAAATCTCCGCGTTAAGACTACTTAGGAGCGAATGCTAACCCGTAGCAGAATGTCCCCACCTCCTCGCGAAAATCTATGAAGAACATCGAGACCTTTGTGGAAGAAGAGGACTCCCGCCTACAATGCATGACGCTTGAGGAAAATGTAAAGGATTTTGGTGTTACTTATTTTGGACTTGGCGACAAGCGACAAGGAATTGTGCACATAATTGGTCCTGAGCAAGGTTTTACTCTTCCGGGTACAACAGTTGTGTGCGGTGACAGTCACACTTCTACCCATGGAGCTTTTGGTGCCTTAGCTTTTGGAATTGGAACAAGTGAGGTGGAGCATGTTCTTGCTACCCAGACCATCATCACGAAACGGAGTAAAAACATGAGAATCAAGGTTGATGGCCAGCTTGCGCCGGGTGTTAGCTCAAAGGATATTATTCTTTATGCTATTGGAAAAATAGGCACTGCCGGTGGAACTGGTGCGGTTATTGAGTTCTGTGGATCAGCTATCGAATCTTTGAGTATGGAGGCTAGGATGTCAATTTGCAATATGTCAATTGAAGCTGGTGCTAGAGCTGGAATGGTTGCGCCGGACGAGACTACTTTCAAGTACCTGAAGGGAAGACCACTTGCACCAACATATGACTCGGAAGAGTGGAAGAAAGCAGTCAAATACTGGAGCAGTCTCAAATCGGACGCAGGCGCCAAGTATGATGTTGACGTCTTCATAGATGCAAAGGACGTACCCCCTACGATTACTTGGGGAACGAGCCCAGAAGATGTCGTCTCGATCAACGGCAAAGTACCCGACCCAGAAACTTTCGCGACTGAAGAAAAGAAGGCGGCGGGCCGAAGAATGCTCGAATACATGGGTCTGACTGCCAATACTCCTATGGAGGATATATCAGTTGACAAGGTCTTCATCGGATCTTGCACAAATGCCCGCATAGAAGATCTCCGAGCTGCGGCACAGGTTGTCAAGGGCCGAAAAGTTGCATCAAACATCATGCGTGCAATGATAGTCCCAGGCTCCGGTTTAGTGAAGGACCAAGCTGAGGCCGAAGGCCTCGACCAGATATTCGTTGATGCTGGGTTTGAGTGGCGTGAAGCTGGATGCAGCATGTGTCTTGGCATGAACCCCGATATCTTAGCACCAAAGGAACGTTGCGCTAGCACCAGTAACAGAAATTTCGAGGGACGACAAGGAGCTGGTGGTCGTACTCATTTGATGTCACCAGTGATGGCCGCAGCTGCTGCGATAGGCGGAAAGCTTACAGATGTTCGCAAACTAACTGAAGATAACGTCACTCCTCGAAATGCATCACCAAAGCCTATTCAGGTAAAGGCGTATGTTGATGAGCGTGTTGAAACCGATGAGAATGAGCTTGAGGCTATTGGCGATCAACCAGAAGATCAAGGCCCTTCTACAAACACTTCTACACCCCAAACATCTGCCGGCCTTCCGATATTCACCATCTACAAGGGTCTTGCTGCGCCATTAGAAAGAGCAAATGTTGATACTGATGCAATAATTCCCAAACAATTTTTGAAGACAATCAAGAGAACTGGTCTTGGCTCGGCTCTCTTCTATGCCCTTCGATTCAATGAGGACGGCTCTGAGAAGCCAGAATTTGTTCTCAATCAACCCAAATACAGAAAATCCAAGATCCTCGTTGTCACTGGGGAAAACTTTGGATGCGGAAGCTCCCGAGAACATGCGCCGTGGGCTCTCCTCGATTTCGGCATCAAGTGCGTAATTGCACCTTCGTATGCAGATATCTTCTTCAATAACACCTTTAAAAACGGCATGCTTCCTATCGCCATCACTAACAAAGCTGACCTCGACCTCATCGCCGAGGAAGCACGCGCCGGTAAGGAAATCGAAGTAGATCTCCCCAACCAAACCATCAACGACGCCTCAGGCAAGAAGATATGTACTTTCGAGGTCGAGGAGTTCCGTAAACACTGCTTGATTAATGGACTTGATGATATTGGACTTACGATGCAGATGGAAGATAAGATCAAGGCTTTTGAGAAGAAGATGACTACAAACACGCCATGGTTAAACGGGTCCGGGTATTTGAAGAGAGATAAGTTTGGAAGGTTGGCAGCGAAGCCCGTTCCCGTTCCAATTACGAATAGGGGTGAGGCCATTAAAGAACCTTTGGATTGGTAAAATGTAGTTTGTAATTGGACCTTTAGGGAGTTGTACATTTTAGCCTTATGCCGGAATAGCTTTGCGACGCTAATGAAATCTGCTCAAAACATTTCTTTCCATTCATCGCTTGTTTATCTACTGAATCGTTCAAAACCGTAAGCCAATGGTAGTGGTATTATGATAGTGAAAGTCTCGATGTTTATGGAAGGTCTCCATCACTGAGACCCATATACTTAAAATTCCATTCTACACCATGTTTTCAAAAGTTCCACATCAATGAGTGCTTCGAATACATGAACCCTCTTTGAATAAGTGACTCAAAGCTAATAGCTATTCTCTGCACATGTTTCGCAAATACTTTCAGATGAAAGAATTAGGCCCTGAGTTTCTTTGCCTATTCTTGCTAGAGCCAGTAGCCATTTGTCATTAACACCAGCCAGCTATGACATTTATTAAGGCCATCGCAGACGCACTTTGCTATTGTCAATTTCTACTCCAAGCACTACTTTAGTATAACCTTCAACGTCTCGTACAAGCTCAAGTCTACAACCCCTTCAACTAAAATGTTTGGCCAGGGGAATTTATTGAAAGATATGGTCTTTGAAGGCAATGACCAGGTCAGTGCCTGCTCTGCAGACATTACTAGTCCTTGCGACAGGCTTCAAAAGTGATCTCCAACACTTGGCCTAGTATACGCACATCTAGTAAATTTTACGATTTGTGTGTTATGTTGATTCTAATGATTGAAGCATGAGGTTACTGCCAAGAGAACAGAGAGATTCAGGGGCTCGGTTAAGTTAGACTTGGCCTCCAAATTTCTACATCTACCTTGAGGGCTATAGTGTTCAGAAAGTAAATGAATCAAGGATGTCAAATATCGAGAATTCTCCTTAGCTAGATAAACCAGTAGTGAGTATTAGCTATTAAAAAAAAAGCAATTCCACTATAGGCTGGAGACGACCAAAGGAAGAACGAGGTAGTCGTAAGGTAAAATTTATTTGAAAGGTTATATTCTTCTCAACTGAAACTTCACCAACATTGTCTCCTCCGACTGAGTAATAAACCAGCGCACATAACCTGTCAGCCGACTCAGTGAAACTGAAACCTAAAGCAGGCATTTGCAGCACACCGTCCACCGAGGGAGTAAAACCCACGCCTTACTATCACCTGCCATATGCTATCTAAACCCCAGAGCGAAATCACATATCTAAAAGTAAACCCTTTGAGTCCTTCGATAATGGAAATAGAGCGAGGTGTTCTTGGCGATACGGACACTCTCCTTGGAAGACAGCTAACTCTAGCTTGTCTCTCTAATGTCGGTCGTCTGTGACAGGGAACTCAGATCCTCGATATGTTTTGATACTATTTTCTCTTCCATTTCACATTTATTTGCCCACCATTCGCTGAACTTTCTCCAATAGCACTTTTGACTCCTTACCCAGTTTTCTTTGCCCATTCTTCCCACCCGTCCTTGCTTTAGCCATAGCCCTTCGGAATCGTTCTCGTTCCTCAATCTTCTCTTTTCTCTCTTTGTCCCTTCGCTCAAAATCTGCTTGCCTTGCTTCTGCTTCCGCTTTTTGCTGCTCCGCAAATGCCTGCTCCTTCTCAAAATACGCCGGTCTCTTCTGCCGCCTGGTGTCTCTGCGTTGCTGCTGTTGCTCAAATTGTGATTCTTGACTTGGGAGCGCGACTGGTGATGCCGCACGAGGGGCATCGAGCATAGCCTGCCGATCAGGATGAAGCTCTTGTACTGGTTCTGTCACAGGCTCTTCCTTCTTCTCTGTTTCCACTGGATATGGTCTGTCTAAGACAGGCTCCTGGGCTTTAATTTTGGCGTATGCCTTCTTGACTTTGGCTTTATGGATCATGTCATGTTTGATCTTAATCACTGTAATACGTTAGCACTACTAAATTCTGCTGATGAATCCGAAAGCGTCGTACCTTTCCGTCTCCATGTCCCATCTGGCAGGTTGTCTGGCCCAACATTGAAAGCGGAGCGTTGTTTCTTGGGTTTTGACGATGCCGCGTCGTCTTCGATAGGTCGTTTGGCTACCATAGCTGCGTCTTTCGTAATGCTCCAGATTTTGGTATGGTCAGCCTGTTGCCCTAATAATCTGCAGATACTGAAGTTGTTCGGAATATTTTGCTTTGGTGCTTCGGCGCTAGTGGCTTATCGCTGAAGAGGTGGGGCGATAGCGGAGAAAGCGGATACTGCGTCACTAACTTACTCGTTAAGTCACTTGGCTTGGGGATTGATGGATGATGGGGTGATCAATGGTGACTAACATCTCTACATCCTTTTTCCTCCTCTATATCTATAATCACTCTATATTATATACCCTCGTTCATTCCATCTTTTGGGTAACTCCAGTCCAGATATCGCGACTAGTTTCACATACCACCACCCTCGTTTTATGCGAGACTATTTATGAAATCTTGCATATCGGGCACAACTACACAACGCCAACCAAGCCGGGACGACATCTCTTCTGGCTCCTTCACCGCAACTACTACTGGTACCCCGACAGCTCCGTTTTCAGATGATGTATCTACGTGAACATAGGGGAGCATTCAGAGGGTTCCAATATGCCAATATTTCAAGATGACTTTGATGGTGATCGGGGTATACCGCCACCAAAACTCACTGCCTGTATTCTTCCTTCTTCGCCGGGCGAAAGGGATTCGCTCAAACGAAAACTTTCTGAGGAAAGCATTCGAACCGAGTTATGCGAGGGACCAGTATTGGAGGAGTCTGAGGAAATAGTGAGTAGTTCCACTAGGGAACCTACCACGGACTTCATGTACCCTATACATGGCACCTCTGATCGAGCTGAGCTCATTGAGTGTTTGAAACGAGGTGAAAGTCCGACATGGTTACCAAATCGAAATGTGAGTAAGCCCCAGTTCGATTTGGGAGATCTCAAGCTCTGACTGTTTTGTAGCTTGATTTGCTACTTCAGGATTGCCATACGAAAACTCCAACAAAGCCTATGCCAAGTTCAGTGCACACCTCCCCGCTGCTTCCCTCTCCAGAGCTGGAACGAAATTCTTCCCTGGATACAGAACGGTTACAAGCTGGTCAGGAGATTGAGAGGCCACGGTCAGCTTTACATAGTGGTGACTTTACAGAAGGGCCGGCCCAAGGTTCGGTGGGGGGATTTCCAGACCCGTTGCGAAATGCAGCACTTTATTCAGAAACAGTACCATGGCTAGCTACGTCGCCTCCCCGAAATTATTCTCCTTTCCAACTGGACTCTAGATTCCCCCCCGTGGAACAACTGCATATAACACAATCGCGAGCTCCGTCACTGTCCTCCTCTCTATCATCAAGCTTTGTCTTGAAGGCACCAACAAGTCCACTAGTGCAATCAGAAAGTAATGATGACCTTGATATTGACTATTTACCTAATATGAATCCTATCGACATAAATGGAGCCTTCCAAAGAAACGCCAGGCGCCATACGTTACAAGCTTCACACTCATTGCAGTCAACCCCGTCTCTTTCTGGTTTCTCAAATAGGCCATTACCACAACTTCGAAGGGATCACACGTATCCTTATCAAGCCCACCAACCAAGACGATCTTTAACCTCCAATTCACTCTCCCATGCAGGCTCTTCTCCTCAAACACCTGCGTTTCTAAGATCACGTCGTCCATCCTTCAGCTCTGATACATCGCCTCTTCACCATGCATCACTCGTTGGCTCTTATGAAGAAAGCATCCTCCGAGGACGGATGTCAACCACTCCTTCGAAGCCGCTTGATTTCGTAGCTCAAATAGGCGTCTTAGGGCTGGGCAAGTGTAAACCAAACTTGCGATGTCCGGCTCATGTAACTATACCATTTCCGGCTGTTTTTTATAGCTATGAAACGACAACTCATGGACGGGCGTCTAGAGTTGAAGATGGTCCGAGCCCATATGTTGGACAAATTGACCTGGAAAATAATATTCCCAATCCAGATGAGATTAGAGATGCTAAGAGAAAACGGATTGCTGCCAGGGCTACCCGGGGCCAAGCCGAAGACTTCACTACGCTAACTCAACATATACCACAGAAGCCCACAGAAGGAGAAGTAAGAAGGGTTGAGAAGCAAAAGCGGAGATCTACATCGCCTAGAGCACCACCTGGTGGTAGCTATAGAATTCCTGAAAAGGGCCAACTCCAGATTATTATCAAGAATCCTAACAAAACTGCGGTGAAATTGTTTCTTGTACCTTACGATCTTGCCGGCATGGAGCCAGGCACGAAAACTTTTATTCGTCAACGGAGTTACTCAGCTGGGCCAATTATCGATGGCCCTGTGTTGCCACAAGTTATAGATCGGCCCACACTTCGATATCTCGTACATTTACATATCTGTTCCCCATCTCGAGGTCGATTCTATCTTTACAAAAGTATTAGACTGGTATTCGCGAATCGTGTGCCTGACGGAAAGGAAAAGTTGAGAAATGAAATTTCTCTACCCGAGCCTAGGTTTAGTGTATATAAGCCTGGCAGGGACTCCAACATTGGGCTTGGTATCACTGGCAATGCAGGTTCAAATCTTGCTGCAGAAAAAGCGTATAGGAGGCGTAGTTTGGGAATCGGTCTTGGTCTGGGTGTATCGAATCGAAACTTTGACTCAATGGATGGGATTACTCGGAACAACGGCAGTGATTTCAGTACCGGGTCGTCCAACCCATATGTCACCGAGCAGAAAACTGTACCTGTGCATCCGATTCCATTCAGTTTGTATCGTCAATCGAATGTTCTCGAAGGTAGCTCAGTTTCGGGTTTCCAATCGAGCAACCAGTCACCATTATCTAGCAGGAGCAGCCGGCCACCAACATCGTCAGAATCCGACTCATCATCTAACATGGACAGTAGCCTGTATGGAAAGCTTAACAAAGGGGATTCTGGCTACGGGGGTAATATATTTACGGAATCAAGTGATGGACTACATGTTGCGGAAAGTCTTCTAGCCAAAAGATTACGAGGGGTTGGGCTTTCAAACCAACAGAATTTAGATGATCTGTAAGTACAAGTGTGTCTTTCGGGGTAGGCTGTTTATATGGGATGCACCCCGGCTTAGACCTTGGGTTTTAGCATGGGCGTATACGGGATTGTTTGGGAAGATTGGGGAAGGCGTCCTTGCATACGTCAACCAACTGGCTTTGGATATTGCCGTACAAACTTTGATAGTTTCAATTGCAGTTAAACCTACCTACCACATGACTGTAAAGATGTGAACTCGACCTATGTCTCGTTAAGACATTTCTCTTGCAAGCTTATTTGCAAGCCAAAGTATTATCAACTAAGCACTTTACTTCCTTCCATTCTAACTCGACGATTTTTAGAAGCTGGTTCATGTCCAAGATCAAATTTATCCTCTAACGTCTGTCTGTGCGGAGAACGGCTAGTAACCAAGTCTCTTGTTATGACTTTCTCCCCTCCTGACATATTTGTCCAAGAAATGCTCAGCATTCGACGCTCGACATTCCCTAACCCTATGTACGCTAATCCTAGATCCATACACCAACCACACAGTTCATGTCAAGGCAAACTGTGCATCCAAGCGGACGTCGACAGGATGTTATTCCAGACCACGTACCTCGACATCTTGGAGATATATATGCAATTTTTTTTGGCAGCGCGCTGCCTGGCTTACCTATTTGCATGTGTCCTCGTGAACCTTAGCAACCTACGATCAACCCTACATGTGAATCAATTCTAGGTGGTTAGTGCAAGAGTAGTCTATATAATAATGTCTAGCAGAGCCGCACCCCTATTAGCGATAGATCGTACAGTTCTTCAATCAATCGAGCTGATTTGCCTCCTTAAAGTAGGCGTATTGAAATGCTACATTCTCTCATTCAGTGGTAATTTTAACAATATTATGAGCTTTACCGTCTGTCTACGCTCTTGCAAATGTTGGGACACATAGCATCCCTGCTGGTTATGTAGTGGATTTAGAATGCAAAAGAAGGTATACTGTAGACAATGACAACGACTGGACTACGAAGAAAAGGAGAACATGTATAATGCAAACTTTGTGTGTGACGGAAGTCCTCAATTTTGTTATGCTATATGTAGCAACTACCTTCCGAAGCCAAACCAGCCCTTCTTCTTTTGTTCCGCGGTCTGATCCCTTGCGTCGGAGGCTTGTGCTTTTCCCTCACCGTTTACTGGCTGTTCAATCTCTCGTCCAGGATATTCGATGTAGTTCCAAGCAGCGTCGAAGAACAAAGGCTTCACAGGTATCGGCTCTAATTTTGGAGGGTACGAAACAAGATTTTTTAGGTCCACGCCTTTCGATGGGTAGTCGTTCAATCTTTCAACCAAAGGCTGGCGGCTGCTACCTTCCTCTCCCTTTTGTGCAATGTCGCTCAAGTTGGACAATTCGACTAGGGCCCGGTATCTTTGCACTTCTCCATCTAAAAATTCTTTGAGGAAGGACACTTCAGCAGGAGACACGAAGATATTGGGTGGGGACGATTCAGACGTGTCCATAGCGGATCCAAGCTTAGCGTGAGCACTGTTGCACTTCTCCGAACCCCGAGCTAGCAGTGCCAATGCGTTCTTTGGCTTTGATAGTATTGAGTGAGATCGGGCAATTGTCAAACATCTGTTCAAAAGTTAGCTGGAGAAAAAAAATCGAAGTTACAAACATACTTCAACGCAGAGAAATAGCCATATTTCGCTTCTAGCTCCTCTACGAAGTCGGAATCGGCGGCAACTCCAGGGAGCTCCTTGATAGAATCTATGCTTTGCAAGATTCCATCGTAGAGAACAACCTTTTCTCTTAGCTGTGCTAACTTTCGCCCTATACTCAGCTCTTTCGGCGCTTTTGAATCTTTCTTTTTCGAAATACGTGATGTTATCTCTGCGATAGCACCATCACGTTCTCCTACTAAGACCCTATTTCTTCCAATTCTCCAGCTAATCATATCGTAGCTGACCGCTGTCCTTGTTATTTGAAGACTTTGCATCCGCTTGTCACCTGGTCCTACTTTTTCGGAAGTTAGTTCATCAATCGCATGCTTTGTCGCATCCACGGCATCCTGTGACGATATCAAGATTTCATCATAAGCTGAAGCTCTTTCCTTCGCTTGATTAGCTTTAACTGAGGCAAGAGTTTCTGCAAGCTTGGTAGAAGCACTGTTCACTATTGACAATGCCGTAGCTATCGAAGCATCTTCTAGATCGACAGTACGGGATCTCCATGATATAGTTTTTGGCACAGCTCCTGCTACAGCAGTTGCAGTCTCTGTTTTTGCTTTCGTTGGTCGTTCACTCAGCACATCAGGATCCAACTTCTGGACTTGTGAGACTAGATCATCATCTGATTCTGCAAAGTACTTCCGAGCTATTGACGGTATTGCAACAGTCCGTGGAACTCCCATTTGATATGCTCCATATCGGATACTGTCATCAATAGGATCTGCCAGTAGATCAGTGAAGATGGTGTTCTTTGTAGACGTCGCAAGGGCACTGTATATGACTCTGGCTTCGGAATAGTTTTTAACGCAAGGCTCCCAGCTTTGTTTCTCAAACTCCTTTGCACCTGTAAGAGAAGCAGCATATGCGCGGGATTCAAGGACATCGTTTAGGCTAGCACCGGTTTTTGTTTGGTCTGTCAGGAGCTGGAATAGTTCTTTGGCATAGATAGTAGCTTTATGGAGCCGGGATATAATATGGGATCGATTGGTTCCGGTTATTCCTTTCTTCTCCGTGAAATGAATCTCTCGCATGGACATAGCATTTGCCCATGCTCTCTCCGATGTAAGAAGCAACAAATGGGCAAACCTAGCAGCAGGTTAGCAAGAGCTGCAAGTCAAATGCCCTGTATACACGTACTCATAGTTTTGACCAATATCTTCCGCAGTCACTGGCGCCTTCGTAGTGAACTTTGCGCGGGCTTTGGTTGCGACACCTAGCTTCTTCCTGAGATTGTGGATTCGATTTGAAAGCTGGGTTCGATAAGTTGAGTAGTCCCCAAATACCTTTGCCTTTTCCCGTCCTGAGACGACAAACTTGGTGACCTCCATCGGAGTTGAGGATGAGTGCTGGAGGAAAGATATATGCCAAAACAATCAATACCTCCTTATGATGTGGGGGAATAGTTTGGTGGGGTGAAAGCCAGTACGGGAGATCAATGCGACCAAGAGGCCTGAAATGAAATCCCTATGCAAAATGCAAGTTGACATTATTGGCCGAATAGGCTTAACCGGCTCCCATTCCTCGGCGTGTATCACCCCTGAAGGAATTTAAGCTAAACCCTTGGAGGATCAACGCCATGTGTGCTTAGTAAGTCATTTTGGTGATGCGTACGATTTTGCCATTTTTTTTGTAAACATAGAAGACCATATTTACGATAACACATTCCGCATTCGGCCCCTGTTCCACCGTTTGAGCTTTGCCAATTCTGCTCTGATTTGTTTTTTGAAGCTTCTGGTCTATGTGCACGTCAATCTGGCAACGACTTTCTCTGATCTGATCGATTCTTAAGCATGGTCTATTGTAAGGCGATACTCAGCTATATAGAATTAACAGCTGATATTTTTTATAGCTTTTAGACTCTCTTTCAGTACCTCTCGGTAGCCAATAAAGACTTGCCAGCTGGGAGACGTGTCCCTCGAGTCCCTTCTTGCGGACAGGGCATGCTTGAGCGTACGGCTGGATGTTTAGAATCAGGCAGTCTGAGGCGCCTCGTCCCGACATCTAGGAAGTCGGTAAAGAGCCGTCGTTCGCTGCATTCTTCTTTCTGGAATCATGGTGCAGTCGACATTGAGCTCTCGCCGCTGTGGGCGGCGCTCGTCCGAGGACCACAACAAACGAACGAGTGTAACGTTGATAAAGCCTCGAATGCAACTGCCGGCTTTCTCCTCGACTTTTTATATCCCACCGGTACCATCAATGTACTCCGCCAATACTCGGGCTGGGGAATCGATAGGCAGGAGACCAAACATTCGAGGACGGGCGTGGGAAGGCTTGGACAAAGATTATACACTTCATCCGCGAAAGATTCTTGGGAGAGCCACACGCAAGCCGAAGCTCAGCGATCTGTGAAATCCCAAGCTCAAGTAAAGGCATTACTAGTTGTAATGGAAAAGAGCCGTGATGGCGATTATTCCGATGCTTGGGCACAGTATCTGCTTCTGGATGAAGTGGACCAGAAGCGGCTGCGGAGAGACGTTTTCAGATTATTTTCTAACTCAAACAAAATAATCGATGCTGAGAGATCAGTTGAAATCTTTAATCAGATGGAGCTTGATGAGAGGGATTCTGAGGATTGTAAATGGGCGATCCAATCACATCTTCGACTACGAAACCTGGCGGATGCTATAGGCTTGTACAAATATTCGTGCGACAATTGGGAAACATTAGTGGGCATTAATCTTCTTGTCGGTTATATGATTAATAATGAGTTATGGGCCCAGACATTTAATTTGCTAGAAGAGGCTAGCAGTTGCGAAAGCCAGTTTTCTCAACCGCAAGTCATTGATGATGTTTATGAGACTATCAAAACACTCCCAAATCTGCCTCAACTGACTCAGGGCTTGGTGAGTTTCATAAATGGAAGAATTCGATCTTCCAGTACCGAAGATATCACTACGCAAACATTAATTACAAGGGGAACACGAATTGTGGCATTAGCATTGTGTCATCCGGAGATCGACCAACCTAGATTTACGAGCCTCATGAGCACACTACGATCATGGGAATCCGACACTCCACGAATTTATAATGACGCTATACAACACCTATTGCTCTCTAAAAAGACAAAATTTGCCGTTCAGATCTACCGCCAGAATCGTCGACACTTGAATTCGAAGTTTACGCACACAACTCTGCATTCACTACTTAAAATATTTTGCCAGTTCCAAAGTGTCTTAGGCATGCAACAAGTTCTCGAAGATTTTACTCAATCATGGACTAAACCAACCAAACTCGCGTTACAGATGTGCATGGCAGCGTTTGCTAATTTAAGCGACAGTCAAGCGGTTCACTCATTGTTCGAGATTCTACGGCGGCCCCTGGGTGGGAATCTAGAAATTGCTGCACCAGTTACAGTTATAGACTTAACGCCGATTCTTCAGGTTCACGCTCGCCGAGGAGAGTTGGAACACGTCATCAAATTCTTCGATCAAATGCGAGAAGACTATGGAGTTGTGCCTAACTTATATTGTTGGAATATTCTCTTGACCGCTCAGTCAAAGGCACAAGATATCGATGGAGCTTTTGCAACTTTTCAGGCTATCTTAAACTCGGACGTTCTCAAACCTAATCAATACACCTTCGCTGCTATTATGCGAACCTGCTCTATCATTGGTGATCTGGAACTAGCGATCGAGATCTATCGTCTTGCAGACTCCATGAATATTAAAAAATCTACATACATGGTTGATTGCCTTGTTTATGGTTATATCCAGAATGGAGAGCTTGAGCAAGCAGAGAAGATCTGTCAAGAAGCTTTGAAGATGTCACTAGATGGCCCACGGACACAAATGTGGAATGGTCTCCTGACAGCTTACGCTTTACGACGGGAGACAGCTAACATCAATCGCATACTTGATGTCATGTCAGAAGCTGGAGTCGAACTCGATACATCCTCGTATTCAATTTTGATGATGGCGTTATGCATAGTCAAGCAACCAGATCGGGCTTATGTTATTCTTAAAAAGGTCATGAAAAAGGCAAGAGTTAGACCCACCAATTTCCACTATGCAATTATCATGGGCGGTTACATCCAAAATGGTGAAATCAAGAAAGTGTTCGAAGTTCAGAATCGTATGAGGCGCCATGGAGTGCCAGATTCAGCGAGCACACTTCTTCAGAAGATGAAAGCTACCCATCTTCAGGATCAGCTTGATCATCAATATATCACTCCCAAGGAACAACTTCAACGTGCATACCAAATATTCCAGGATGTTACCAGCTCGATGGATCCGCAGGACATTACAGCAACACAGCAAAAGCACCTACATGGCCTCCCTCCCACCATCGCCTACCCTACCATGTTCTATAGTTACATATTATATGTTCTGGCTCAGGATAATCAGCACGATACGGTCGAAGTGCTCTATCAAAAATTTAAAAACACGCTGCCTGATTCTGCGCCTCCAGTTCCGATTCTGTCAGCCATTATGAACTCGAGATCACGCGCAAGAGATTTCAAAGGGGTGGATGAGTGTTGGCAACTTGCCTTGTCTCAAGCCAGAATCAAAGGCAAGCGTTCTCTGTTTGTCGAAGCTTCTTTATCTCCTTTGGCAATCGATAGCCCTAAGACCAAAGTGTACTCGCGCCATCAATTATTTCTCACGACCATCCTTACGCAGTATATGGTATCTCTCCAAAGCCAAGGACGAATAAGCGATATTCAAGCGACTGTTGAGACTCTGCTCGAGGAAGGGTTTCTGCTCAATAATAGGAACTGGAACTACTACATCCAAATTCTAGCGCAGTCACGCCAATACAAGCTTGCGTTCGAGCTTTGCGAAAAGATGTTTATGCCTCGCTGGACTGGTTGGCAACGTATCCGACACAGACTTCCACAACGCAACCGACTTCCCATGGAAATTCGAAGTCTCAAAAGATATTCCACACACTACTACGCAAAATACCACACAGTCATTTATCTCACACGAGCTTATATGGAGCTTGAAGAAGCCGCGATTGGTTCCAAAAGTATGAAGGAACTTCAAATACACGTAGAAAGTGATTGCAGACAGACGGTGAACGTTATTAGGACAATGATGCGCCAAGATGATGATTTAGAGCGGGCGGTACTGGGATAATGTACATTGACACAAAATAGAATGTATATCATTGTAAAATTATCAAGCGAGCAGTGTACAGAAGCATATGTAATTGTCAATAATAGGACCAGATTACAATTTTCACTTAGCACTTCTCTCATAAGATCTTTTAGTTCTTCACTTCGCTTTCTTTCCTTTCATTGCTTCGACCTCTTTAAATACTCAGGTTACGAGCTGTTTCAAAAGTTATGTGATTTCAAGGTGAGAATCTTTAGCTTTTGAATTTCAAAACAACAACAACCAGCACGGAATATACTTAAAACTTCACAGCAAATTCAAAGCTGTTTGCTAACCTCTCTCGGTCTCACATTTTGAGATAGCCTGTAAGTGAGTAATCTCGTGTACTGAATTTAGTCACTACCAAGAAAATCATATAGCAAGATGAGTGTGTTGCTCTATCTAAAATGTACCTTAGTGCAGCTTCGTAACCAGATTTTGATCTAGCCAACCTAGAACGTATCCCGTTGGGCAAGCTCAATATCAAACTCGAGATTAGAAGCACTTCTTTCAAAACTAGCCCGTGCTAAGGGGCTGCTACGACGATCAGCACGCTGGCCTACTGGTGGCATAGGAAGATTTCTAAGTTCAAAATAATCCGAGGCAGCCGAATCTGAAGCCACAGGTGGTAGGAATTGGCCCGGCGGTGTTCCATCAACTGCATCGACAAAGCTATGTCTTCTCATCTCCAGTTCGGAAAAGTTGCAACCTTCACCTGGAGAACATGTGTTGCTCATGTATGCTCCACCTGCAATGCGCTGGCTGGCTTGGGCCAATGCGTATTTCTTCTGGTCTTCTTCTCCCATGATGCTCTCGACTCGTCGTGGCATAAATACGGATGTATTGCTCTCGAATGAAGATCTTCGCCGGAATTCAATATCAGAATTACTGTTAAAGAATGCTCCTGTGCCAATGCTGGCTATAGAATCGTCTGGATGTCCATACCATCCACCAGGAAGCCTCTCCGCGGCTGCAAACCGCCCTTCGATGCGCTCCGGAGGTTGAAGTGGAACAGGGATTGCTGCATGGTGAGCTTCTGTGAAAGTCTCTGGAACCACATTGAGTTCATCACCTAGTATATCAGCCTTTTCAACGACTTGCTGTGCTGTGGTTGCTGTATCAGCTTTTCCTGCGTCAGCTCTAGGACCGCCCCATGTTCTTTGGCCAGCAGTGAAGATACCGTAGACCCTGGACAAGAATTAGAAGTTGGCCAATAATTAGCAGTGGGGAAGTGTACATGTAATACCAATTGAAAAACGGATTGATGACGAATAATAATGGATATAGCATAACCTTATATCGGTGCAGCTTGATTCCAAAATATATCATCAGAAGCCAATTTAGTCCAAGAGAGACTGCGATGAAGCCAACCGGAAGATTATGGATAGTTTTGCTTGTAGTCATAAGGGAAAGTACCATGATGAAAAAGAGGAGAGCCGTGGTTCGAATAGTGTTTTGCATGAATCGTACTACCAAGAGAAGGGGATATTTGTTCCAAAGTCGTCTGTCTGTCATCATGCACACTTCGTTTGTAATAAAGCCCAGGAACCACCGTCGACGTTGCTTAACTAAAGAGGAAAAGGTTTGTACGGCTTCGGTTTTGCAGAAAGCTGAAGGGCACATCTGAATCTGATAAGCCTTTTTTGCGCCGACCATGAAAAGATGGGTAAGCCATCGATCCTCACCAAGGTGACATTTCCCATAGTCGAAGAGATCTGTGCACTTCTCTGCCTTGTCCTCAAAGTAGTATTTGGCCATCGTCCGGAATGATGAGAATCGTAGCATGGTTAAAGCTCCAGGTAAGCATGTTACTGATCCGCACGCAGTCTCCACTGTGCGCTCAAACAGTTGACCGTGAACATATTCCATATCTTGCAAGAGAGTGATCAGACTGTGCTTCTTGGTAGTTGAAGTAATTACACCCGTCATTGCCAGCATATTTCCGCGGTTTCCTGGGCTTAATTCCATGTAGTACATGAAGTTTTGAAGACAAGCCCGGTCCAAAATGCAATCAGAGTCTATAAAAAGAATGTATAAGTTATCGTTGCGCTTCTGATAATCAGTATAAACTCTGTCGATAAGCTTGTAGGTGCACTTTTGGCATTTTCTTTTGCCTCCATGCGGAAAGCGTGATACGGTGATGCGCGCCGTACGGTAGACGACATCCATACTCTTGGGATATACCTTACCTTCAACAATTGGAACACCTAATCTCTTGATGGTATCCAGATATAAATCATCTTGTTGGTCGCCATCAAAAGAGAGGAAAACATGAATGCAAGATGGAGGATAATCACAGTCCACCACCGAGTCAATTGCCGTGATTAAAACATCCGGCTCTTCATGGTAACACGGCATTACTATCACAACCTTTGGTGCTGCACGTGCGTCCACTATGAGAGAAAGATTCTTCTTTCGTCCAATCGAATGAGTAACCAGCCGGAAAAGACAAATCAGCCAGGGTACCGATAGAAGAATAGCAAATGTCCAGAATCCTATCCATTGAAAAACAGCCACAGCCTTAGACGGAAAGTATTGTGTGATTCCATCGGGTAAAGGAAGTGTAACGATCATGATAGGAAGAAACACGAATCTATACGGCAAGTCAGTGAAGCTCTTTGTGCAGGCTATTGCCTAGAAAGGATCCCATGAAAACGTACCGGATCACAGTGAAAAGTAAGGAGATCACCACGGAAATAACCTTGACCGACCAGTGTTCAGCCTTTTGGTAAGCCTTGACCAAACAAAAGAGAAAGGCAGCAAGCCATAAGAACCATTCTAGCAGAGCAGCAATCATAATGACTCCTACAATAGAGGTATATGCGATGTCCTTGGCAGGCCATGGAGAGTTATCGTAAGTCATATTAAACTGCCTGGCAGGATATCGAGGCTGGAAAGGAAGTCGAAGAGGTACGTTGAGACTAAAGACTTCGCTGCAAAGAAATGCAGAACGCTTGATAAGAAACCAAGCAAGTAGCGGTAGCACCTTAAGGAAAGGGAGTCAAGAATAGCTCGTACTTATTCTGTGCGATGTGATGCATTACTTTCGTTTGTGATTGGAGATAGAAGGCACGAGGGAGTCATGGCAACCAAACTTTGTGCAAGGGCGGCCGTAAGTATTTCTGCAGTGGCCCGACAGACACGTCAATATAATTATATGCATCTTTGAAATCCTTGCATTATCTCAGTCTCTTTGAATTGATCTCTCCAAAATTCTTCTAGAAGAGATCGCCTTGTCAGAAGCTCATCAGAGGGTTGCAGCTACTGATCCTCTTGGAAACCGATTTGGATAACTGATACATCATTGAATCCTTTTAGCGACAGCACATAATACGCAAAGTATATCATTGTGGTATCAGCTAGAGACGTCCGAAACTGCTCAATGTATTAGAGTCAAAGTATGGATCAAATCAAAAGAATCAAATTTCTGATTAGAGGTTATTTCGTTCAATAGCACCCGATAGTATAACCTTATCAGAGAAGTATGAGCAACCCTCATCTAAAACAGAGCTAGTGTAGGGGAAGTGCTTTGTTGTACTCAGGCTCGAGTCTTTATCACACTCGCAATGTCAGGATGAGTAGTACTAAGAAGTAGAGCATACGGGGCATTAGTTTCCAGGAGGACAAGATTCAGGAATATGAGCGTGCAGACTCAGACTCTATATAGCTTTCCCAGGCACAAATTTAACATGGTAACTTCGCCATGAACTCTTACAACTTTTTGGAAAACTGTCTCAGACACTGTTATTCTGCGCAATATTTGCTTTGGTTTTGGGTGTGATCAGTCATGCGTGATCAGAGAATGTCCAAAATTCTCTTGGAAAAGCATCATTAGCATCGCATACTAGATATCAAACGCTTGAATGGCATCCATAGAAGAGTGGGTACTGCCAGCTTCGTTGGAGGAACTGAAAATTTAAATAGGATCTTGACAATTACACGCATGCTTGCTTGCATATATATATTATTTCCTTTCGATCTGATGTGCCTCCTTCCTGACTTTGATGAAGACAACCTCAGTAAAGCCACCCCAATAGTGACAAAGTCCAATACATATACTTATAGCAATGGTCATGACCACAAGTTGTGATATTATGGTTTAGACGGTCAATGGGTGGCTTCCCTTTAGATCCGAGACTACACGTAGGTGATCTTGTGCGAAGAGTGATGTCGTCTGACAAGACCGCAATAATACCCAGATCTAACGTTTTTTAGAAGTGCTTGGGCCATCAACAGAGCTGTGCACACCCTGTGCAGATCCCGTAGCATAGCACATGAGAACATTTGTTTGCTTTTGCTTGCACCGATAGGTCGAATATTATACATTATTGGATGACATTTATGATCTGAAAAATGTGTTATAGGAGATGTGATATTTTACTCAAGAGTGATTCAAAAGTAGGAACAATGTATAGTCTAGTAACATTCTTGACTTACTGAGAAACAAGGAATTCACAGTCACCCTAATTCAGTAATGGCTGCCTATGAGGTTTGAGGATTGTATTGGGCATCCACTTCCTCTATCAGATAACAAAAACTAAAGAGTGTGTGTGAGCAGCAGCAAGTACCTTTCAGTCGCAGGGCAGCAAAAGACAAATGAGAAGAAAATCAACTTCCACCTCCCCCCCTAACAATCCCGTCATCCTTTTTCCACCACATCCAGGATCCAGCTAGCAACATTTCACTGATCAATGTTCTTCTCATCCCCCAATATAACACACGTATACGTACACCTTGCATATCCGTCCATCATCGCAGTGGTCTTTACCAATATTGGATTGTATTGGAGCGCTGTGGCATCCACATGAGGTGCTTTATGATGCACTGTTCGTCTGTTCCGTCATCTCAGTCCCTGTAAGGTGGGTTTAATGAGTCAGAACTCAAGTGATTCGTATCAATAGCGTAAGAAGTGGCTAATTATTAGCAACCAAGATTTTCTCCGAAGCTGCTCTTAGCTAGTTGTCTAATCTTTCCTATAGCCCCAAAATTTGGGGTTCAAATTAGCATTTTGTTATAGGTATGCACAGGTATAATAGCACAAAGTGAATGGAATTCCGAAAAGATAACCAGGAGCTACTTGGTATCTGCACGTCTGGCTTGCCTAGAAGCGTGTTCTTGCAGAATCTGTCGGCGTGTAACTCGGCCATGCCCAGTTGCCCTTGCTGGTCCTCTATTTGGTAAAGGGCCATTGCGTCCAGATACAACAGGAACAGAGCCATTGGCTGTATGGTGAGATCTCTTCTTCAGGCTCTTGTCTTGACTTTTCTCCACTTCGAGAGGGGGAATGTTTTCAGAATGTACACGAGGATTGTTCTCATACCAGTCGACGTCGCTGAGCTGTAGCTTTCTCGCTCGCTGACCACTGCGATTATTGCTAGACTTATCAGGTCTGGCATAATTAGCTGCGGTGGCGGCTTTTTCGATGCCTGTGTCTTCATTGTAAATATTTGTATTGCGGGGAACAGAGTCGAGTGGAGAATCACCATCTTGTTCTTCGCCATCGCGGAGATCGTAGTTCAGGACTAAGTTCTTGATTCGTTGTTGTTCTTCTCGCTCGGCAGCCTGCTGAGTTTTCATGGCGATAGCGAATGTGGAGTCTGAGGGGAGGGCGACAGTGCGGGTCTGCAAAAGGTTTAGCATTATACCAAATAATTTTCATTACTTCTACACACCTGTTGGCGATTGCCACGCTTTGTCAACAGCGAGAAAGCCATTGTTCCACTAGGAGCAGCTGTCGGAGAAGCCGTCTCATCGGCCCAAGATTCGCTTGAGGCTGCGACGTCCTTTCGCCTCATTGGAAGTGGAACATCAAATGTTGACTTCCGTTCGTGCTTTCGTGATTCTAGACTTTCAGCCATCATCTTGGCATACTCACGCTCGAAGTCCGCCTCATCTTCGGGGTCCACTTCCTCCTCTTCACGAGTAACAACAATAGATTCCTCTTCCTCCGAATCGGTGCCATGGACAGAGGAAGTGCCATCGAGCTTCACAAAAGTCAGTTGGCCAGCATTTGAAGAACTTGCTGTGGAAGGTCTCACATCGTCTTCGTTTGATTCGAAATCATCTTCGGCTAAGCCCTTGTCTGCTTCATTGTCAGGTTCGTCTTTCTCATCGTCTGATGAGGTATCGCTCTCGACATCAACCGATTCGACAACTTTGTCAAGCCCAGATGTCTTTTGATCCTGTTGCATTGCGAGTTGAAAAGCACGTCCTGCTGCCTCGAGATTAGTTGCTAACACCCATTGGGGCCGAGTTAAAGCGAAGACATCTTGGACGATGAATTCAATATCCATTGGTAGCGGGTCCTTGGTGTAGACGTAATACTGTCTTGGGTTAGCCTGAATTCTGACAGCTGTCAAACGCTTGCTGACCTGGAAAAATGACAAGAAGTAATCCAGTTTCTTCCCAGCAGGCCCACGATTGAAGAAGATGCCACAAGTCTCAAGTATTGTTGCAACCAGACGGATGCGGAAGAAGTCATCGGGCATATCAAACTGGTTTAATTTACCGGCAATAGGGACACCTCCTACAAGATATTAGCAGATGTTTTTAGATGTAAGTGCTGTTGTACTCACCATGGCCGAAGGTCATGATTCGATACATAGTATCAAAAATCACTGGATGATCTACCATGCGGTAATTATAGAGCTCGCCAAGATATCGGACTTCTGCAAGACGACGCTGGTTGAATTTGAAGTCGTTCGACTCCAATCCTAAGATAATAGATTCTAGGATGTTATCGATGACATTGGTGACAAACTCTTGATGGTATCGATACAAGGCACCAACCAGCGTGGCAAGCAGATGGATATTGCCATATTTGACTTTTCCTGGCTTCGAAAAGACCTTCTCTAGTATCATGACAATCTCAGATTCCTCCCAATGAAGTCTTCGGATCTGCTTCAGGATTTTGGGGTAGTTGCGATTGTGCATATCCAGATAAACTAGTTTTCGAATGTACTGATCAACAGGTGTTCTCTCTTTCTGTTGGATAGCAGCTCTAACTGGTGGATCAACGTAATATACGGCGTTCTCGATGAGCATGCGTTCTTGTTGGCCAATGTGCTTTGCAGACTTCTTTCTCTTGAGCGTCTCCAGGAAAGAATTCATTCGAGGCGATGTTTCAGGATTCTTCAGGAGATACCGGCCGCAGTTTTCGAGCAAGTTACAAATGATCTCAATGTTCATTCTCGAGAAATCATCGAGACTTACTTTCAGACAATGGAATATGACGTGCTCTGGAACCACACCAAATTTCGTCAACTCAGCAAGATATCGGATGTTACCAAGTCGAGCTTGCCCTAAAAACTCCTTTTCCTTACGGCGCTGAAGACTGCGGAATTCCTGATCGAGATGATCAACCAAGCCTTTAGTAATATCCGGCATGTATCTACCAAGCGTGGCGACGAGTCGGGAATATGATGGAAGTAGATCGCTTCGTCCTTTCGGGATTTCCTGAACTGCCTTGATCAGACGATTACGGGATGCCTTTGAATTTAAAAAGCAGAAGTCGATAGCAGCTTGATCAATCAATTCTTTGCCTGTAAGATCTGGAAATCTAGCAAGTAAAGCATCGACTTGTGCTCCGATAGTCTTATTGGCAATAGCCATAGATAGATCTTCTTCTTTGGTGCTTGTTGTCGTAGTGGTCGCATCTGCTGGATCCACCTTCTTACCAACTTGCTCATCGTTGTCTACCTTCTTTTTCTTACCGTCCTCGAGCAGCATCCCAGGTACTTTGCCTTTCAAGTCAACGAGGTTCTCATAGAATCGTCTCTCATCTTCATCCTCCCATATTCCTGCTCCATCGCCTTCACCTCTCAAGTAGTCACCTGTCTTCACAAGCCCAATTCCTCCGTTTCCAATTGTAGAAGAGTCATCCGAATCTTTCAGATCGGGCATTTCCCCCCCAATAGCATCTGCAAGAACCTGTGCATTCGCAACGAGTCGTTCCTGAGCCTTAACAGCCTTTTCGTAATTCGCTTGCCGATCCTCGAACACCTGACCAGATTTGACATACGCCTCTGCATCTTTTCTTGCTTGCTTTCCAATCAACTTTTGGTCACGGACAAGGTGAGTTTTCACATCTTCAAAGTATCGCTTTAAAATGTTGCGGAATCGCTCCTGAAGCTCCTCGGATGCAAGCGGTACATCGTCGACAGTACTTTCAGTAGTTGGCACATCCTCTGAAGAATCCTCATCCGCTTCAGTTGACCCTGTGGATTTGGTAGTCCCGTCTTCCTCCACAGTCTTTCGTCCCTCTGAACCGGCTTCTTTCACACCCAAAATATCCCAGCTAAAAGCCTTAACGAAAATAACAAGTAATGGTAAGTTCGCATGGTCTCTATCATGCCCAAGCAAATCCTTGAGAACTTCTAAAGGAAAAGGCTCCGCTCCACCTCCTTTTCCCACACTGCTTTTAGCTTTGGCATCGGTCACCTTAGCGATAGCGGAAATCGAATCCTTACCCCGGGATGCATCATCTGGGCGTGTAACATCATCCAGAGTTCTCAAGACTCCCACCAGCCATAGTTCTGTAACTACCCTCAGCAGAACTCTTTGACGAATGATACGGTCTTTTTCCTCCTTCTCCCTAATATCTGCAGCAAGCGTCTTCAGTATGGACTTCTCCGGAGTGGCGAGTCCTTTGCCCACGAGCCAACCAAGAAATTCCGTGAATTCTGCAGGACCAAAACGCTGGTGTAATGCGCTTACAATTTCCACTCCAGCATCTATTTCTCCTGGCGATTTCAGTTTGCACAAGCCTTCATAGCAGGCAGAAATGATCTCAGAGAGATATTTGTGAAGGCTGAGTGTTCGAATCTCTTGGAGGAAGGTTCCGAGGGTCGTGGCTGTTACAGCAGTCCGGAGACGCTTTATGAAAGCAGTGTTCTTTTTCAAGGAGGAGTCTAGAGACTTGTTTACTTCGTAGAGATCTTCGCAGATTGTCAGCGCACGCAGGTTACTACGTTTCCCCAAAAAAACACGTACTTTTCTCCCCAGCCCAAGCCCTATTATTCAAGTCGCGCAATTCGCCTAGAAATGAATTAGCTGTATTATCCGTACCGGGAAGCACACGAGCCTTACGCTTCCTCTTTCGATCCATCCCAAATATCTGGAGCGATCCAGTTCAACCGGTGGTTGTTAAAGTTCTATTTCTATCTGCCCTTCCTTGTGACCCCACATTCGTCTTTAGCTAAGGACGCATAGGGCAGAGCTTGGTGAATCTCGCAGCGGGAATGAGATGCATCTGAATTAAATGTCAACGGGCCAAAGTGGTATGTGGTTGCGAGGCGGTGCTTCTTCTGTAAAGTTTTGCTCGTGATAAGCTGCGTTGTTGTCCAGCAGAATATTTCGGGGTTCGCTTTGGGTTTGTGTTTGGCAAATATCGACGGGACGGGATGCGTTGAAGCTTCCCTAATCGATAGACGGGGGTACCCATTTAGCGCTAAATTCTCTGGAACGGAACTTTTATTGTTGCTTGTCGCAGCACAAATATTATTACTTTTACTCGTTTTTGCCTTTCCGGTGTAGTTCATACTCCAGACTACTCGGTTTAGTGGTGTTGATGCGACGACAATATAAGTCGGGACTGTCACGCAGCGATTATAGGTGGGGTATATGAAGTCTGAAAGGCACCGACAGCACCAGCCTATAACTTATGTCTTGGACACATATGATTGGACGCTGCAATGTGTCAGTGCTATTTTATATGTAATATAAACAGCATCTTGTGCAGTGATGTTGGAGCAAAGGATCACATAGAAACAAAACACATCTATGTGCGCTCACGAACGTGCAGTGGAGGGACCGCTTCTCTACCCACGGACTTGTGGACTTCAACAACTTATTACCTTCTGCATAACGCGTTTCACGGAGCTCCTCCTCAACCAGATATCTCCAGCTGCTCCAGCGAGCACAAAAGACAACGCATGGAGCTCTCGACCTGCTCATCGATCAAACGATTATGGTTTACGGCTTCCCTGATCGTTGAGTGAACTCAGAGGAGCCAGAATACTGGATGATGTGCTCTCTGAGACACCGACAGCAACCTCTCAGACGATCACTAGCTGTGCCCAGTTCAAAATCGATTGGAAGTCAGACTACCGTGCTAGAAAGGAGAATCAAAGATGAGAATTAGAGATGAACCTTTCCCCGCCTTGCTATGCCTTGGTCCTGTTATATGTCTAGGGTAAATGCTCGAATTCACTAATTCGGGTTATCCTCCTACTGCTTATGTTCATAGTCAGCCAGTTGAGAGATTACTTCCTGACTGACAAACAGCTTGCGAAGCACCGTGGAAAACCCTCGGGATATAACATTTTTTCTGTTCTACGCAGTGCGAAGAGAGTAGGGAGAAGATCAGGATCACCAGGTACATCAGAAAGTTGGACTACCAGCTGCTCTTCGAAAAGAGATATTTGCACCGGAACGCTAGTGGATATACTGTACACCAAGCGTGAAGAAACCGCTATCAGTTCCACACTTGTTACACAAACAAGACACCTGAGGCAATGTTTAAGGAGACCGCTCTTCAAATCTTTGCGTTTTCGTGGCCGTTCCCAACAGTGACTTGAATCCCAACAAGAGTACAGAAATTCGTTGTAGCGAAAGCTTCAACAGGAACTGCGCGTCAGATCTTTCGGCGACGCCTATTGATTCTCTTGACCAGCTCTGATGGTGCCATACATAAAACTCTTCGGCCGCACCACGAGGATGTCTCTTATCATGAAGAGTGAGTGTATGGCATCCAAAACACCAGGCAAGTGCAGAGTTATCACTGTTCCTAATTGATGCACGAGTACGAGCAGCCTCTTTAGGCTTGATGCGACTCCCTTGAACAAGTCTGCCACCAAGCATGCCACATTCGTCAGAGGTTCATGTTGTGGGTATCGTGGGACCAGATGGGTGATGCGATGCATCCATAATGTACCTCTGCAAGACACACATACTTTATCTGGCACCCCATTTGCCCAGGGAGAGTTCGTCTTTTATATGGAGAAAGAGGATCCCGATCTAAACACCTCTGTTCCATCACTTCATGGCCATGACTTACGGGACAGCACTAACAATTATTGGTCCCGATAAGCTTGCCAGGACGGGTTTGTATTTGAATGAGGTCAGTTTGCGCGCCCCCCCGCGGTGCCGGAGAAGGTCAACTTCGCTGCACTTGCCAATCAAAATCTTGGCTCGGAGAATTGGCCGCTGATAAGAACAAGTCTTGGCAATGGATCCTGATGTTCGATATCTTCTCCAATTCTCCTATGGTAAGAAGATCCGCGGAAGTGGTGTTGCGTGAGTGCGCATGCTACATTTTTAGTATGCTTCTCCGTCTAAAGCTTTCTAGCAGTCGGGTCTTGAAGTGCTAAGAAGAGTGTGGAGGCGAATATCCCATATCCCGTTTTTGGTGTTCTCGCCCACGATACTTTATTTTGTTTTATCATTTCTTCTGATTATTGGTTATGCACATCCGCCATTGACGAAAGAAGATTGTTGTGACATCTACCCTCCTCGCACATCTCCTTCCGGCCCCCTGTTGATATTTGTCTCCTTCGTGTCCATATATGCTCAACATCTTTGCCAGTTTTCTTTCAAGCAACCACTGCAATCTTGATGCATGCAAAGCCAAAAGCTCTACAACCTTAACGCGGCGATGCGCGTAACGATCAGAACCTTCTCATATGTCGATCTATAGTCCAGTATCTTTTTCACTTTCCACTATGTCGCCCCATGCGGTCAATATTCCTGGGCCAGAAGACAACCTCATAGGTTACTCGCCTCGACTGCCTCCAACACCACCAAAATCCGATCACAATACAAATGATGATATATCAGACACCTCAAGTACCACTCAAGAAACATCTGATCTGTGTCAACCAAAGCAACGCTTTTCACTGCCACCTCCATCAACCATTCCCAAGGAGATACTCAAAGAGGACCTCAAGACTCCGGATAACCATGTACCACGAGATCCTCGGCTGATTCGACTCACTGGCACCCATCCCTTCAATGTTGAAGCTCCTCTTGGTGCATTATACGACGAAGGTTTTCTAACCTCTCCAGAGCTGTTTTACGTACGAAACCATGGTGCAGTCCCCGAAGTTGATGATGCGACGATCCCAGATTGGGAGTTCTCCGTCGAGGGATTAGTCAAAGAACCCTTTACAATAAGACTCAGAGATCTCCTTGTAGACTTTAAGCAAATAACTGTACCAATCACGCTCGTTTGCGCTGGCAATCGCAGAAAGGAACAGAATCAGGTACGGAAATCAAAGGGATTTTCGTGGGGAGCAGCTGGTGTTTCTACTGCACTCTGGACCGGTGTTCCTATGTTAGAGTTGCTTAAGAAGGCTGGGCCTTTACGGGGAGCCAAATATGTGTGCATGGAAGGCGCCGATAAGCTCCCCAATGGTTATTACGGTACCTCAGTAAAGTTAAACTGGGCAATGGATCCAAATAGAGGCATCATGATCGCACACAAGATGAATGGAGAGATGCTTACACCTGACCATGGGAAACCGCTTCGCTGTGTAGTACCAGGACAAATTGGTGGACGAAGTGTGAAGTGGTTAAAAAAGCTTATTGTCACAGCAGCGCCGAGCGATAATTGGTATCACATATATGATAACCGTGTTTTGCCTACCATGATTAGTCCAGAACAGAGCGCGAATGAACCCAAATGGTGGACGGATGAGAGATATGCGATCTATGATCTGAGTACCAACAGCGCCATTGCCTACCCAGCACATGATGAGAAGGTGTCATTGGTGAACCTTCCAGACACGTATCATGCACGAGGATATGCTTATGGTGGTGGTGGTAGGAGGGTCACCAGAGTTGAAATTACTTTGGATAAAGGGAAATCATGGGCGCTAGCTGATATCAGGTACCATGAAGATGATTATAGGGAAAATGCAATGGAAGACGAACAACTTTATGGTGGCACAATAGATATGGGTTGGCGAGAAACGTCGTTCTGTTGGTGTTTTTGGGAAATACGCCTGCCAATCGAAGGCCTGGCCCTAGCGGACGATATCATGGTGCGTGCTATGGACGAGAGCATGAATGTCCAGCCAAGAGATATGTACTGGAGTGTGTTGGGGATGATGAACAATCCATGGTACAGGATAAGTATAACGAGGACAGGGGATGTTCTGCATTTCGAGCATCCAACACAACCGGCGCTGATTTCTGGAGGATGGATGGAGAAAGTGAAAGCCAGAGGAGGAAACCTTGCTAATGGGTATTGGGGCGAGAGAATGGGAAATGAAGAGGGAGGTGAGGAAGTTGAGACCACCCCTGCGGTTAAGATGACGAAGGATGGCCTTGACAAAGACATCACAATAGACGAGCTAAGGAAACACGACGACGAAAATTCACCCTGGTTTGTCCTCGAAGGTGAAGTCTACGACGGAACCGCTTTCTTAGAAGCTCACCCTGGCGGTGCAACAAGTATCATTGGTGCAGCTGGCCAAGATGTCACCGATGAATTTATGGCTATTCGTACGTTTAATTAGTTGATGCTTTAGCGCATTGCTAACACCAAGCTTAGACTCAGAAACGGCCAAGGCAATGATGCAAAACTATCATATAGGATCTCTTGATGAAGCATCTAGATCTCTTCTTACAGAAAACTCTGAAGATGTTCCCTCAGGTTCCTCGCAGCCTCGGCCAGTGTTCTTACAACCCAAGGCGTGGACCAAAGCCATATTGTCAGCTAAAAAGACCATTTCCTCGGATACACGTATTTTCACGTTCAAACTTGAGCATCCCGATCAAGCCATTGGTCTCCCCACCGGTCAGCATTTGATGCTTCGTCTCCGTGACCCTGTCACACGCGAAGCCATCATTCGCTCGTACACTCCCATATCTGAAATCTCAGATCGCGGAATTCTAAACATTCTCATCAAGATTTACGATGATTACGAAGGCCGGCCAGGTGGTAAAATGACTAAGGCTTTAGACCAAATTCCTACTGGGCACTTTGTGGATTTCAAAGGTCCCATCGGAAAGTTCGAGTACTTGGGTAAAGGAAAATGTACAGTTGGTGGAAAAGAGAGGTGGGTTAAAAGATTTTTGATGATTGCCGGTGGATCTGGTATCACACCTATATTTCAGGTATTAAGGGCAGTCTTGAAGGATTCGGAAGACCAGACGAAGTGCTTGTTGCTAGACGGGAATAGACTTGAGGAGGACATTCTCTGTAAAGAAGATATCGATAGGCTGGTGAAAGGAAATGAGGAGAGATGTAGGCTGCTGCATGCTCTTACTAAACCTACGGATGAGTGGAAGGGACATAGGGGGAGGGTAGGGCAGGAGTTGATTGAGAAGGAGATCGGAAGGTGCACGGCAGAAGGTGAAGATTTGGTCCTAATTTGTGGACCTCAATCATTGGAAAAGAGTGCGCATGGGTATTTGAAGGAGTTGGGGTGGAGTGACGACGACCTTTTGTTTTTTTAGATGTGAATATGAGCTTATGAACACCATCTTGGATTTGACAAAGCTGTATACTGTTGAGAGAGTATGTATCGACTGCTGATTTCATAGCATGGGGAAGCATCACCACCTGGTGCTTGATATTTCCAGGCTGATTGGTCTCCCGATCAACATGATCATCAACACGACCCCTCCAAATGCCAAGAAGATCCTTATCTAGCTTTGTATCACACGTGATCAGAATCGGTTCCTCACAGACAAAGTGAATTAAAAGTGGCCACCATGATTGAGTTGTCCCTCTGAGGCTACTATCTGGTTGTGAATATCCTCACATGGCTGCCTTGCATTGTTCTCCCTTTCTTATTTAGCAGGGCGTTGACAGAAGCTCATGGTTCAGTGTAGAACGCTCAAGAACATTCGGCGCGGCGGTGCCACTTTTAGCGAGTCTTTTCGTACCTCAAAAAATTTAGAGGCAAACACAATTCCCATCTGCATACCACCGAATCCTCATCTCCTCTCACAACCGTCTTTTGTCTTTGTTTCTCATTGTCTAGACCGAATCTTAATAACACCTCTCCCTACAAATATTACCACAACGCAAAAATGAGTGGTAAGTAAACGATCCTGACCCAATCGCGGTCAACACCACTCTCAATCTTCTTGGATCTTGCTAACCACCATATCACAGTCGTTGGTGTAGATTTCGGTACCCTTAACACGGTCATCGCGGTCGCTCGTAACCGTGGTGTTGATGTTGTAAGTACTCCTGCTTTGTGCCATCTGTTGAGCGACAGCCCTGACCTTTCTAGATCACAAATGAAGTCTCTAACCGTGCCACACCGTAAGTTACATTATACTAAGGCTACTGTGCTTTACTGCTAACGCTTTGCCATAGATCATTAGTCGGTTTCGGTCCTAAGTCTCGTTACCTTGGAGAGCCTGCGAAAACACAAGAGATCTCCAACTTGAAGAACACTGTTGGATCGCTCAAGCGATTGGCAGGTCGGTCGTTAAAGGATCCAGAGGTTCAAATTGAGCAAGAATATGTCTCTGCTCCCCTCATAGATATCAATGGACAGGTTGGCGCCGAAGTTACATACAAGGGCGAAAAGGTTAAATATACTGCAACACAACTTGTTTCGATGTACCTGAGCAAAATCAAGGCTACGGCTTCAGCCGAGTTGAAGCTTCCAGTCTCGGATATGGTTATGAGCGTTCCAGCTTGGTTCACTGATTCCCAGAGAAGAAGTTTGATGGATGCTGCTGAGATTGCTGGTCTTAAACTTCTCCGTCTGATGAACGATACCACTGCCGCCGCTCTCGGATACGGTATCACCAAGCTCGACCTTCCTACTGGAGAGGAAAAGCCAAGACGTGTCGCCTTCGTGGATATTGGACACAGCAATTACACATGCTCAATAGTTGAATTCCGCAAGGGTGAGCTGAGCGTCAAGTCTACAGCATACGATCGCCATTTCGGTGGACGAGACTTCGACAAGGCTCTCGTAGAACACTTCGCCACTGAGTTCAAGGAGAAGTACAAGATCGACATCAAGAGCAATGGCAAGGCTATGGTTCGTGTGCAGGCTGCTGCCGAGAAGATGAAGAAGATTTTGTCCGCCAACCAACAGGCTCCTCTAAATATCGAGTCTTTGATGAACGATGTCGACGTTAACGGCATGATGACACGCCAGGAGTTAGAGGCCCTTGTTGAACCTTTGCTCAAGCGCGCACACGTTCCTTTGGAGCAGGCTCTACTCGAGGCTAAGTTGAAGGTTGAGGATATTGATATCATTGAGCTTGTCGGTGGATGCACTCGTGTGCCAGCCCTCAAGGAGCGCATTCAAACCTTTTTCGGCAAGACTCTATCCTTTACTCTTAACCAGGATGAAGCCATTGCCAGAGGCTGTGCTTTCAGCTGCGCTATCCTTTCACCCGTATTCCGAGTTCGCGATTTCGCTATTCACGATATTGTCAACTACCCAATTGAGTTCACATGGGAGAAATCACCAGATATCCCTGATGAGGACACAAGCTTGACTGTTTTCAACAGAGGTGGTGTCATGCCATCAACGAAGATCCTCACATTTTACAGAAAGGAGAACTTCAACCTTGAGGCCAAGTACGCAAAGCCTGAGCTCCTCCCAGGAAAGACCAACCCATGGATTGGACAATTCACAGTTAAGGGTGTGAAGCCAGACTCCAAGGATGATTTCATGATCTGCAAACTTAAGGCACGCCTAAATCTACACGGTATCTTGAACGTAGAGCAGGGGTACTTTGTTGAGGATATGGAGGTGGAAGAGCCCATCCCTGAGGAGAAGGATGCCGAGAAGAAGGACCCCGAAGTAAGTTTTGAGAATTCATCAGACCTCATATCGCCACTTCCCATCCCAGGTAAACGTTCAGTGGAAGAAGATGAGCTTTCCACGCTGCAATGCGAGCCTCCAGCAAAGCGTTCTCACTACATGAGAAAATCATCACTAACACCTGATTTGAAGGCAATGGAGACAGATGCTGCTGAAAAACCTAAGACACGAAAGGTTAAGAAGCAAGTCCGAAAGGGCGATCTTCCTGTTGTCCCAGGTACAAGTTCTCTCGACGATGCTTCAAAGATCGCTGCTGCTGAGGCCGAGGCCGATATGATCATGTCCGACAAACTAGTTGCCGATACCGAAGACAAGAAGAATGAGCTCGAGACCTACATCTACGACGTTAGAAATAAGATCGACGATACCTATGCTGAGTTTGCTAGCGATGACGAGAAGACCAAGTTGAAGGCAAAGCTTGAGCAGGCGGAGGTAAGTAGATATTGGGGTTCGTTCCTCTGCGAAGTACTAACACTCTTGTAGGACTGGCTCTACGATGAGGGCGAGGATGCCACCAAGGCTGTCTATTCATCTAAGATGGAGGAGATCCGTTCGGTATGCATCCTGTTTAATACCTACGATAACAATGTCTGCCATAGAACCAAATACTAACGCTCCCCAGGTCGCTGGACCTATTGCCCAACGCTATTTCGATAAGATCGAAGCTGAGCGTCAGGCTGCACAAGCTAGTACGTCTACCTCTAAACGTCTTTTCAATAAATTGCGGCGCATTCTTGATTAAAAACAATACTAATGGCACCCCAGTCGCGGACGCTGAGGCTCAAAAGAAACGTGAAATGGCTGAAGCAGCTCGCGCTGCTGCTATGGCACAGGAGGCGGCAACCAGCAAGGACGAGGAGATGGCCGATGCTGAGACCACCAAACCAGATGAAATCGTTGAGCCTACGGAGAAGAAGTAGATGTTTAGGTTGGGTTAATGATTTGATGACGGCATTGCACGAAGATCTCCCTGCTAAATGCTTGATTTTCCACGGTTTCTTGATTCGTTCATAGATGGCGATGCGACAAAGGATAGAGTACAAAATTCAGTAAGAAAGACACTTATCTGCTCTTCTCGGTCCACTTCTGGGCCAACATCTGATGTAACTCTAATATCGTGAACTTTGTTCTACTCTTGCTTTTGTTCGGCTAGGTTCTCAATATATATATATTAATATCAATGTAACATTGACATTGACATTTGGTGCTGCTATCCATTCTCCAAGCATTGAACTACTCCGCACACTGACGTCTTCTGCTTTGATTATGCCATATCACGGTATGCTGGTCTCAAGCTGGTTTCAGGCGTGGAAACATAGTTTCACACCACCCCTACCTATCGCCTTCGCCTATCGCCCGTCACCCATCGCCAATTTCTTAGCTATGCTCTCCCCATCAAACTCATGGGTTCACAACTACTACTCCATTGCCTTGGCAACGTCTAAAAGCGGATAGGTCCTCATGTTTCTTGGAAGCAGTAAGGACGGAAAGAGATGAGCAGCGTGATAATAAAGGTGATAATAAAGCATGTATTTAATTCGCAACAATATCTATAAACTTCTTTCAATGTTCAAAAAAAAATTGTGCCTGCAAGAGCCCGCCGAAATAATGTACCCAAATATCACAAATATGGAAGCAGCCAGGACAGGTGTTTGAATGAACAGAAGTCTACTTTACTACAAACAACACTTGCTAAATTATCTAACGAAAGAAAAAACAACTCACGTAATCCCCTAAACCCATAGTAGTTCTCCGTGCTCCGCCTAATTCAATCTTTTCTAAACAAATCGCTGTGCCTCCTTCTCCGGTCCGTTCCCATACGGAAAGCGCTCCTCGGGCATGTATTGAGCCGGATATTGTGCCTCCGCTGGCTGACCATATGGCACCTGTGTATCCCCATCTCTTCTCCACGGCTCGGCGCCTGGAACCGGTCTCCCATTATCGTAGTCTGGACGGTTGGCTTGTAGGGGAGCATTGTTGGGATATTCACGACGGATCATCTCCTCGGGCTGGGAATAAGAGAAGCCTGGCTTGAGTTGGGAGGGTATGTTGTTGTCATCTTGGTTCTGTAGGGCAGAGGGAGAGGCGTATATGTGGATAGATTGAACCGGTTCATTGAATTGAGGATTGTCTCCCATTCGGCCATCGCCACCTCCAAATTGGTTGCCCATCATTGGATTGCCGCCCATTTGGTTGCCTCCCATTTGGTTACCTCCCATTCGGTTGCCTCCCATTTGGTTGCCTCCCATTTGGTTGTCCCCCATTTGGGTGCTGCCCCCAGGCCCCATATCCATATTTCCATATCCTCTGTTCTGGGTCATCTGACTCTCCGATCTCATCATTTCAGCTCTATCGTTCCAGGAGTTGCGAGCTGTGGTCTGTTGTGAAGGGGGTGGGGGAGCTTTCTCAAGAGCAGCCAGCGCTGCAGCCTCTTCTTGTCGTACTGCTTGGCGTTTGGTGTGTGCATTGTAAAGATAGAAAAGCGAGATGATTATGGCGACTACGAAGGATCCGGCCAGGGCAATTCCAACTTCTTCGCCGATGTTTGAATTGGAGGATGTAGATACAGTGCTGAAAGGAGTTGCGGTAGTGCTTCCCTGTAATTCTCCGACCGCAGCCACAACGGGTGTGAGTGATTGCCGGGTGGCAGATGGTATGGCTGTGGAAGTTAGAAACGTGCTGGCCGCAGGTGGCGAAGACTGTTCTATTTGAGACGCAGCGATCGCCGAAGCTGGAGGCGCTATAACGGGCGTAGGTGATGATTCTACTTGTGAAGAACCAATTTCTGGAGTTGGCGAAGGTGATTGTAGTTGTGAAGATACAGCTTCCGGATTAGGAAGCACTGTGGATGGAGTTGGCGATGACTGCTGTACTTGTGAAGAACCAGCTTCTGAAGCTGGAAGTGGTACAGATGGAGTTGACGATAAAATAATGGCACTAGTCGGGCCAATGTCTGTTATTTGAGAAGAAGTCAATGTAGCAGAAGGAGTCTGGCTGCTTGCCGTTGGTCCCAAAGCATCACTTGCAGTCACGGGGGCCGGCTGGTTAACAGTGCCGGTGCTAGCTATCTAAGATACTTGTCAACAGAGTTCCATATTATGTATATTTTCAGTACTTACATCATTTGCAGGACGTATCATGGTCGTCCGAAACATTCCTGTTGGCACTGCAGTATTGATGGATCTAGTTTGGACAATGGATGCCGAAGCCGATACAATAGTTGGTCCATCTATTCCAGTTGGCCGCCCCCCAGGAGTGAAAGCTGGAATGTCAATACTACTTTGGATGTTGGAAGTAGCAACAGCTTTCGATGGGAGCAATAAGATTGATGACTTATTCGCTGGAAGAGAGGAGCTCAAATTCGGTAGCACTGCAGTTGCACTTGAGATAGCTGGAATAAGAAGACTGCTTGCATTTTGAGCAGGAACATTGGTAGGTACCGCTGCTGCTGGTACAGTAACAAAATCGATAGTTGTAGCAATTTGACTTTGTGTAGTCGCACCAGACGCCACTGCCTCTGAGATAGCTGGGATGAGAAGACTGCTTGCATTTCCAGCAGGAGCACTGGTAGGAACCGCCGCAGCTGGTATGGTAACAAAATCGACAGTTGTAGCAATCTCACTTTGTGCAGGAGCACCAGACGCCGCTGCTTGAATTCCTGCCGTTATCGATGATACACTATTCGAACCTGCTTGAACAGACGTTGTGAATCTAAGAACCGCCATTGCCACTACAATCGATGCCCTTTCGAATATCATAAGAGAAAATGGAAACAAAATAAAACGACTGAAATCATCAAGATTTTCAACCAGCAGAATGTAGCGAGAATTCAAGAAGAAAAAAGTGCCATGTTCAACATGGTATGGGGACTGATTAGCATGAACACAAAAGGAAGAGAGGGAATAATGGGGGGAGTATCGGGGATCTGGTCCCTTTGAATAGCCACTTGGCAGAGTTTCCAAATGAGGATGTGGATCTTTTTGGATATGAGAATACTTGGTAGAGCCAAGTGTTTGGACACTGATTTGCCTGCTAGTGGTATCGAATATCTGGGCAAGGTGTCTGGGCACGCTTCGACCTGAAGTATCGATGATGACCAGGATGGCCATACACAGTATTACGCACCACGCTACAGCGTCCCAGTTCTTCGTGTTAGAGAGCAGAGACATGTGAATAGCGTCACCGGCTGCGGCTGTTGCAACGTGCGAGATTAGCCTCCCAGGACAGTGTTCAGCAGTCATTTGCGAAAGGGCTCGGACTAGATCAGAATTGTGAAGTTGGCTTCAGAGTCACAGTTCAATTCGCGCTGAGTCGTACTCCTTAGCCGGGCCCGGTCTTCTTGTCTTCTTCGTCCTGTAGAAAGTATTATCACCGGCTGAGGAGCCCAGGGAAACCGCAAATTCAACCCATCAATACATCTGCCGTCGCTCATTGCTGGCACCGCACCGTCTTGTTACCACCCACATTGAATCCTCCCTCTACTGCGCGAGGATTCACTCCGCCTCTGGGTTTGGACCAGCCGCAGGCAGTCCTCCAGGTGGTTTGACCCGATTTCACACGAAACGAAACACATTGCTCAGTGCTCTGTTGCAAGAATAGGAAGAAGTAGGAGGAACCAAAGGAAGGTGAAACGGGTGGAGGTGGTGCATGAATCTTGGCCGTCGCCGCAAACTTATGGAGCCCAGGCGGGAGGCGCGTACGGGGGGATGCTTTGGATCTCCATCGTACATGAAGAATCTCTCGTTGAGCAAGCATTGGACCGGAATGAAGCCCATCGAGTGCCGTACAGTACCAGCACCCCTAGCAAATGTCTGTTGCTCGAGGTCGTAGGAAGACATCATCGCACACCCAAACCTAAAGCCAAAACCAAAACCTCCACTTCCTCCGGCAACTGGCGCAGATCTCTCGTCCAGGGCATGTTGTGGCGAGCCTTGCCAGTCACATGATCTGAGATGAATGTTCTTTTTCTCGAGAAGCTGAGATTAAACTTCGTGCGGTCTAGAAGGGCGCTTCTCCATCATTCGGAATACTTTGGTGGGCTTCAACGTCCCAGAGTCCTCGAGTCCCCTCAAAATAAGACTTGAGGGGACTGATCTGACACAGTGATCCAGTGTAAAGAGCTGGATGACTGGTGTTTGGAATTTGCAGCAGTCCACTACCGTCTCGGCACTTTATGTAACCTTGGACCACAAAGCTTCTATATTTATGTTTGCTTTTTGGTGACCTGTCGCACAGCTACTCCAAGCTGTACTTTTTTTCCACACAATGGCCAAAATTAGCAGGATTAATCTTCACGTGGGCCAATCGATGTTATTCAGTCTGCCAAAGGGCTTGTTTGCACTACATCAAGCCGGTAGATTTCTGCTCCCTGGACTTTACACGGATCTCATCCCTTGTTCAACGTGCAGAGTAGCATCCAATGAACCCCTCTTCCGACTGAAGCTATACCCTTATTCTCGTGCCACCTTCCTCTTGTACGAGTGAGATGTTCACTGATAGGATATATTGATCAGTGATAGCAGATAGTATATGCATGTCAGCTGTACTCGCGGTTCTAGACCCGGGGAAGTCTTACGAGAGGTAACCTATATTATTACCCAATGTGATTGCTGATATATACGAGGCTTGCTGTTAACAATCTAGAGTTTTCCGCTAATATGAGGAGGGTAGGTGCTGACAGGTATTCCTTTCTTTTTCAAAATTTGCCTTTTAAACGTCTCATTATTGCTGTTCACCATCATGGATTTCAAGGTAGCCCCCCTAGGAGAGAAGGTTATCGCGGGTATGAAGGAGACTTCGGTACTCAATTCGATTGAGGTCGTGGAAGCCCAGGCTTTTGATGAGAAGGCTTCAAAGAAACTAGTTCGCAAACTTGATTGGCATTTGATTCCATTCCTTAGTCTAATCTACCTGTAAGTCCGAATACCTCTCGAATTTTGGAAAATTTTGCTAATTTTTCAACAGACTCTGCTTTTTAGATCGTACAAATATTGGAAATGCTAGGTGAGTAATATTCTCGTTTAACAATTTAGTTTATTATACGGTTCTAGATTCCAGTAGCTGTCTCGAGAGCTTTCTCGTGTACCATCTGTGCGAGAATGGTCTCTCAGGATTGAGCAAGCTGCACGAGGAGTTCCGGAAATTACCAATTCCATTATGTGATCAAAACCTAACCACTTCATCATAGACTAGACAACCTAGAGAAAGACCTTGGGCTGCATGGCCTCCAGTATAATGACTGTCTGGCGATTTTGTTCCCTTTTTATATTGCAGCAGAGATCCCCAGCAATATGATGATGAAACGATTCCGCCCTAGTATGTGGCTGACATTCATAATGGTGTTCTGGTCAGTTTCGATGATTTGTCAGGGATTCGTTAAGAATTATTCGGGTCTAATGGCCACACGGGTGTTTCTCGGAATATTCGAGGGTGGTTTATTTCCAGGTGTGAATTTTTATATCGCCTCGTGGTACTGTCGTCATGGTAAGCGCACTGCTCGGAGGTCAACACTTATGATTTGGTAGTCATTGCGAATAATATTGTGCGGGTTGGATTTTTTTGGAACGGGGCAAGCTTGGTACCTCATGATCATAGCAGCTAACTCCCTTAACAGAATGTGGCTTTCGAATGGCTTTGTTCTTTTCTGCCGCCACACTTGCTGGAGCTTTCGGAGGAATCCTCGCTCGTGGTATTGCTGAGATGAACGGCGTAGGCGGAAAATCAGCATGGGCTTGGATCTTCATCCTTGAAGGGTTGTTATCAATCCTTGTGTCATTCATTGCTTACTGGGCTATCAATGACTATCCTGCCACGTTCGTTAATTCTTCTACTCCTATCCTATCATATCCATCTAAGTCTTGTCAGAGCCAAATTTCTCAGCACCGAGGAGAGAGCTGAGGTGGAACGACGTCTCGCGGTTGACCATGGAAAGTTATCCAACACCTTTGAATACAGATATGTTTTCCAAGCAATCAAAGACTGGAAGATCTACATTCATATGCTGATCTGTATGGCTGGGTTTTGTCCCATCTATTCGTTTTCTCTTTTCCTCCCAACGATCATCAAACATATGGGTTACACGGCCAATGATGCTCAGCTGATGAGTGTTCCTCCTTACGTTGTGGCTTGCTTCTTCACAATTACTGCTAGCTGGATAGCCGATCGATATAAGCAGCGGGGTATTTTCATGTTAGGGTTTCAAGTTGTAGCCATCACCGGATTCGCTATGCTCGCTAGCACTAGTAGGCCTAGAATTCAGTATGCCGGCACAATTCTCGCAGCCATTGGAATCTATCCCCAAATCCCACTTGGACTTGCTTGGAATAGCAACAACATAGGAGGTAGTCTCAAACGAGGCACCGGTATTGCAATGCAGGTGATGGGGTAAGATATTCTTCAATTCCTAACCTCCGCACATAGTTTACGTTCGCCATGCTAATGCGGTACCAGAGGAAATTGTGGAGGGTTCGTTAAACTTCATAGTTAGAAAATGTTGTGGAGCACCTGAAATCAGAGAATTGCCTTGAAAGCTAAGAAGCACAACTTTTTTAGTTGACTCGACAGAAAGCTCTCATCACAAATCTTTGTACAACAGAGCCAGAGCGTTCTCTCAAACCTGGTGATAAATTTGCTAACACTTCAATAAGGATTATTGCTTCTTATGTGTACTTGACTAGAGATGGTCCAAGGTATGTATCAATCGCTGGCTGAATAAGAGACAATTTTATTGGCAGTAACTAACCTCACGTACAGGTTCATCAAAGGCCATTCTCTTCTTATTGGCATTATTGGCTTGGCATTCTTCCTCACTCTGTTCATGACAACCTATTTAAGATATGAAAATTCTCGACGAGACAAACTTGCGAATGATTCTTCACCGTCTATTCATACCGGTCAGCAGGAACTTGAGGAAATGGAGCTAGCAGATAATGCCCCGTGGTTCCGGTATACTGTCTAAGCGTTAGGGCATGCAAATGTAAAACTTTTTGATCTCTTTTGATTAGCTGGGTGATATCAAAACCAACTAGATTAGTGTTTTGATTACTATTGGAACCAACCGGCTAATTGTTAATCCCTTCTATTCTCTTTACAAAAGACACGGTAAAGTAGTAAGTTACGAAGTATTTTTCTCTCCAACTGTGAAGATCCTTTGTTCGCTTAAGAACAAGTGCATACATAGCATTGACACCCTTTCAGCTAGTAATCAGAAGAGATCAACGATCACCTGGCTGGTTTCAATAAAACAAGTGCATCCACGGTATGAGCTTCGCCCGTCATCAATCATATCACGAATAAACCTAGCAATAACTCCTTGCCGGTCAGAATGGATTTCTCCGGATATATGTATAATGCTTTTTGGTACGAGCAATAGCATCGAAATATTATTATGATTAGAGCAAAATGCAGCATTGATTTGGATAGCAAAATCTAGAGTTTTGGAGCAATTTTGTGTTTGGTGCTGCTAGAGTAAGCCCATGTCGGGGAACAAGACTTTATTTAAGAGGTCTGCAGTGTGCCATATGGATATAGCCGAGTAGCCCAGAGCAGTACGTTACACGAAGGTTGGTCAACAAAATAATGACTGGCTAGTTTCAGTATAACCACAATTAATGGGTGTGAGCTTCTCCAACTTTCTGCAACTTCTCCAACTTCTCTCTGATCTATTGCTATTTTCTTCTACTGTTAACCTCAATCTCAAGCTCTATCGCAACCCTAACGTCGACAACATCACTAACTCCTCGACTTCGGCCCGTTACAATAATATGGTTTCGCTCCATCATATTCCTGGCCTATTTGTGGCATTTACTCAAACCTTCGGTGGCCCACCTTCATTCTTCAATCCCAGATGGTGCATCCAAAAATACGGTCTGCCTGATACCATTGCAGATTCCAAACCGGCTCAAACCATGATGGTGGTTAGTAGTGCACGTATGACAGCTATCGGTTTGGCACTGTTCACTTTCCACTTCCAACACGAGTTTGCCGCAGTTGATACCTTGTTGATCTGTCTAGGAGGCTACGTATGTCAAAACCTGAAATTCATGATTCTCTCAGACACTAAGGATAACATAGGTAGGATTGGCCGATGCGTGGGTTGCGTGGAAGGAAGGTGTTCATGGGCGCATACTGTTCCGCCTCACCGCCGGCTTGTTGGTTGCTGCATGGGGTTGGTTCGGAATGCATGCTGGAAACTGAAAATTATACATAGATAGTCTTCTTTATACCGGCGACATTGATCCTAGTAGATTGAATAGTGCCAAGCTCACCTGCTCTAAATATGATTATGCGGTATGCGTTGTACCATCCTCTTCAGCTGCCATCAGGAATGTACCGGTTAGTACGCAAAACTAGCTTGGTAAGTAAGAACACAAAATTGAACATGATCTTTTGAAATTGAACCAGAAGAACAATCAATAAATGTCTTTCGAATTGTAAATTTAAATATTTTGCAACTAGTAATAGTGAAGTTTAATATCCCACCAATTATGGACAATGTTACACATCTTTGGTGGGGGAGAGGTGCTCGCTTTAAACGCCTTAAGGAGATATGCACCTGTTGGGTTAGAACTAAGTAGTTAATTGTTAAACTCCTCTTATTACTGGATAAAGTTACATTAGAGCTAAGTCCCGACAGTATGGGACCAATAGAATGAAGAGATCAACATGACGGAACTTAGAAAAATAGGTAAATACTAGACTATAACATGAACAAATTCAAACTTGAAATGCATTTTTGTACCAAACAATGGTTAGTATAAATGACCTTTTAGTGGCAGATAACTGTTTGTAATGTGGAATGGCTGGTATCCAAATACAACTGGTACCATCAAAGTACTATTGCTAATAAAAAGTCAGTACAATAGGGAGGTATTACTCAACATTATGCACCATCACCATAATGCTCCCTCACTATATCGCCGGCTATATATATACTAGAAAATTTGGCACAATATTCACCTTATTGTAAGCCGGTCCTCTACATGAACGTGAGCCGACGAGAAACTTTGAAACATTTATACGTATAGTTACGTTTGAAAATGTCTGATTTATATTTAGCTACATAAAGTAACAGCACGCAAGCTATGTTCATGCTAAGACGTTATTCAGCTTTAGCGCAAACACTGGATGAAACTACAGAACAGCTAAAACAAGCGGTAAGAATTCCTAAGTTGTACCAGAACTCCATATGAGTTCAGCCTAAAAATGGGGGTTACAGGATCGAATACATTGTGGCTAAGGATGGGATATGATTTGTTAGTCACTATAATCACATTACCTAAAGGAGAAATAATTCCGAGCATTTTACGACACGTGACATACTTCTACGCGTGGCTTGTTGTTAGGCTCCATCATTGTCTGAATTTTGATAGGACTAGATGTGCATCTTGAACTTCAAACACTGATGCTCCAAGATGAACGCTAATCCACTTTGCAACCTATCTTCCATAGCAACAGTTGCAAAGAACAGCGCTACTGGTCCCGCCGTTACACAGCCTCCACGATGAATCTACTGAATACCCAAAACATGCTGAGCCTTCTCAATAAATATACTATCTTACACTTTTCACCTTCTTTCAAAAAGCTTTATAGAATTGTAGCGATAAACTTACCGTGAATTATTACACCTTCCAAGATTACACCATGCCTAAAACAAATTACCACCTGCTGCCAGTCGAAGAGACACGTCCATCGATAGATACGATATCAGACGACTCAAGTCATCACAACGGCAGCAATTCTGAATTCACAATCCTCCATTTTACATTCTATCTTCGCTTTGTAACATTCAGTCTTTATCTCACCGCAGTTATCCTACTTCGTATGGGAGGTGACGAGGCAATTCCCAGCATGGTCTTCCTCAGTCTAGCCATCACACATAATTTCTACATCATAGCTCGACATCTAATAACTCGATATTTGGTTGTTCGGATCCGTCTCATCTCGTCATCCAAGCCGAATAAGCACATGGCAAGGTTTCTGACGGTTTTGCCATATGTCGTTGATGGAGTGCTCTTGTTGTGCTTGTTCATCACCCTTCCAATCGGGCATGCACACAGCAGAAGCTCCAGCTATTGGAGCAACCATGATGATCTGACGGGCTATATTGTGTCGTTTGTAGCACTGTGAGTTTTCCACTAATCATGTCTTGACCAGACCGGATTCTCACTACTTACAGGCCATTCCACACTCTTGGGGCCTTTGATGGTGGAAAACCAAGTTCTGTGGCTTTATATTTCAAGCTCAGGGCTAAGGGAGATGAGGATAACGTGGAGCGACACCGTGTGTCTGCACAGGACGACGAGGAAGCCCAGCATGATACTGAGATATCCGTAAGAACTCGCGGTGATCGGGATGATGTTCTTGTTTAGAGAAATATGCTGGTTGTGGGGATACCTCAAGATACGACTATGCCATTCTTAGTAGGAAGACTTTAAGGATAAGATGTTAGGTTAGGAAAGGTAGGAGGGCGTCTCAAGCAAGCGGTTGGGTTGGAGCTATGACAACCGCAATGGGGGTAACAAAGGCTCGGTCAAATGAGAAAAACGCGACTTGAAATAGTCAAAGTCTGTTAGAATATGTCTTGCAGAGGCGGGTTTTGGTTCTATGTTTATGTAATTATAAAACATGGGGATATTTCTCAAGTCGTCTAGGCATCAACACTGGTGACACTGGAAACCCCAACTTCGCGTTGAAATCTCCTCGTAGACCTCTAACCAACAATTGATCATGTTAGAATTTTAACAAGTTTCTGATTTCAGGGTACGCTATAGTCATTCCTGATTGGGCGTAGAATTCTGAACTCGCTACAGAAAGAGGCGACTAGGACCTGCTTGCCTACATTAAGTGTGAAAGTAGATATCGTACAGCAAAGTCCCACAGAAACAAATAAATGTTTATTGAGGTACGGTCGAAATTTTCAGATTAAGTTTATCAAGCTGTTTTCCCACACTCTCAGCCAGCATGAAATCCCATCAGAGATTTACGCTTAAACACTCTTGTCCAAATCGCTTCCATTGATCTCGACATAGCTCCCTTTGAAAACTTTCTCGAAGTTATGCTCGTTCCACCTTACAGTTGGCTTTAGTCCCGCAAACTTCCACACCCCATCAACCTTTCTGTAATAGTGCTCATTGGTGGCATGAGAATGGCCCTTGAGCTTGACTTCTTTAAGAGAGGCATCGGTGTACACTTGATGAGCAGCTCGCAGTTGGTGGTGTCCAATGACCTCAGTATCTGAGATACGCTCCCAGCTGGTCATGCCTAGGAGATGCTGGGTCTTGACACACGCATCCCCGAGGAAGTCTTCATCGGTCACCATGGCCATGAAATCAGCAGCAGACATGGAATCCCATCGCGGCTTGCCAATTTCTGTATAATCCACGAGGAGAGTGGGGGCGATGATGCTTCGGAGACGATTCCAATCCTAGAATAAGATTAGCGACATCTCCAATAGAATTTAATACTTCATTAAAGGAAGGGATGAATTGCCTTCGCATCATAACTATCCGCCCAGTTGAAAACGCACGTTGTGAGCTCCAGGTAGTCTTCGAAGGAAATGCTCTTCGGCTTGGACCAGAGAGCTGGCTTTACGGCATTGTCACTATAAGAGATGGTGAATTCCGGCATTTTGATCTTTTGCAAGTCTTTTCAAACTGCGATTTGTACCACACAAATCAGAAACTTTGTTGGAAAAGCTTCATATATAGTAAGGAAATCACACCCGGACATTCAAAGTCCCCATCACTTCCGCCAACAGCAAGGGACCATGGTCCGATTCTCATTTACATAGAAGCAAGACTTCAGCCCTCCATAATTCATGCACGTACAGGATGACCCCAATTGTGGCTGCACGCCACAAAACGGACCTCCGCTGGTCATTGTCCGCCACCCTGTGAACGTGTCCGTCAAGTAAACTCTCTAAACCCGAATGGAGAAGGGAATAGCCGTTTCATTAAAAGAAGGTCATATTGTATAACATTACGCAAGTGTTGTATAAGTCACGTGGTCATCGTTACTGGACTGGTCCGCTTGTGAAGGTATGTTGCAGTAGGACGCTCGACGGCTTTGATACGGTAGTATTGTGGATTGATTAAAAATACTACGTCGACTGTGGTTATCGTTATTTACAGTACTAATTTCTAATCCCTTTGTTCGTGGTTACCACACCTTTACAGTTGCCCCTTACCTAAATTAGGTAATTGCCCCTGAACTAGCCGACATTCAAATACACATGGTCAGAATTAAGCTCGGATTTGAACAACAAATGTATTTAAACGAGATAATCTTGTTGCGGCTTTGTTTTGGGAAGTGTTTACGCGATGCAGCAGGCCAAAACTATATAATCCTTCTTTCCCTCTCTGATCTCAAAATCAGATTCAGAAAACGCAATGCTCACCAGAAACAACTTTTCCAATCCATGGATGCGGGAAAAAGGCTGAAATGCGAAATCAATCTTGTAGATGGAAGACATATATTCTTCCAGACAATTCAGACAAATTGGTGAGAGTCACGTGATTTAGAATATCTATGACACTTGCTATGGAACACACGCTGGGGTTCAAAAAAGTGACTCTCTTCCTCACACTCCGCTATGATCATTCTAATACATATTTATTTATTTACACTAAACTGTATTTGAACATGTCATAAGGATTTAGTAGTGAATTTTTGATACTATGGGTCGGGCCCTTTAAAGCTTTTTTTAGGTTTTCGGCAAAAATTGCTAGCACGTCACTGCAATTTGTTATGACTAGCTTATCCCCCCTTTGACACGACTACTACAGGAATTTCTCCATACGTGAGTCCTAGTTTTGCATATAGGCCTCACGATAGTATTCTGGACGTACCCAAACCTAGCCTTTCATCCAATTTAGAGACCTATCAAGCAATTTCTCTCCACCATGGAAGTACATACAGAACAGTGGAAACAGCTCGAGGCAACGCCGCCTCATTTGGCCTATCTCATATTATCACTCTTTCTTATAATTTTTGCATTGTTCACCAAATTTATCAGGAATACCCTGCACATTTCTGAGCCCCCACTTGCCGTGCTTGTGGGAATTTTACTTGGTCCAGCCGTACTAGGAGTTATAACACCCCGAGAATGGGGAATAGAGGATAACATTATGCAAGAAGTTACGAGAGTAATTGTTGGTATTCAATGTTTTGCGGTAAGCAAGTTTCAAGATTCCTCGCACTTGGAGAGAAAGTACCACTAAGAGGTGTCTATGCAGTGAAGCATTCACTAACACAATTTAATAGGTTGGTATAGAATTGCCCAAGTTCTACTTCAATCGCCATTGGAAAAGTGTGGCTATGATGCTAGGACCTGTTATGGTAGTCAGTTGGATTGTAGTAGCAGGCATCTCATGGTTGGTCTTTCGAACCAGTATTCCAACTTCGTTGATTATCGGTGCCTGCCTATCCCCAACGGATCCCGTCCTAGCAGCGTCTGTACTTGCAAAGTCCAGGTTCAGCGATAGAGTTCCAAAGCGACTCAAAAATGTGAGTTGGCATTGATCATGGAACTTGACAGTCCGCATTCTAATATCAGCAGATGCTAGGAGCAGAATCAGCCTGCAATGACGGTGTTTCCTTCCCTTTTCTTTACGCAGGGCTAGTGATCTACACCAAATCAACGCCCCTTGCCTCTTTCAAAGAATGGATACTGGTCACAGTCATTTACCAATGCATTGTTGGGCTTTCGATAGGTCTTCTACTTGGAGTTATTTCCAACCGCATCCTCCGTTTTGTTTCAGGTCGAGACCTTATTGGGCTACCATCTTTCATAGTCTTTTACCTACTCATGGCACTGCTCTCAGTTGGAATCGGAAGTACTCTTGGCTCAGATGACTTTCTAGTAGCGTTCGGCGCAGGTATAGGATTTGCTCACGACGGTTGGTTCTCAGCCAAAAGCGGCAAGACACAAGAATCATTTGCCAAGATTATTGATCTGATTCTGAACTCAACCATGTTTATATTCTTTGGTTCCGTCATTCCTTGGTCTACGTTCATGGCTAACGTCGTAACACCAAACCTAGGAATAGGGCACCTTTTCTTCTTCTTGGTTCTGGTTCTTCTATTTCGTCGAATACCTATAATCCTCGCTCTCAAAAACTTCATCCCGGATATTCGGACATACCGTGAAGCACTGTTTTGCGGCCATTTTGGTCCTATGGGTGTGGGTGCTCTTTTTCTAGCTATTGAAGCAAGAGCTCAACTGGAAACTGGGACGTCACTTCCATTACCCAAACCGGAACATGAAGATGCTCCATTTTCTGAAGAGTACAAAGCTATAAAATTGATTTGGCCCGTGGTATGCTTTGTGGTGCTTGGAAGTACTATGGTTCATGGTTTGAGTGTTGCAGTTATCAGTGTAGTGGGACACTTTCAAAGACACAAGGGTGAGAGAGCACGTCTACTAGGTGGAGAAACAGAGCGCTTGCATGGATTTGACCATGGAGAGGAAGAGGACAGTGAGCCTGATGGTTCAGGTAGTGAGATTGGCCACTGAGGGTGGATTGCGTTTATTCAAATTCGTGTATTTTAGTCAGGAGACTTGTGTGACTCCAGTGGCACATACAACGCTATAGATTCCCTGCCGTACTTCTTCCCGGCAAGATACCTCTTGCGTCGTGTTCTTCTATTCAGGGACCTTTGCCAAATATTTAATTAGGCATCAAAATTATTTATTAGTGTTTGCGATTTTCCTACTTTAAGGTCTATTCTACCTGTCCATTACTATACTCTGCTGCTAAACTGTAATGAGATAATTATGCCTACCTCTATCAAACGCAGTATCTTCAAACCAACTTTTATCAAGTAGCATAGAATTTTGTGCATAAAGCAACGTTATAATGACCTAAAAGGAGCTGGACTTATCATTTAGGACAATATCTTGCTAATAATGTGGCGCTGTTGTTCGCGAAATTTATCCATGAACTCTCCAAAATGCTGGAAAAGATGTTCCCATCAATCTCGCATCAATTTCCTTCGACCGGCGCCATCATCTTTCAGAATTTACTATCGCGTACGTATCCTGGTGTCTTCCTGAAACATAACTTATCATAGTAAAGGCGAAAATATATTATGGTCTCTGTTGTGGCCTCAGGTACCGACATCCTCAGTATTTAGCTGTACATAGAATATCTCCCTACGGAGAGCAACCTTCCCTAGACTTATCACAATATAAGAACCTTAACAAACATTAACGCTGAGGAACCTCTCCTGTTGCCCATATCGTGAGTAGAGGTCCTTGACAGTTTCCCCGTCTATGATTATAAACTTTTTTATCATTGTCTTTCTTCAAAAAAGGAGAGTTCTATAGTAAAAGGATACTGTTGGTGTATTCTCACTATTATCTCATAAATCAGACCCTCCGTGTTACGAGAATTTACCTCGCACAAGCTATACGGCTTCTGGTTGGTCGAGGAGTTTCCAGGAGTTGAGCTAATGACTAATCGAGTAAGGTGATTCTTGGCTCTTGGAAATTCTCTACGGAGGGTCTGAGAGATTTCGGGCGCGGTTTGTATAGAAAATCGGCTATAATTATTTTGACAATTGACTGTTTTTATTAATATCTCAATCTACAGTGTAAATTATATCCCCGAGTCCCCTTTTAGCAATATGTCACGACCTGGATTCAGAAGCACGTGGTTTCGAGAAGAGAAAGCGTCAAGAAGGAATCCGCTCCT
>Ga0247810_10000330_pt1 | contig 62026 bp, 67 predicted proteins | sample UWRJL119311C1_FD_179918 | JGI IMG/M metagenome (GOLD analysis project Ga0247810, IMG submission 179918) | Plant litter microbial communities from Arlington Agricultural Research Station in Wisconsin, United States - UWRJ-L119-311C-1 | ecosystem: Environmental > Terrestrial > Plant litter >...
TGAGATGTGACGATATGACGGAAGAGCAAAGCGAAAGAGATGTGGGAATGTTTTCTTTTTCTTCTTCACAGGTATATGGAGAAAAAGTAGGGGTCGATCAGTGTTGACGCGGCCGAAACCCCGAGACAACAACAACAGCCTCGCTCTTTTATTTATAGACTTGAGCCCCACTTGGTCATAGGGCTGATAAGCTCTTGGCGCCCCACCAAGACCCTGAGTTTTATGACCAGATACATACATACCGGAAGTCAAATCACCAACCAGGAAGTGATCTGTTCCCCATCCAAGCCGGTATTATAATTTAGAAGAAAGCACCGCTGTGCATATTCCTCACCTCAAAGATGTATTCGAAATCTGCATAAGCAAGGCATTGTTTTGCCCAGCGGCTACCATTCACCACAGAACAACAATAACTTTTCGACTCAGTGTGACTAGCCAGCTTTGTGGAGCATCTCATTTGCACCCGTAATTTATTCGTCACATATCACGTATTCCTTCCGGTAGTATCATATTCGCAAGTCATGTGCGAATGGAGCTTCTATCCATATATATTGGTGAGGGTCAGGTATACGGAGAATAATTCTTGTAGAAAAATTGAGATCATCTAAAACAGAAAATAAAAGGTCTGGCTCAAGTTCCGAATCTATTGTAGCTTTGGAGTTCAATGGAAAGAGAAGCCTGATCTTTCTTTTGGTCTTCTTCACATGTAACTCAGCTAGTTAATTATCTCTATCCATGAGCCACCTTTTTAGCTAGAAATTTCTGTATTTATTCTATATACACCGTTTGGCCATCCAGGGGGTTGCGTCACTTAAGCGAAGCCTCGCCTTACCAAATAGATATTCTCCTTCACTCCCCAGGTACATGACATTCCCTTGTAACGATGGAAGGAGGATGAGTTCCAAAACAATAAGATTGATATACCCAGATTTTCTGGGTTATGGCTTTATTTTGTGATAATACTGCAATGTTTCCGGTTGCCAACAAATAAGTTGCACATGCTTTGTGAAAAAATCCGACTTCGGCTTCACATTAACCTCGTTATTGGCCATTACTCGTTATATAATATCGTTACATTACTCTTTCTTTTTCTTTCAACTTATGGTCTTCAGCGCCTCGATGGATAATCGGTCCTTGATCAAGCAGTAACCCGTCCCTTTTCATGATACCTGTTCTAATCCAAACATACCATACAACAAGCCAATGATCTAAACATACTCAAACATCCCTGTCCATGTATTCTTACTCTGCGGTCATAAGTGGTATTGTATCGTAGGTTGTACGTTATAGAGTCAAGGCCTAGTATTTGGTTTCCAAATCTTCGCCACTATTGCGAGTTCTGAAAGCCATGCTAGTCTTTTTCCCTAGTTCCCTGCCTTCTTGTTTAAGAGCTTTACCCATTCGACTAGCCCAGCTACCTCGTGCATTTATCATCGTCCCACCGTCTGGTAGGAATTTTTCGTTCTTAGTTGAGCGAGCGTACAGTAGTTGCCTCAAATTTTCTTAGTGTAAAGTACGGAACTTATCGGATATATCTACGTACCAGTCCCAGAAACTCTTCTTCACTTCACTTGTGACACAGAGCTCATCCAGTTCCTTGAGTACCTACAACTCAGTTAGCATATAGGCAAGAGACTCTATATATCAGACAAATAGCAAGGCTGTGGGCAAAGTACTCACTCTGAGAACTCTCAGGTCGTTGTCAGTTAGTAGGCAATCATAATCATCTTCATTACTGACAAAACTTCCCGACCTTGTACTAAGTCAGTCCCCAGTTAAACAAAAGAGAAGTATTATTAGCCTACATATGAAGCCTATCAATTCTGGAAAGGTTCTCTACCAGTTCTTGATTTTGGAACTTTGTAAGTTTGCCGACAAATCGACCGCTCCAATGTCCATCAAAATCGTCTAGTAGTGGCGCCTTAAAAATAGCGTCCCAAGGATAATCTTCAATAGACTGCGCCTAGAATAATCAGTTTAATATCCTAGCCTCATTGGAGACCTGCAAGCAACATTTTGAGCCAGTATACTTAGGTAAAGACTTACGGAAGAGGAAGCTTGACGACTACTAGAACGAGAGAATGCAGAGGTCAAGCTAATAAATACCCCAAAAGTCTTAGCCCTGGGAAGACTAGGAACTCCTCTATTTGCAGTGGTAGGAGAAATCTGACCTAGAAGATGACGACTTTTTGGTGCAGCATTCTGCATACAGTCAATATTGTTTCCGGCTCCAATATCCCGGATATAAATTCGATCATACCTCTTTCGATATCTTCTGGCTGGGCAATACGGGAGTGCTCGAGAGTCTAATTGATTGGCGTTCTGGATGATTTTGAGAAAAGGCGCTGGGGCTGGGAATACGTGTGGAGAAGTGACCTTTGCTGGATGTCGGAGCTGTTGGTAAATTTGATACTCTAGCACGGATATTGGTCACTGGCTGGACTTGACAGGAATTTTAGTCATTCTGCTTTGAAGCTACAAGAGTGTTCTGCTGTGTAACTCACATTGGACTTTGCGGTCTCCAAAATCTGTGCCGTTTTCGACTTCACTTATATTATGAGTAGGTCTCATCGCAGTGAGATCGACTAATGACAGTCTCGATCTTTCATGCTGGGATATCCCTAGGACCTTGGAGTCAACAGACGATCGTTGTGCCATCCTATTATCATACTGATGTGCAAAGCATAAGGTAGACTTACGAGACGGATCGATATTAGATTTGGAAGCCGATGCAGTAGGATGCGAGTTAGCGAGCGTTTGTATGTTATGAGAATTTCGAGAGAGGGTTTGAGATTTGCAAGAAGAGCGGTACGAGGCAGTATTTATGCCAGAGACTGGCAGTAAGCTAGGTTCTTGTGGTAAAAGTGTGCTTTCGAGCTTCCTTCTGGAGTTGAGAAATGTAGAACTGTCCCGTGATCCCATTGCTGTTAAGGGAGAATTTGCAATGGTCGGCGTGCTGTAAAGTGAGGAGGGAAACGAGGTATCAGTGCGTGGAGCTCTCATTTTGGAGTATCCGCTCTCATCTGGCAAGACACGATGTGGCCGGGGATATGCACGCGATGGATTGTAACGGGGACTGTTTGGATGCGCAAGAGTTGGGGCTGTTGCTGATTTTGTCAGGTCCCGCGGCGTTGGAGGAGAGGAAGTTGCTACTGCCTTATTGGGCGACATCTGCACACCAAAGTTAGATACACAACTTGTAATAGCTATACGAATAGTTGCTAACCTCTTTAATAGAGTCAAAATAACCGGTAATACTGGCAGTTGAATTCCTCTTCTGGCGTGGAATTGTCATGGTGAAGTTATTTGCTGTTATTGATCATGGAAGCGAGTTTATATTTGTAATACTTGTATTGTTTATGGTGTTTCTGCTATTGACTACAAGAGGCTAACAAATCTCGGCAAACTGCTCTCTATTATGAACCTCTATATTTAGAGAAAGTCACTTTTCCCCATTACAACCATCTCAAACTGCTTTCTTATCTAGAGGAAAATAGCATCAGCTACTATAAAAGTGAGAGAGCATGGGCTTCGTTTCCCTTACTTTCTCCATTCCACCCTTCGATTTGGAATTCAAACTTCACATCTGCATTGCCTCTCTCTATACCATTTCCCTCTTCGTCCCACAAGGACCGCTCTCTAAATGTCACATGACCCTGCCAATCCACAAGAATGACAGTTTGCCTTTGCGTTCCGTAGATTCCAGTCATTGGAGCAAGCTCTGGTCGTTCTTTTTCCTTGAGACTGGCCTCTCCAGTCACGGGTGTACTACCACTTTGAATTGGTTTGGTAGCTGCAATCTCGTCTGCCGCTGGCATGTGTTGAGGGGATGTGGCGTGACCTATGGATGGAATAAAGATGGATTCCCGCAGATGATAGATGTATGCTTCAAAATCCTGGTCTTCTTGTTTTGGAAGAGTATTCGTATCCAGAATAGCATACAAGTTTTGCACCAGCTCCTCTTCCGAAAGTTCTACCTTTAATGCTTCCCTCACAACATCCTTAAGCAGCTCTTTACCCATTTCCACTTTTGGCCATGGTTCAGGATCGTTGTAACAGGCATTGCTCAGTCCGTACACCTCTCCCCGCCTCTCTGCGATCCACGGGACATCATCAGGACTTCCCGCCCTGTTTGAAATGATGGCTAATGGCTCCAGCTCGCTAGTACTATCCTTGTGTCGCCTCAGTTTGCCACAGAGGAGAGAGAAACCTCCCACGCCTTTGACACCCTCGCCATCAAGTAGTCTGTGAACGAAGTCTTGCGTGGTTTCATCGTTTTGAGCTGTTAACCACGCGGTCACCATTCCTCCCCTACTCCTCGCTCCTTGCACAGGGTGTTCTGCATCGTTCGTTTCCGTCTCGCGATAGTTTGTCAGAACCGCAAAGTTCCCGGTTTTAGTGATTCCTAGCCAGGTGCCTTGTTCTGCTCGTTGCAGATCTCTTGCCGAGAGGATCTCTTGGTGGTGGGAGTCCCACCAGTGTGGTCTGCTTGTGGGACGGAGGATGAATTCGTCTCGATTGTCCAGGACAATGAGGGCATAGGCGGGATGAGCTGTTGTGGCTAGAACGATACACATAGCTGATCACAATACGTTTGAGTCCCGTTCTCTCTGTGTAGTCTTGAAAAGAGCAGCAAGCAGATGGGGAATTGTTATTGATTCTATAAGCTTATGAGAGAAGAGCCACAATCATATATGTACATCTAGTTTGGAGATGGCACGGGCAGGATAAGAAAAGAAGAAAGAAAATGCATTCATGGAGGCCCTATTTGTACTTTTGGTCGAGGAGTGCTTTGGGTGCATGGCCAACCCGGGCTGGAGTGCACTGGACTGAACTTGATCTGGCTAGGATGCTTCCACGTGTGGGCTGATGTGTGCCTGCGTGTGTTTTTCTCTCGGAGACGGTAGGAAGTGAGATGCGGTGACTGGCGACTTGGGTGAAGCAGAACCAGTGGGAACCAGCGATACCTCCGCAAGCGGCGGCTGCCCTGCCGGACCCAAGTCCTAAGCCAGCGAAAGTCAGTTGGCGGGGGGGCTGCAGGGGAGCAGTGAACGGGAATACTGTTCGCAGGAGGCCAGGTGATGATAGCGTACTAGATTTCTGGAAAGGTAGGACGGTGCGGTTGAGTATCTTGACGGTGGGGTGTCTGGGGAACTAGGAGTAAGAATCAGAGTGAGATGGCAATGATGGATGGATGGATATAATATAGTATAGGATAGTACAGTGCAGTACAGTGAGTAATACAGTATTAATTAAGGGTCTTAGGGGTGTTAGGGTATGAAAGGTGTCAGGGTCTTAGGGTGTCATAGGCTAGCCTGAAGCAGGTTAGAGGGCAAAAGACAGCATATCCGGGGTACTGGAGGAGAGCTTGGTCGCTGTAGGTACTGTTGATACGGTAAAAAACAGACACACACATATACTAGATCACCGTACGATGATGACAATATCATAACCGGAAACCAGAACTGTCCTCTACCCTGTTGACATGTGTTCTTTTTTGAAAATCAGGGACCATTGTACACAAACATGCTACAGGCAACAACAGTAAAGGTACGGTGGCGTGAGGGTTCAAGCCACAGCTGCCTTCCCGTCGGGACGGCGATAAGGCTCGATGTGTGCTTTGTACCTGCTGATGTTCAATTACTCGTCACCACCACCCATCACCTTCACCTCGTACACTGCTTCTTTCACATCTCATTTCACGATTCCAGAGCTGCTGAAATCTTCTCTTAAACTCCGGAAATACCTATCCATCCAAGCTGGGGAACCGCAGTCATGTTCTTCAGCACAGTTGCTAATCTCTTATCGTAAGCATATCGACCTACCCCACCAGCGTTTGCCCCTCTATACCTCCCATCTCCAACGACAAACGGATGCTAACCTGACTTCAGTTCCATTCCAACCTTCGTATTTCCCGTCTTTGCCAGCTATAAGGCTCTCAAAACCACGGATCCTGCGTTGTTGACACCATGGCTCATGTATTGGGTTGTGCTAGCTTGCGCCTTGCTTGCTGAGTCGTGGGTGGGCTTCATTCTGTTCTGGTATGGTTATGGCTGTGAGCTTCGTTGCATGGCCACCTTCTAATTCTGCTATCCACATAGGATCCCATTCTACTCCTGGTTCCGACTGTTCTTCCTTCTCTATCTTATCCTGCCACAAACACAAGGAGCCAAGGTCATATACCAGGAACATGTGCACCCCTTTCTCGAGAAGAACGAGCTTGCTATTGATGATTTCATCTCTTCGGCTCATGATCGTGTAAAGGCAGCTGGTTTTACGTATCTCAAACATGGGATTGACTTAATCAAGCAAGCTCTTCTCGGTATTCAGCCAGAGGAGCCGACACCTCCGTCGACTCCATCTCACTTTTCATACACTCAGAGTTTGATTGCACGATTTAACTTACCAGCTGCACGCCCACAATTTCCTGTAGCTGCGGCCACAAGTACTGCAAATGACTTCTATTCACTTCTAGCTTCAGCTGTGACTGCGGCAACATCAACAGCTGCTGGCCGACAGTCTCGAGACCTTTCCAATTCCGGCATACTCATCCCTCCATCCGTAGATGGAGAGGACCGCCTTTCATTCATAACCGCACAGCGAGAACGCCTTTCCATTCTTCTCTCGGCTCTTGATAAGGAGGCCAACTCGCTACAGAGCCAACGCTTCAAAACTAGAGGTGGTATATTTGATGGAGCCGCCGAGGGCGATGCCGACAGACCGAGAAGCTCCATGAGTGGCATGAGTACAAGACGAAGCGAGCTCGATTTCGAAAAGATTGATGCAGAAAGCGGAACGGAAGAAGTAGAATCTCAGCGAAGACAAGCAAAGAGGAACCAAAGTGGCAGCTGGATGCCGTGGAGCTGGGGAGCAAAGACAGAGATTCCCGCAGATACTGTGGTATGTCTAATTGTCCAACCGGCACCCCTAATCTAGCATCTCAAGTATATGTGATATTCAAAGAGCGATTGGGTATACTAACTTCTACAAAGATGACTGACCTTCCAGATCAAGACAAGGGAAAAAGCTCGGGTGTTGATATTTGATTGCGAACTACACTGTATTCTGTAAGTATTTTATTTGGGAATTGGAGTTACATGGTTTCTCGGTAACTGGATGAGGGGGGTTTGGAGTTAAATTAGAGCCTCACGGCCTTTGATGCTGGGATGGAACTCGGAACACTGTCCTTTACTTGAACGACTCGACTGGTATCCAAATATCAACTGCCAGTGCTTCTGGTCTGCTAGCAAAATATGATACCAGAAAGCTTCACGGACTTTGCTAATTCAAACTGCACAATTTGTGTCCTCGTACGTTTTCTGGGATGATTCTCAGATGAAAACTCACCTGCCTATTTCAAACTCTCTATTTGGACTACATTATCTTTCTTTTCTTTTACTGTATACTATAATAGTTTCGAGCATGTAAAGAACATCACCGCCATTAAAACACGTGACCAGATACTAGCGAAAATCGGCCATCTGCCGAAGTTCGGCTAAGTTGAACCTCAACCCCCAAGCCATCTTTTTACCATCATTTCGCGGTGCAGCTATAGTACTCTAGCCGCTTCGTGACAGCAGTATGACCGGAGATTCGATTGATAAACATAAAATTGTGAAGAGAGCCTGCACTACATGCCGTAAGTCAAACCCAGCCAAGAGATATCTCTGTTCTGGAGATTTTTGAGACCTAGTGGACGCTGGACGGTTACTCTGGGATGATTTATATGTCGAAATAAACTGCACTATCTTGAACATGAAGAAAACTATAATGTACTGCTTCGATAGATTTGTTTGGATACATATCGTTGTTACGAAACTCAAAAACTAACTTGCCGTTGTTGTAGGTCAGTCGAAGGTCCGTTCCCGCTCTTAGAGTGGGTATCTTGAATTCTGATGATTAACTAGATTAAATGTAACTCTTCGGAAACATTTCCGGCCCCGTGTTCGAACTGTCAGAGGCTGAAGAAAGAATGTCGAAGTGATGCGACTTTTAGGCGTAAACCAGTGAGAGGGTGAGTTGAATAGCAACGCTCTGACTGTCGCTTAGAACAAAGTCAGCTAACGAAGGCATTGGAGACGGCTAGAAGAGGTTGAGAGACAGCTAGATAGGATCAAAAGGGCGCAGAGCCATCAGGAAGATGCCTCCACATCACCTCCCGATATAGCATCACAATCTATCACGCCAAGTACAAATAGAAATGACAGTTATAGTGCTGCAATTGACACTGCGAATGCATTTGGACTCACCGACAGCAATACCGACTTCAGTCATGTACTGGATCAAAATCTAGACGACTATCATCTAAGCGGTGTCAATATTGCCATCACTTTTAGAAAGTACGAAGCTCATCTCCTGTACCTGCTTTTCCTAACTTAATCCAGTTTTGCAACCAACTACCTGCCACATTTTCCCATTTTGGACACGAGAATGTCCATTAATACACTTCACCAAACTAGCCCACTTCTTTTCTGGGCAATTATTCTTATCTCGTCACGCCATCAGGAAAACTTAGCAGAATCATATAAGAGACTGCTGTCTAGACAACTGATAGAGCCTATTCGATCGTTATATACTATCCACGCTCTACTAATATATTGCCTCTGGCCGATCCCTTCTCGGAAACAGATTCTAGATTCTAGCTGGAATTACTGTGGCTTCGCGGTGAGCGCTGCCATTCGGATGGGGTTGCATCAATCTGATGCCACGTGGGAATACGATTTTAGCCAGTTCTCTGCTCAAGACATTGAGATTAGGAGAAAAACATGGCTGGGATGTTTTATCGTTAGCACATAGTAAGCAACAAAATTGTGTAGCTAACGCTAGTCATATATTGACAGACCATCTAGTTTGTCCTCCGATCTAGGTCTACCTAGTGTCATTGGACCAGCTATGGAACTTGACGTCCAAGTCAAAGCTAGTTCGATCTCTGATCCGCTGGCTATGCAATTTGAAATCGAACGTCATGTCGCTCGATTCTCCGCAACAATGAATCAACGTAGCGGGTCTATGGTCCGGAGCTCTCTAATCCACATGTTTGACAGTGAACTCCGAATCATGGGTGACGAAGTCCTGGCATGCTCTAACAAAGTTCTCGAGATCCTTTTCCACGGCGCAAAATTGAGTCTCTACTCATTCTCGCTCCTCGGTGAAACAGCATCCAGCACAGGTACCCATCATATCGATGCTGCCACCAGAGCAATCTGGTATCTCGGGTTTGAGACGGCAGTCAGACTAACACATCTCTATAATTCTGTGACCGAGCCTCCTCATTACACCTACCCAAAACACCATTTCTGGATCCTATTATCAAGCGGATATTACCTCTTGAAATTTCTCTCCATAAACACCTCTGTTACTCCTTCCGAAAGCGAGCTTGCACGCAACAGCATCCGACTTGTCTACTCCACTCTGCAAACCTGGTCTCTACAACCCCTCGACGAGCCTTGGCGTGTTGCCCGTATCATTTCTTTACTCGCCAACGCCGAACTACAAAACACCCTCCACCAGTATCGTCGGCTGAATCGTCGACCGCCCTTGAGTATCGTGGCTGATGTGATGGAAATGACAGCGTGGCTGAGAGCGAAAATGAAGAAGGAGGGGAAAGGAAAGGAGGCAATGAGTACGAGCGAGTTGAATGCCGCTGGAGAAGGCGTCGCAACGGTCATGGAACCTGTATTATTGGACGATGATGCATTGTGGGAGGGACTCGATGAATGGTTAAAGTGGGAGAGTGATTTGTCTGGGAACTTTTTATTGCCGTATTCGGATGAGGCTTTTATTACTTGAAGCTTTCGAAGCCTTCGAAGCTCCTGTCAAGTGCCTTGTGTCTATGAGAACTACCTACTACCTACACATCAAGTTTTGACGTGTCTCGGCCTCCTCAATTCTAAGAGTTAGGCGAAGACTCGGTCATCCAAGCTTGCTCTGTTTATGAAGATCCAGCTTGGGATTTGCCTCACAAGCATAGCGGGACAGATAAATCTCTTGTCGCATCTAACAAGACTCTCGTTTCATCGCAATCAAGAAACAACTTGGAGATCATTTTATCAGGACATTTGTGGTAATGGTCTGAATTCGCTCAATAACCCGCCCACTCGTCAAACGCCAAGGCCCATTGTGAGGCGGAACCTTGACCAGATCCTCTCGAGTCCCAAGCAGATGTAACCTCAGATCAAACAACTAGAAGCTTTGACTCTTCGGACGCATGAGTTTTTCACGGTGATCTCGACCCATACCCATGTCTACACATGAATACACACCGGGCTTTCAGAGCAGATACATGAATCGCTGCAAAAAATCTGACATGACAAGGAAACGCGAGCCGAGGCCTTGCGCCGCACCAGCCGCAAGAACCTCAAAGGAGCCAACATGGCATTCCTTCCCTCCCCATGACAGGCCTCTTTGCAACAGAATCCTCTTTTTTCCCTTTTCCTTCTTTCGCCCGCCTCACGGATCACCGTTTCGAGGGATTTAGTGAAGCAAGTTGAAGAAAAGCTTATACATATCTGCCCAAGCCCCGCCACCACCGTTATTGGTGGGATCTTGTACACCTCCATCAATTCTGGCTCGGCTCTTCTCTCAGCACCGCTTGTGTATGCTTGATTGTCCTTGATTATCTGGGGGCTACAGAAGGAGAAGGCTGAGCCGAAATATTGATGCCCATGGTCTGGGATTGTGAATGGTGATATATATAAAGACCATCGCCGTCTGCGGCACACCTATTTTAGAATACGCTTCGCCAATGATATCCAAACCACATTTCCCATCTGGATAATCCTCCCCCAAAAACTCTCACACTTTGTACGATTACATTCTACACATTACACATATCACATAGACGCAGAAACAAAAAACAAAAAATGCATATTACCTTCTCCACGCTCGCCTTGATGGCATTCACCTCCTCTATCCTAGCCACGCCCATATCAGCCCCCGTCCTCCGTCTAGACGACGCACTCGAGCGGCCTGGGCAGCAGAGCACGCGACAACCGCAAGTGGAGACTCCGGCAGTGCCGAGCCGGCGATTGTCGCGGCAAGAGAGGGCATTTGAGGCCCTACGGATACCCAAGGGAAGCAACTACGTCGGACTGAACTGAGTGATCAGAAGCCACGGGGATCAGAAATTAGAATTACCCGGCGACGACTTTGTGCGGAAGCGAGGGTTAGGTTACGGCACAGAGATAAAGACCAAAGAGAAAGAGAAATGATTCAGATGAATCTCGACGACGACGATGATGAAAGGGCCGGCTCGCTAAGGGGATAGGAGGGAGAAGAATAGCTGGAAGAGCCGCTCGCGTCAGGGACGAATGATCATTGATGGAGAGTGTACGAAACGGGCTGATGCAAAGCCGGATATGTCAAAATGGGTTTAAACAAAAATTGGAGTTAAGGAGATACCCGCGCATGGAGTTGGGGCGTTTATGTTTTGGTCAAAGAATATAGGTCCAGGTCTGGACCTCGGGAGGGGAGATATATACTTCCTTCTGTGTAAGAAAAATGCAAAAACTTCAACAGATACATCTTTTTCTTATCGAGATTTGAGACTCTAAATGTGAGATGAGACTAGAGATAAACATTCAGGAGTATTTGTGAGAAGTTCTATTATTCTGTTCTAGGAATATCCAAGGGATCTTCGACTCTTTCTTACAAAAAATACGTACAGAACAGTAGCACACGATGACGAGAGCCATCGAAAGTGACCATTTGGGCTATCAGCTTAGGCATAATGAATAGAGCGTACCATCATTCTAGACCTTCCTCCTTAGTAACCCCTTCAAAAAGTCAAAACTGTTACTATCGCTCTGCAATTCCCAAACTTTTCCTGTGGGTCTATCTTCCCAACCCAACTCCTCTGCTTTTAGCTGTCCCCAATCACTTGTAATACCTTTTATTCTTGCTCTTACACCACCTTCCTGCTCCAGTGTTACAATTTGATCGGTATGCAGCCAATGTTTATAATATGTCTCCTCTAGTTTCTTGTCAAACCCTGTTCTGCAGAAACTGGTGTAGATCGTTTCAAATTTCGTAAGGATACGAGCTAGAAGTTTCTCGATAGTGAAAGGTGCAAGAGTTGAGGGGATGAGGGCATTTAAGGAGGTTGTTGGTGCAGCATTGGTGGTGTTTATGCCAATTCCGACGACAAGGTCATATCCCCCTGATGAGTAGGAGGAGTTGACAAGGATCCCGCCGATCTTGACGTACTCTTTGCTACCAGGTTTGGATGGATCCAACGCATCTAATCAGCGGTTAATAATTGCCAGAGCATGGTGAATGTCTTTGTGTTAAAGAAATGCGTGGTGTCTAATAAGCTTACAAATATCATTAGGCCATTTCAGTTTCACAGGCACGTTCTCGTATCCATGGTCGTATGACTGAATACCTTCTGCAATTGCAATCGCAGCAAGATACTGTATGAAAACAACAGGTGCAGTAGTGTTGAGGACCACTGAGTGTTTCATGTATGTTGAGAAGATTAAACAACCGGCAGGAGACACCCATACGTTCGAGCCACGTCCTCGACCTGCAACTTGAGTAGTCGCAGTTAGCGTAAAGCCATTTGGAAGCCCAGAGAGAAGCTTCGTATTTCTGTATAAACTTAGTATAATTGAGCAATAACAGGAGATAAATTCAGAGAGCTCAAAGCTTTGAAATCACGATATTGAGATTCCACAGGTGCAAGTAGTGCTACATACTTTTCTAGAAGTGTGTTCGTGCTTGTCACAACTTCGCCATACATGAGATATTTTCCGAACTCCTATTCGATAGCAAAGTCAATGGCTGTATCATGAGGTGTTTCTCACGTCAAACTAAAACGTGCTAAATTCAAAGACTCACTTCTGCTTCACCATTTCTCTCCTTCTGATAACTTCGTAAGTTCGAGTAATACGAATGATGATTGAAGTAAGGTGTTTCTTTCAGTGCAGGCCAATCTTCTTCGTGTGAAATAATGCTCTTGGTAATTTTGTTATAGTCGAGAATTCCGTCTCTAGCAGTATCGTCCACTTGATTAGCCGTGTTTTCTCCAAGAATCTCGGAGATTGGAAGAGACTTGACAAGAGAACCCAGAGACCACCTTGAGTCCTCTTTCTCAAGATGAAATGAATCATTCTCTGCTCTGATATATTCTTCGCCATCTTCTGTGACGATAATGTCATCCCAGGATGCCAGTAGTTCTGGAATCAGAAAATGATGCAGAGATGAAAGATGTAGGCGAGATAGGGATGGTACCGAAGAAGACTCATGGCTAGTCAACAGTCCTAACTTTTCCAGACATGCTCTGAGAAACTGAGTTCGTCGTTCATCATCTTCAGCCAACGCTTTGACTAGTTCGGCATAGCCTTCGATCGAACACTTAGGATTAAGATTGACAGCGGAAAATCTGACCCCTTAGTAAGTCGCATAATTATATATGATATAGGGGCTTACTCTGGATGAGTTCCTGTCAGTATGACACTGCCTTCGCCCACTTTACGGAAGACGATTGCAGCATGTCCACCATCAACATCCAATGGATCTGTGTAAGTAGCCAAGACTTCGACTCCCTCATCCTCAAATTTCGCTGCATCAACAAAAATCCCGCCTCCGTTATAATAGCAACGAAATACTTCGGGGACCGGGCCTTTTATAAAACATTCCTTAGCAACTTTCAACTCCACAGCCTTGGCCCCTGCTTCACTATGGTAGACGAAGCCTCTGAAAGCGCATCCACGACAAGTTCCAGGGAAGAACCCCAGTTCTCTTGATCCAATGACTTCCAAGATCTTGTTGCCTATTTCAAATTCACATCTCGAGCTTCCGTAGTAGCCTCCAGCACAGAGTCCAAGGTAGGAGCCACCGCGACGAATATACTGCGAGATACGACGGTTACCATCTCCGTTGAGAGATCGGCAGTAGCCCATATCAGCTCCTCCAGGAAATACAAGTAGGGCACATGAAGCTGTCCAAGGTTCTTTCAGTATGACAGTATCGGTGACAGGAATCACAGCATAGTTAGGCGATAATAGTCGGCGCAGTGTATATAAACAGTGCCGAACAGAATCAACTGTACTTCCATTGCCTATTGAAACCAATTAATGGGATTCTTCGGCTTGAATCACAAGGGCTTTTACCTGAGTAGACTAGGACATTCATCTTTTTTAAAGCCATCTCTCCACAACCGAGGTGTCAATCTTTCAGTACAAGGCTCGATGCAATAGAAGTGAAGTTCAGACAAGAAGTTAAAGAAAAACAGGAAGCCCCAAGTATTTTGTTAGGAGGTATCGGAATATATCAACGGCTGCAACCCTTGGACTTGTGGACTCTGAGAAGCTGATTCAGTGTTACAGAAGATATCTTAGAGTGTGCATGGACAACCGAAGGTGAGCCGCCTACTGCCGCTACGGCATACACGAGATGCAATGCGCAAACACACTTTTTTTTATTCGTTCTAGTACAATATAACGTAGAATTGACCAGACACGAAAAAGTTCATGGAGTAGATTTTAGTCTAGGATGAAGCTGAACTGCCTGCTTAATATCGTGCAGTTTCCGGATGAGCTCTAAAATAATTCTACCTGTACATACCATGATGATCAAAGAACCTCCCTATATTATCTCCTAAGAAGATCTGGAGGCGAAGGAAAAAGCTGGGACGATTTCATGGCCACAGGAATCTCATCCTCGATAACGTAATTGGCATCTTTCGAATTCATGATGTTTCATCCCGTGATATGGTGCTTTTGGCGTGGTATTGGTGACACCAAATGCCTGTCGCGATCTTCGCGTCTCCCATTCTCAAATGCACAATAAATATTAGCCAACTCAACAATGGCTACTTCAATACCTAGAGCTGCCCGCTCTGCCTTGTCGGAATGCTCCTCCTTGCGCTTCTCGAGGATGATGCAATCAAGTACCAGGCAGGCAACTCGCAAGCCGCAACCTATGTCGTCGCCATTCTCTACAGTGAGCCGATTATCATCAGCGGAGACACAAGCTTCTTCAACCCCACCCAGAACGACTCCAGCCCAGTATGTGAGGAAAGCTGCAGTAGTCTCGAAACCTGCTGCGAGAGCCGCTTCAATTGATGATCAGTCGCCCATCCAAGATATGACCACGGGGCTTGCAGACGAGCCTCTACTTCTCGACGAGGACAGCCGGCAGGTGGACTGGACACGATCATTTCATGGGCTTTCAGCTGAGCCGTTTTCTAAGGAAGCCGCAGATGTTTTGATGGCCCCTATTCCCTTTGACGATGTGGAGGTCAAACCAGATGGGATCATTTACCTGCCGGAGATAAAATATCGAAGGATATTGAATAAGGCCTTCGGACCAGGCGCATGGGGATTGGCACCTAGAGGAGAAACTATTGTCACACCAAGAAGTATCACGAGGGAATATGCACTTGTTGCCCACGGCCGGTATGTTCCACAATCTACATTCCCATTTGTATAATTGCTAATTAGGTTTATAGATTAGTATCAGTGGCCCGAGGCGAACAAGATTACTTCTCCACCGAGGGAATACCGACTGCGACTGAAGGTTGCAAATCAAATGCCCTCATGCGATGTTGTAAAGACCTTGGTGTGGCCAGCGAGTTATGGGATCCACGTTATATTAGAAAATTCATGAAAGAAAAGGCGAAGCAAGTATGGGTTGAGCATATACCAAGTAAGAAGAAGAAGCAGCTGTGGCTCAGAAAGGACGACGAGGTTCGATATCCTTATAAGGAGACAAAATTTGGAGCATAGCAAGGAGGTTTGCATGACATACAAGTTGCACATTTCCAAGTGGCCGATTGTATTATAGAAGCTGTATTCGGCGCAGCACCCCAACACTCCACCAGATAGATATATGTATTACCATTTTAGATAGAGTACCTGCTGGAAGGCAAGCTATTGTAGGCATCTCGTGGGCAGAGATATTTACTGGTTGTGTATAAGTAAGCGCTTGACATTTGTTCCGCTTCCTCCTGCTGCGATCTACATTAATGAAAATCTATTATGTTCACATGATTATTACTTGAATATAGGCGATGTATAAACCGGACGAATAAAATGGACGAATGAAGTCAACCATTTGGAGGCACCTACAGTAGACTGCGGCTCTGTGGAACGCTTCGAAGGAGAGTGAGACTCTGGCCTGGGGTGACCACAGATGCTCTTCTACAATTATAACCGAAGGCATGACTCCGGCGTCTAGTTATTGGAATGAAACTGCTATGCTCTCTAAGGATGAGGCGAATCAATCTATCCTTCCTGATGTGCAACAGCCTGAAGGATTGCTTCTGCAATTTTCATTGGCTGGTAGCAGGCAGGATGGCTCCAACATTGCCTCAGCCTCAACCACGACATGAACAACACCAACATTTGAACAATCCAGCACAATCCTTAATGATCCTCGAAATCCTAATCAACCCTACGCATAATGGCATTTAAGAGAATGAGCAGGCATAGATATAAGTAAGCATCGTGTCCCTCTTTTTGAATCCTTAATTAGAACTTATCTCTCTACTCCTGTTCTACTGCCATCGTTGGTCTCATACAGTTTCCTAAAGTTTTGTTTCACATTTCCTCATCATGTCGGGAGCAAAAGTTGCTGGTATGTTTGGCGTTGCTGCTAACATCACATACATTTCAGAATGTACGCCCAAGTTGTGCGACATGGAGTATGCGACTATGAACTATATTCCAAACCTCTATGCTAACGAGATCTATCTCGCTCTCTTTGCGTTTTTCTTTGTGGTTCAATTGATTATGGTTTTCCCTTGGCGTACTTGGGGCTACACCTTTATGATTCTCTTAGGACTTGCTTTGGAGTGCATAGGGTACTGGGGCCGTATTGGCATGTATTTCAATATCTTCTTAACTACACCTTTCTTGATGTAAGTTTTTTTCCCTCCACCAACGTTCCCATAGACCACTAATAAGCTCTAGTAATATGATTGCCTTGACTATCGCACCTGTCTTCTACACAGCTGCTATCTATCTCACTCTTGCACGTATTATCAGACACTATGGAGCTCACAACTCTCTGATTTCCCCAAAAACCTACACGTTCATCTTTCTCACTGCAGATGTTGTCTCTTTGGTTCTACAATCTGTTGGTGGCGGTGTAGCCAATACAGCAGCCACTAAGGCTGGGTATTGGAGTGGCGTTCGCGTCATGATCAGTGGTCTTGCTTTCCAAGTTTTTAGCATGACTATCTTCGTGCTCATATGTGCCATCTTCTTCCTGAATGTACGAAAGGATAAAGCTCGCCAAAAGGCTACCAACTGGGCAGCTGGAAAGGTAGACCCTCCATCTCAACACATTAAGGGATATAGCTCTTTTGTTATCAGTAAGCTTCTCTCTGTAACTACAACACCCGGTTGCTAATCAGAAGCTCAGTTTTCTCAATTGCTTTCTTCTTCATCCTGGTCCGTTCCTGCTTCCGTGTTGCAGAGCTATCTCATGGTTTCGCGGGCAAGCTTGCCAATGAGGAAGTATCATTCATGATCCTCGAAGGTGGCCTGATGTTGCTCACCACCTTCCTCATGACCGCCTGGCACCCAGGACGCTTCATGAAGGCCGAATGGAAGGAGGTCAAGGCAGAGGCTGAGGAGCGCAAGTTTTCTATCGGAAGTGGAAGCTCCACTAACGGTAATGGCTTCTATCCCAATGGACGGCCTACTAGTGGAGCTTTGCAGCCTTCTAAGAGCCAATGGCCTAGCCATGGTCCTATGCACCAGGTCCCTCTGCAATAGTTTTCTCTGCAGTCCATACTGCAAGTCAAGTTGCCAATAAAAATACAGGGCAAGAGAAAATGAGATGAGGTGTGTGCGTGAGCGAGATGTGCAAATAAGGGATGCAGACATGCGAAAGTGTAGAGCAGTGAGATTTAGCGATTTTTGAGTTTTCAAGCATAGCGTAGCATTTAGTAAGAGGCGTTCAGGACGGTAAAACCAAACGCATATCTCGATACCTTAACCTTTTCTTCAATCAAAATACAATTTAAGTACCAATATAAAACTTCTCAATAAATGATTTTATTTCTCGTTCACCTTGCCCAGGTGAGCTTTGCAGCCTTCCAGCCCTTGAGAACACAGCATGTATCTACAAACACCATTATACTAATACTATCATATGTGGTAGTAGGTTATTATATCGAGCTGTTTTTAGACTTCATGTGCAGAGAATCCGTAGGATAGCACCTTCGTGAGTATGTCTTGTTTCAAGAAACGGCGAAACGCTTCCTGCATCTTTATGCTTGATCAAATATGGAATCAACATTGTTGATTAGGCGATTCTGGATTCAGATCTTGGTTCCTGGTTCCGGTATGGTACCCTGGCAACCACGAAAGAGGTGGACAAGATAGAGACAGAATAGTTAAAGATATCAAGTAAAGAATAGTTGAACAATACTATCAACATTATACTTCATATGCTTAAGCAAGAGAAATTTGACATACGCGAACAGCAGATTTGTCTCTGCACGATATATTTCGCTACGCCCAGGTACGGGACTTTAATTTAGTTCATTAATTCGTAATACATATCAAACTCCCTTGGACTAATCATACAAACATTAATCAACATCCTAATCCTCCATCTCTAGCTCTGCGGCCTCAAGCGCCAGCTGCTGTTTCTTGATAGCCATTAGTCTCTTCTTCTTCGCCAACGCTTTGGCCTTCTTCTCCTCCTCGCTTAAGACTCTCGTTGGTCCTTGAGATTGTGATGGTACTTGTTGAGTTCTTTGCGAGTATTGCTGAGCTTGAGGTTGTCGTTGTCCACCGCCACCGACGATAGGAAGGCCATCTGTAACTCCTCCAACTGTCTTGAGTAAGGGGGAGGTGATACCGCCTACGATTGGTAGACCTTTGGTAGTATCATCTACCGTGTTAAGGAGCCTGTGTTTTAGATGTTAGTTGGTTGACCCACATGATAAGATAGGTGATGACATACCCTCCTAGAAGACCACCACCACCACCATTGTTGTTACCACCACCACCGAGAAGTCCTGCCATTTTGTAGTTGGAAATAGAGACGTGGAGTTATGGTGATTTGAGAGCTATAATGCTGGTCGGTATAAACTGATTAAATGGGTAGAATGCTGGTTAGAGTGCGGATGTGAATGAGGATGAGAATGAGTTAATAATATTGATTATGGAAATCGCAAGCGCATTTATATAGAGTTACATCTATCATTCATACATCATATGTATGATATCCAAACCTGTTTATTTACTTATGTCTTGCTCCAAGATCATTGGAGGATGATTACTGGATGAGACAACTGCATTGTGACGCAACTGCACAAGAATTAAGCGAGACTGTTCAGGGGCTTTCACTCCACATCCTTGTCCGACAGTCTCCTACTTATGGGCTATGTCATTGTCCAACCAACTTCATTCCAGATGACTTACTTGCATTGGATTAAATATTGAACACATGTCACTGAACAGTGCCTCTTTAAATAGAGGACAAAAGAAGCAGGCGGGAGGTGGAAAATTTGTGAAGTTCTATGCTCCTCTAAGTCATTCTTCGTTCTACCTCGTCTTCTAAACCTTGCGCATTTGCTACGCTTATTGTTTGGAGAAGGCTTAAATGGTCCTCTTTACCATCTCATGAATTCTCATCACAGTTATTCTTTTTTCTTATTTGGTTCAAATCCTATTGAACCGGAATTGGTCATCTTCTCTAGATATTGGTCACTACTCCATATGTAGCAAGTAATAAAGATAATGGCGAAATTGCAAGAACAACTCAAATTTCCTTGAGTAAGTCCGGAGCAAGTTGGTTTATGGCCGAGGTAGGTAGCTGCGGATCTGGATTGAAGGCTACAATTGAGCAGGCGCACAAAACAACAAGATGGCTTCCGAGAAGAACGTAATGCGTAAGAGAGAATCTCACACAAAAGCTCAGAATCAACATATGCTCGTGGACACTTCCTAAAATATGAAGTACGATTTCTTTTTAAGTCTAGAGGTGCTAGCGCTTTTACAGAGCGTGGAGGTACTTTGCGGTACTTTGCTTTATCGTTGGTAACTGAGTGGGTACCCAAGCGGCGTGCAGCTTCATAAAATAAGACTATGACAAACCATACTATGACTAACCATTTGTTCATCTTCAATCTCTTTCTCTCACGTAGAGTCGATTGAAACCAGTTGATTTCAATTGAATTGAAATGATTGGCTAAAATTATGAACTATGAGGACTTCTATCATGAGCTAATGACGATTTGTTCTGAGAAGGCTACCAATTTCACATCGCTCCGCCAATCATGCTTCAGCCATTTATAATCAGCCATATGCAAGGCTACCACTTTCTTGTTTAACATGTCATATATAACACCAGCCTGCCCAAGTATAAACTGATATCTACAACAAAGTAAATCTCTTCTAATAAAGTCAATATTCTACTTCCAAGCCAAATCCAGCATAATACATTTCCAACAAACAAATAACACCTCAAACACCTCCTCGCCTCAATATCAAAATGGCACCATCTACATGTTGTGGAAAGTCTGACCAAGGATGCGTCTGGTAGGTTACCTTGGAATTAATTCCAATTGCATGCATTATAGATTAAGAAAAGTAACTGACGTTATAATATCTAGCGCCAAGCAAGCAAAGTGCTCCTGTGGCGAGAAGTCTGCTCTTAAATGCTCCTGTGATAAGGCTGCTACCGAAAATTCTGTCACTGGACCACGCTGCTCATGTCGTAAGTTATCTAGTTGGCTTGACTCCAACAGTCACTAATCTTTTCATAGGTGTAAGACCTGCTGGTGAATGCACATGTGATCGCAAGGAAACCGAGAACTCCTCTCCAACTGGATCTACCTGCGCCTGCGGTTCAAGACCTGCCGGTAAGTCCATGAAGACCTTCCGACACATATTTATAATATGACCCTCTGACATGATTTAGACGCTTGCACTTGTGAGAAAGCCGCTGACGGTGGACTTCTGCCAACCGAGACCGATTTCACAACTAAATAAGTCGTTGGTTGTTCTTGGAACTTTGTGTATACGCAATGGTTGTTTAATAGAGGCTGGAGTATGGGATGGCGTTTCTAGGTGGCTGAGGTTCGTCGTTTGTCTTTGACATACGCCCTTTTTATTGCATATTCGAGAATGGCACTATGTAGAATAATTGACTTTTTGCTATTCAACTGGTCCACGTTTGATACACGAACAAAAGTGTTTCTATCAGTCTGTTCAGAGTTTCTAGATTGTTTGGTACTGGATCATCTCTCCTCAGTTTCGTCGCCAAGTCAGTCATTATGATCTATCATATCACATTGATGATAAGTAAAATACATACTTTTGGTTCAGACTGACCAAACTTTCAACTCGATACGCGACTGGGTTTCCTTGTAATATATCAGATAGTAGAACTGAGCGGGATCATAGCAATTCAGCACTTTTGCGAAATGTATTATCTAACACATAGTAAACCTAGTCAGCTAAGTACACCCCAAGCTATCTACATATTTTCAAGCCGTGATCTTGATCCATTTCGGCAGATCGTTTGACCAAAAGTGACCTCCATGTTTAAATCATATCCCTCCATGATAACGTTGCCCTCTGTGCTGAACCCTTGAGATCAAAACTCATGGAATATAGATCCATACCCAAAACACCGTGCAAAGTACACATGCCAACTTCTATTTTAAGGCGGTCCAAACGCCCACTATCCCAGCAATACTCAGCATCGCCCCTCTCCCTAGATTCAGCACTCCCCACCAATCCACCAACGCATGCGCGCTCTCGTTCCCCAGCCCAACTTCCACGACTGTATCCTGGCTCCCAAGTGCCCCCACCTCGTTCGTCCGCTCAATTAACTTGTTGTTCGTGCCCCGCATAACCAGTGCTGTATATGGTACAATTCCCACGGTTAATAAACCCGCAATCAGATAACCCATCCTGTTGCCCTCCAAAGCATCGCCTTTGTACGCCAGGTAAAAGTAGGATAGAGAGGAGAGGAGAGCCAGAGGGGGGAAGGTCCGCTTTCCAAGAAGGTAAGCAGCATGCCATTGTCGGACGAGGAGTGGTGTAGGCGATTCGAGGAGACGAGGGATGAGGTGGACTGAGAGTGCGAGATTGGCACCTCCTAGAAGGAGGGATGTAGTGAGGCCGAGAGTTTGGGCTACGCGGATTGGAAGGGGCGAATCTGCCATGATCAATCCCTTGGAGAACTCATAAGCTGGATTTTAGAGAAGTGAGATTGAAGCGCTGGTGTTGTTGCCTTTGTTATGTGATTGAGGGGCAACGTCATAGCCTGCGGCGATGGAAACCCCATGCAATGTGATATTGCCTCACACAATTATACTTGATACGATATTTAAACGTGCCACAGTTGATCAGGAAGATCTGGAAGAGTGAATCGTCTCTTTCTGACAAGCTGATGCAAATGTCTCAGAATATTTATCTACCTATAATCACCACCATTCATTTCTATTAAATATCTGTATTTATTTAATCATGGTAAGAAGTTCAGTCAAGTCACAATCACGTTCACACGAAGGGGTTAAGTCTGGTTATTATGTACTCTGCCTAAGCAGTACTGGTATTTCAGGAGGACAAATCTATCCTCGCGGTCTAGAGTAAGACCGACTTTCTACCTGACCGCCGTGGTTGAAGAGCAGCCAAGTAACGCCTCGCTTATGAAGAAAAACCCCAAATTGTTGAAAACTTTTCCGAGAATTCTCATATATGCCGTTGAAGGACAAATGCTTTTCCACATCGTGCAATCATTAATCGTGTTGAAATTTGCGCTCCCATGAACCTAAAGAAAATGCCACCAAACCTAATAGAGGAAGGAAATCTAGTATCGGTACCTGCGAAAATTAGCTTGATATAACTTTTTGGTATAAGGGGAAGAACTTACAGCTCGCTCTTGAATGGTCCCTCGACCTCAAGTCCAAGATACTCAGCCTGAACAGGGGACAACTTGGACAGCTTCGCGTTGACGTGGGCCAAGTGAAGCTTAGCAACGGTCTCATCCAAGATCTTAGGGAGGACATAGACACCAACATCGAGCTTTTGGGTCTTACCAAACTCAATGTACTTCTTGCCGAAAGCAGCATCCTCGGACTTGAACAATAAGATTTGAGCAAGAACTTGGTTGGTGAATGAGCAGGACATGACGAAAGAGGAGTGACCGGTGGCACATCCCAAGTTAACGAGACGACCCTCAGCAAGAAGGATGATGTGGCGGCCGCTCTTCATGAGGTAACGGTCGACTTGTGGCTTGATGTTTTGAACGCTAGCAGCGTTCTTCTTCAACCAGGCAACGTCGATCTCAATGTCGAAGTGACCGATGTCTAAAATATGTTAGTAAGAGGTAAGAAAATGGCAATTAATGTACTTACTGCAGACAATGGCATCGTTGGGCATAGCATCAAAGTGCTCGCCAACCAAGATATCACGACATCCAGTTGTGGTGACAAAGATCTGACCGAAGCTGGCAGCCTCCTCCATGGGCATGACTTGGTAACCTGAAACGGCAGCTTGGAGAGCATTAATAGGATCGATCTCGGTAACAATGACACGAGCACCCATTCCGTGAAGGGCCATAGCACAACCCTTTCCGACATCACCGTATCCGGCAACAACGGCAATCTTACCAGCAATCATGACATCGGTAGCACGCTTAATACCATCGATCAAAGACTCGCGGCATCCGTACAAGTTGTCGAACTTTGACTTGGTGACGGAGTCGTTAACATTGACAGCTGGAACAAGGAGCTTGCCTTGCTTCAACATCTTGTAGAGGTGGTGAACGCCGGTGGTAGTCTCCTCGGAAACACCGTAGCAGCCCTTCAACATCTCTGGGTATTTCTCGTGAACGAGCTGAGTAAGATCTCCACCGTCATCGAGGATGAGGTTCAACGACTTGCCATCCTTGAAGGAGACAAGTTGTTGCTCTAAGCACCACTGGTACTCCTCCTCGGTCTCACCCTTCCAGGCAAAGACGGGAACACCTAAACAATTATTTAGCTTTTGGTATATAATCTATAAAGATAGAACTCACCAGCAGCAGCGATAGCAGCAGCGGCATGATCTTGGGTAGAGAAGATGTTGCAAGAAGACCAAGTAACCTCGGCTCCGAGGAAGGTGAGGGTCTCGATGAGAACAGCGGTCTGAATTGTCATATGGCTGTTGTGAAAAAATTGATTAGTCTAAATTATCTGTTGCAGCAATCACCAATGTAAAATACCCAAAACTATTAAGGGGTAATACAAGCACGGGAAAAGAGGTATAACTTACAGACAACCAGCAATTCTAGCACCCTTTAATGGTTGATCATCAGCGTACTTAGCACGAGTCTCCATGAGACCTGGCATTTCATTCTCGGCGAGCTCAATCTCCTTGCGGCCGAAGGCAGCGAGGGAGAGGTCTGCGACCTTGAACTTGGATGCTGGAGCAGACATAATTGTGGAAGGAGATAGTATTGGTTATGTAGAGGATGTTTGTTTTTTGGATGGAGGAGAGGTGGTGATAGTATTCGGAAGAAAGAAAGATGTTGAGGGGAAATTTTATGAGGGCGAGGGGCAGAGGGCAGGGAAAGACGCTAGCCAGGGGACAGGGATGGTTGGTGGTGGACCCGAAGTGGGGACCAGATTGAACAAGATGTTAAACCCCGAGTTCAAAAAGGCGAAACTGAGGGGAGGGAGCGAAAAGGACCACAATATCATGAGCGGAAACTAATGTGGATGATTATTCTATCTCGCTCTTTGTAACCGTAGAGATAAAGAACACTTCTACATGACAAACCATATTCTGCGACATAAAAATGTTATTCGTATTCGTCAAATTCCAAGACATGTGTGACGATAATTGTATAATAACTACACTGTGTGGCGCAAAGAGGGTGTAACGATCTGAAAATTTCTGGACTGATATTCTCTATTCATGGCTCTGAAATCAGATTGCATTATTTTAAGTTGTTTGAGGAATGGGGAGATTTCAACCTTAAATGGCGTGTAATAGCAAATTTGGAGTTGTATTTTATCTTGGACTTTGTGTGTGGATCATGTTTAGCTTAGCAAGTGCAGTACACACGTGTACGGATATATGGTATATGGATGTCTCAGCGATTATGCTCCTATCTATCAACTTTTCGTTACAATTCGCCGCTTCTGACATGCCATGCCCTCAACGCCAGCCCATGCAATTCCGTAAAATTCCCAACCTTGGAAGTATCATATCCGTGAAACTTCAACTTGTATCTTATTGCTCTGGCAATAAATTGGACTTGACAGCAAACATCTTGCTGGTAATGCTTGCGGTAAACCCATCCACCTGTCTCGAATACTGATCGACTTGGCGAGCGTTCAACATACCCTCCAATCTGCTGGGCTCAGTAGGAAGCTTGAAGAGCCTCTCCCACTCATCCTCAGGTAGCGGTGCTAGCTTCTGTGCAGCTCTGGTGGCATTCTCTGCTGTGCGCTTTGTCTTCCACGCAGTCACTTTAGTCTGCTCACGAGCCAGTTGTCTCTGGAAGTATTGGAAGTTGTTGAGCTCAGTATAATGAGTTTCTATGCTGTCCAATAGCTGATCACAAGTCTTCTCCAAATATGGGTCGATCGAGATATCAAGAGATTCTAGGTTAGGGTAAAGAGCGATATCGGGAGAATCCTTGTTGAGATCTGCGAGGCTGGCTGGAAACTCAAGTTCGGCTTCAGGAAGAGGGCCTGGAAGCTGGTGGAGGAACGTTGTGAGAAGGTGAGAGTTATGGACGATAATTGGAAGTTCGACAAGTATGTCTTTGTAAGTGAGCTTGGTCTTTTGCATGCTATTTGATTCGTAAATATACATTTTCTCATTCGAGGATTTATAACTTACTGCTCTGTGGTGAACTTGCTCTCCTGGTAGGCAGCCATAAAAGTCGGAGATAGTCGGAATGCACGCAGACTCAGTGCTCCCTGAGAACTTCTGCTGACATCATGTACCAAAGCTACTGTCCGCTCGTTGACTTCTTTCTGGTAGTAGTATTGGTTCTCAATTAAGCTGGTATTGATGAAGTTGCCCATGTTCGCGCTCGTATACCACCCAACATTGTTCGCGTCCACGTTAACCTCCCGTAAACACTTGATCATCTCATTTTGGTATGTGACATTTGCCTTGGATCGAGGTGCAGCAGCGGCAAGATTTGAAGCAGCCATATGGTCGTTTGGGTGCGAGTCTGATGCTGCGATATCTGCGGTGGGGAATGGGAAAGAGTTCGTAATCTGGAGAGTTCCATCGACGTCCATACCAACGATTGAACCAGTAGCTGTCGTTGGGAAGGTCGCCGCGCATGCCTTCACAATTTTCATAACCACCTGTATCTCTCGTCAGTCTTGTGAATCTGGTGCGGGGTGTGATTTAAAAAAATCTTTCGTACCAACGCTTCCACCTGCACGGAGGTGAGGGGAACTTCCGCCATGATGTAAATGAAGCAGAGTATGAACTGGCGATTATTTGACGTTTAAATATAGACTTGGGAGATCCCGGGTGTCTGCGTTGTTGTGGTGGTGATTTATTGCTGTTCTTTCTGTTTGTGTGATCCGCCAAGGAATTTGAGCGCTTGGTAGTGTGGGTGCCTCTTCGCGCTCAAAACAGTCGAACATGACCCCCACAAGTCACAACTATTGAACACCCCCCACCCCGAGAAGCTACTTCCAACGTCACTTCATCAAACTCGTACTGTATTTCCATTCTATCGTTGAGTGACGGTATTGAAATCATGGCTCGAAAGTTGTTTTGTTTTGAGGAATGGTCTATTTAGGTGGGTTCGCACATATCCGGTGATTTTGGCGCGGTGGTGATGAGGAACCTACCTTTTTCCTTCTGTGATATGGAATATTTCTTCTTTCTTGCAGGGAGCTAGTAGCTCAGTGGCATCACATAGTTCTGAATTCGCATTTGGTCAATAGGTTGAGAATTTATCTGCGCAATTGATCTATCTTTAGCTCATGGTATTATTAAAGTAACACCGAAAGCCAACTCCAAATTTTGGTTCAACGAAATTTCCCAAGCAAACAAAGAGCCTTCCATCACGCGCCATAAATCGCTAAATCGCAAGATTCTAAGGTACAAAGGTTCAGTCAATCGACCCAGTTGGTGATCTCCCAGTCTTGGAGACCATCCTTGATGGTGAGTCTTAGCCGCTCAATTTTCCATTCATCATAGTGTGTTCGCGCAGCCCCTGCAGCAATTCTGTGTGCTGGTCCGACGCTTCCTATCTTTGCATCATGTGGACTACGCCATACACAGGTTGCAAGATTGCGTCCGTTCTCGTCTGGTACGCCAAACCAATATCTTTGGTGTGACTTAGTACTTGCCGGTTTAAAGTTGAACCTGGTACTTACTTGAGAAACCCTCCACTTTCGGTGGCCTCTGCATGGGCAGCCTTATCAAGAGCTCCGAGATCAGCGTAGAGAGTGGTTGGCGGAATACGAGATCTGAAGACCACAATGTAGAAAGAATGATCTCCAGTCCACTTGAAGGAGGCAGTTGTAGCGAGACTCTGGAGACTTTTGAATACCTCCGACCACTAAATTTGTCAGCCATCTGTCCATCAAGAAACTGGAGGGTGGTTGCTCTATCTCTTGAATTTACTTACGTTGAATATTTGGGTGTAAGGAGCAGTAGCATAATCACCTCTCAAGCACTCCAGATCCATTAGAGCCTTCGCAAGCAGTTGGTTTGGGATATCGAGAGTGCGGAGATCCAGCAAGTGTGGCTCCTCGTTGTAAGGAGACACAACTATCTTCTCGTTCTTATCGAAGTCTCTCGGGAAAACCCTAGTAGATTGATGACTGAGAACGGAGTGGAGATTGTCACTTCCATCGATCTCACGTCTGAGACCAGCGTTCACCGTTGGTGGAAGGACAACTGCCGTAGCCATACTTAAGCTGAGTCTAGACGAACCTGGACTTGGTAACTTTGATGGAGTATTGGGATGTTTTTTTATTTCCTTAAGCTAATTGCGTGGTCGAGATAGTGGAGGGTCAGAGAGCAGGCGAATGATTGAATACGTGAAAAAGGGACATTCAGTATTCTTGCAAAATGAGGACCGGTGTACTATTAATTTGTTTCTGCGATTCAATTAGCGTAAATTGTGCAATTGCCATGGGAAGTAAGATATGGCGCCATAAGGACCTGGTTGATCACGCAATTGAGAACTTACTTATTTAACATATAATCTCAGAGTCTCACACTTTACAAATTCTACGCGAAATATCAGTGCAAATGGCAAGCACAAGTATTGATTTGATTTTGTTCCTACGAGAATGAAGGTTGAAAAGTGTTGTGGTATCCTGCCCGAGACAGTGTGGACTATGTGGAGAATACCCGTGACTATCTACAGATCACTACCCGGGCCGTAGAAAATTCCAACGGTCCTGCTGAGCCTAGCATCATTCTGAAAAGGCCTCAAAATTCTTTACCCGATAGGTATATAAAACCGAGTACTGGAAAATGGGAGACTCTTGACACAAAGTGTTAGCCTTCCCCAAGCATGCATAGACCCTGGCGTAGCTGCTGGTTAGGCGACCTTCACCGCTCCTAAGCTTCCCAATTACCAGTACCCGACACGACAGAACTACCTTACCAATCGCGTGTTTATCATCCGTCAAATTTGGCATCCGCTTGCTCTAAATTCTTAGGACTATGTATATCTAATGGTGGGCGCCAAATTAGGTAGTGCCTGAAGGTGTGGTATCTTATGTCGAATCATCGCTCCTCGAGATAACGGGGGAACAGTATCCTATTAACTTTTTCATAATCCTTGAGTTGATGCATGCCAAAGACAACAAACTGATACGTGTCTCGTTCAACCGATCTTAGTCAGTACCCAACAAGCTAGTGTTGGGATCATTGAGCTTCACGACTATCGTCTAACCAAAGCTTGCCACTCTCGTACACCCCCAGATAGAGACCGCTCCCCAGAGCTGTCCAGACTGCTCTGAGAGTTCCTCCTCTAAAGAGACCTTTTACTCCGCTTTCCCTGAAAACTTCTCGAGCCACAGCAATTCCGCTCTTTTTCTTGGCTAGCTTTTCGAAGGACTGCCCTTCTCGTCGAGGTTGCTCTCTCGCTCGATCTTCGCGGTTTTCCCCTGCAGCAGATAGCATTATTCTCGTTTTCACTACATCCACTGGGGTGGTGATGATGGCAGCAATTGATCCTGCACTCCCGGCGCTGAGGGCGGTCGTCCAGGCTCTCTCTGCTAGACTTCCTGCAAAGGTTCCTCGTTTCCGTCGATAATCGATCAACAACTCCTTCAGATGCTCAAACATAGGGAATTGCATCGCTGTGAATGGTAGATTCCGCGCAGCTAGAGCAGTATAACCTCGAAATAACTGCGAGGGTTTTTTGAAATTCCGTAAAGCTTCTAGGGTAACTGAATTGGATATCCCTTTGGTTGATCCAGGAACAGAACGTTCCGGCCGTCTAATCATCTGAGCATTTTGCTTTAAAACTTCAGCAGGTGTTAGAATGAAGCACGAAACTAATCTTTACAATTCTGATTAGTATTGTTATTCCTTCAATACTTAAAACTGTTGATCAAACGCTCACGGAACTTACTCTGCGGTAGCAGAAGCAAAACTGTGAATCAGAGGCTGTGGAAATAAAGGGTTGGAAGAGCCAGTGAGCACTGGATTTATTTCTGTCAATCCAGATTTCACAGCCTCATAGGTAGTGAAGAAGGCACCGCTGGACGGAATTGTAATCAATATTACACTCCCTGAAGCAATGTCAGCTCTAAGTACAATAATTTGGTAACATAATTAGACTAGAGATACTGACCAATTCCTTGGTAAAGACCACGAAAAAGCATCTTTCGATCGATGGCGTTTTTTGAAGCATCATAGTAGATTTTCTTATAGTCAGGGCTTTGAAACCGAGTTTTCAATGTATCCAAGGGATATACTAAGAGATCTACTCTAGAAGATACGGATCATTAGTAAGGATTCAAAAGCGAAGATGTCACTCGATCTAAAATAAGCCACTATAGTGCTTTCAGGCAAACCAAATATTTAGAAAAGACTTTATTTTAGTGATACTAGAGTCCTTTAAAGTATTTAGTTGGCCCTAAAGCACGGAAAGAGATTACAAACGAGAATGCAGCCAAAGCACCGGCCTGTAATTATTTGTTAGCAATCTATACAGAAAACCTTACAGACGTGGCGAAGGGTAGATTGAACCATTGTCAGAGGGCTGTTCGACAAGGCCAATTGAAAGTATTAGGACTTACTAGAAGCACATCAGAATGACTGTTTGGCATTGTCAATATCTTAGTTCCAAATCCACAGGTTAAAAAGACAGTCGGCAAGGAACCGTCACATTTGAAAATACAGATTAGGTTGGAATGAATCTAACTAGTTTGTGGATCTGAGAAAGTCGACCATCGTCATCAAAATCCCCCCCACACAACCCCTGTACCATTGGATATTGAACATCTCGAGCCTCATCTGCTTAGCACAGCTACAATACATAATTGATCGATGCCCACCATTTGAACAACTTCCAAGATCCAATATTGATGCAACTTTTTTGGACACGTCCAGAGGTCAAGCCTCTCCCGAGAGAGAAAGATATGAGCAGCACATCCCCTCCTTCAAAGCTTACACCACAATTTTGCTTTTCTACTGTCGCATTACGAGGTTAATATCATCCTTACAATTCGAGAGCTGTTGCTAAAGCTTCACAGATTTCCTTAGATTATCTCGTAGCATCGATGATACAATAACACCCCACCTCAATGCTCTATTGCCTCAGTCTAAGGAATACTCACCAGAGCCCTACCCTCGACACATGCAACCCCGCCAAATACCCCCCTCCTCCTGCCATGACTTCAAAAACAAAGTCCTCTTCCCATCATGGCAGAACCGCTCGGATGTGCTAAACTACTGTGCTTCAGTAGCCACAAGTCCGGATCCTGATGATCCGGAGTCTATTTTGAGAAGAGTGGAAGGCGAGCGGGCCCGCGAACGAATCGTAAACGAGAGGTTGGATCCGTATAGCGGGAGATTCTTTCCGAAGGAGGCAAGGACGGAAGCGCTTGCAGCTACGGTAAGGCAGGAGAGGAGTGTGGAAGAAATCATAAGAGCGAGGACGTGGAAACTTGTTGGTGAGAGATGTGGTGAGGATGTGAGAGATTGGGAGTCAGCATTGAACGACTGGCGTGGGGGAAGGGAGAAGCAACATTAAGCTTTCAGGGAATATCGGGGTTACGCGCAGCAATAGCGGTGCTATAGATTTACATGAAAGCATGGGAGTTATATTGGTAAGCGGCATCTGTTGGACTGGTTAATACACATGAGAAGGAGTTTGGGGAATAACATAAATAATTCTACTTACATCTTACCACGATTCATCTTTTGGATGGTGTTACTTCCTTATCATACCTAAAACCAGACGAAATCAAGGTATGTAATTAGTTGATTCCATGAAGGTCGTATAGTCCCTACGATACACGGCACAGTATGTTGGTTGAAACATATAGACGCTGTAGTTCCAGGAACTCCCTGTTTGGTTTAGAAAAATGGGCACTCGCCATTTACAGTCATGTAAAATACAGTATAATAGCTTTTATATACTATATCACGATCTTATTCGATATATGAGACCATCGAATTGGCATATATACATTCGTAGACAACGAGAACTAAATGGAATTCCGCACGATTTCCAGAGATTTGGTAATAACGCTTGCCAGAAGAGTACCACTTCTCCAGATATCATCGTGGTTTCCACTGGCCTTGAGAACATGAACTCGACCTTGGGGTAGCGGGCCTAAAGCAATCCTCTCAAGCATAGAAGTGGCTTGCCCCGTTTCTACTAGTTGGTCGGCGTCAGAATAGGAGATGATGACTGATTTTGTGATCTCATAGAGATTATCAGGAGAAAAATTGGTAAATGGAGCGGCTTTCTTCCAAAGTGTTTTATCTGGAAAAGCATTCTCCATGAATTCTAGATATGCTGGATGATCGTGGGCTTTAATCAGTCCTTCAAAGTCGTATATACCTGCTATCCCAAGCACTGCAACAGGAATGGGTAGAGACCCCCTCTGAAGCTCGAAGGCCATCGTAGCACCAGCGGAGTGTCCCATAAGTAGGTAACGATTGGATATTTGGTACTGATCTTGGAGGTAAAGCAATGCTTTTTCTACATCCAAAAGGTGAGAAGGATATTGAACATTACGAGATGGGTCTTCCGGGGAGCTTGGAAGTTTAGGGTGATTTGGATGTGGCGAGAGTCGGTAGTTTATAGATGCGAAACCAGCTATAGATGTTCTTAGAGATGACTTCCAGAGCTCATTCACGGTAGGACCAAAAGCCTTTGAATCTACCAATGGATCTCTCCATGCACCACCGTGAATATAACTTTGAAGCAGTCAGTAAAATCTCCGAAAGGCAGGTTAGAGACCAACCCACATAAGCCATATTTTGTTGTCGCTAGAAGTGACACCTAAGCTACCTTCGGGCTTCCAAATATCTATGGTATGAAGCACAGTAGATTCATCGCCTGTAACATATTTCTCCCGCGATAGGTTCAAGTCTTGATCACCTTCCATAACGTCTTACGATTGAGCAGAAAAAATGTCTTGTTAAAAGCACCAATCCAGATTCTTATAGATGGGGGTAGATAGACGACCTAGACAAGAATCTTTTGACCTTCAAACTCCAAAATTCGATTTAGTGTAGAATTGATGTAGAAATGTATTCTCATAAATTCGATAACAACAATTCGACGTCTTTTAACGTCTTGTACTGCCTATATCTTATTCTTTGAAATGGTCCGTCCTAAACTTAAATATTGTGATGCTTGGCAGCCAGGGTCTCGGGCTCCGTTATGCGTGGTATCTTGTACAAAATATTATGATCTTGTGCGACTTTCACAGTTCAGCCAAACCACCTTTGCGCATTTGCTCCCCCCATATTGATCAAGTCATACGATACCTCATCCGGTGTTTTCCTGTGATAGTTTTCAAAATTCTATCACTAAGCACAGTCCAGAAGCTTCAGACATTCGTTGCCCCACTGGAAGAGCAAATTGAGCCCCTCGACCTCAACACACAACAAGTCTCCGGCTTCTTCCTACTGCACTGACAGACAATACAATATGCCGCAGCCTTTAAGTACAAAAGAGTCGTCACTCTTTCGACAAGTCATACGCAATTATGAGGACAAGCAATACAAAAAAGGTAAGCTGGGTTGTGGAAAAGGCAAAGGAGCCTCAGCTAAAGAATTACAGGTATCAAGGCAGCCGAGCAGATACTCAAGAAGAATCCCAAGCATGGGGATACATTAGCAATGAAAGCTCTCATTATGAATTCCCAAGGTAAAACGGATGAGGCGTTTGCGTTAGCAAAGGTAGCTCTACAGTGTGACATGAAGTCGCATGTCTGCTGGCACGTCTATGGGCTGCTTTACCGGGCAGTGAAGAATTTCGAGGAGGCCATTAAAGCATACAAGTTTGCATTGAGACTGGAGCCCGAGTCACCACAAATCGCGAGGGATTTGGCTTTACTACAGATACAAATGAGAGACTACCAGGGCTACGTTACCAGCCGGAGAGCTATGCTGCAACCAAAACCACATATCCGGCAGAATTGGACGGCACTTGCGGTTGCTTTGCACCTGAGTGGTGACTTAGCAGAGGCCGAACGAGTGCTTACAGCGTACGAGGAGACGCTCAAAAACCCTCCTTCCAAGTCGGATTTCGAGAACTCAGAGGCTGTAATGTATAAAAATTCTCTGATCGCGGAACAAGGGAATATACAGCAAGCGTATGATCACTTGAAGTCAGCTGCGAAACGGAATTTGGATCGTCTTGCTCGATTAGAGCTCGAAGCACAATATTTGGTGCAGTTGAACCGCAACGAGGAGGCTGCCAAAATCTACCGTAACCTTCTGGATCGCAATTCGGAATACAAAAAATATTATGATGGTCTTGTGAGCGCTCTGGCTATTGATGCTTCGGACCACAATGCTTTAGTTGCCATCTATGATGAATATGCAGAAAAATACCCACGCTGTGACGCAGCTCGCCGGTTACCATTGGATTTTCTTGAAGGTAATTTTTTTTACCTCAATTCTCACTAATATGTGTACTGATCAAGTATAGGAGAGGAGTTTGAGAAAGCAGCCGACAATTATTTAACTCGTATGTTGGATAAAGGTGTTCCCTCAACATTTGCAAACTTGAAGCACTTATACACCAATACCTCCAAACAGACCATACTCCCGAAACTAGTTGAGGCATATATAGAAAAAATAGCCAACAGCACAACTGAAGTTCCAAAACAAAATGGTGACACATCAAAAGGAGCGTCTGCTGCATTTTACTTTCTCGCGCAACATTACAACTATTATCTAAGCAGGGATCTTGAAAAGGCAGTCGAAAATATCGACAAGGCTCTTGATTTAGAGCCCAATAGTGTTGATTTCCACATGACCAAAGCGAGAATATGGAAACATTATGGCGATCCCCAAAAAGCTTCAGAGGTTATGGAACAGGCTCGGACACTTGATACTCGGGACAGACATATCAACACAAAGGCGGCTAAGTATTATCTAAGAAATGATGACAATGAGACAGCTATCAAGATCCTAGGTATGTTCACTCGACCAGAAACTGTTGGTGGAGCGCTCGCCGATCTACATGATATGCAATGCATGTGGTTCTTGACCGAAGATGGGAAATCCTATGCTCGTCAGGGAAAATTAGGTCTGGCCCTTAAGCGATTCAGCACTATATACAATATCTTCGACGTCTGGCAGGAGGACCAGTTTGACTTTCACAGCTTTTCGTTACGTAAAGGTCAGATTCGAGCATATGTGGAAATGATCAGATGGGAAGACCAGTTGAGAAATCACCCATTTTTCAGTGGCGCAGCACTATCTGCAATTGAGCTTTATCTCAAAATTCATGACAAACCCCTATCAAATGGGACGAACGGCACTGGCGAGGATACTCCTGAGGACGCTGCTGAACGTAAGAGGGCAGCGAAGAAGGCTCGGAAGGAAGCCCAAAAGGCTGAGCGAGATGCACTTGCAAAGAAGAATGAAGCGAACAAAGTAGTGAAGGACGCTGATGGAGAGACCAAAAAGAAGGACGACGACCCAGATGGAGTCAAACTTGCTGCTACAACAGAGCCATTGACTGATGCTATGAAATACCTTAATCCTCTACTTCAATTTAGCCCCAAGAATATTGATGCTCAGATTGCGGGATTTGAGGTATACATTCGGAGGCGTAAGTATTCCAACAATCGCTTTATGAATATTACTGATTGATTTAATAGAGAAGTACCTTCTTGCATTGAAATGCCTTCTAGCAGCCGCAGCTTTAGACAGTGAGCATCCAAAGGTCCATGAGCAAACAGTCCGCTTCAAGTTGGCAATTGACGAGGCTGGCGAAACCCTGCCCTCTCAGTCTGCCCAAGTCATCAAGTCTGAGTTTACGCTGTTGCCCTCCTCCGGCAAGCTCTTGGACTTTAACGAAGAGTATCTTTCTAAAAGGAAAGATAGTGTGATGCACGCCTTATCAGCACTGAGTGTGCGCAAGCTACTTTCTCCAGCATCAACATCTGATATCGAGAAGGGCGTCCTTGAGCTCATCAAAAAACCCTCTATTCAGTTTGAAGAAGCAAAAGAAGGGCTAGTGCTCCTTGAGTCATGGAAGAGTGTGGAGGTGGAAAACTACCGATCGAGCGCAGCTGCCAAATGGCCCAAAGCACAGGCTTTTGCAAGTCGGGATGCCAGCTTGGCCGTTCGTTAATACTGTCTTGTACAAGAGGTATCTCGAGCCAGATTGGCAAAACCTGAGCGGTCAAAGTGGAGGTCTGGAAGAACAGAGTCATTGAAGACTATGTATGTAACTTGGCACTTATGTAACGGTAGATTAAAAATGGCATATGAGTAGCATAGAAATATCAGTAAAGTTACCAACATTAATGCACATTTTTTTCTCAACTTATTAGAGGAGATTTGGTATTATATTCATGATTTCTTTCATGAGTGGCCCTTCCACACAACTTTGGTGTTTACAACCATCGATCATAATCTACAATATTATCTTATGGTACAGGTGGTGTCACATATCCTACACGTCTTTAAAATCCTTCCTGAGCTATTTGTTCAGCAGGGGTCTTCTTCTTCTTCTCTCCAAAGAAATACTCTTTCCCAGTGCGTCCTAGCTTCCTCAAACTCCCTTTTATCCAGCCTTCGATTTCCTCTTCTGGCACAACGATACTACGAGCTCGTGCCTCGTCCTCGGCACTCAATTCAAATCGACGCATCCTCTCGGCGATTCTTGGATCAAGTACTATAGGGTCTAACCAAGTGCGCTCTGGCTCCCCTTCTTTCCTAACTCTGACTGACTTATGCCATTCCTTCTCTTCCTCCACCAATGCCGTCTGTTGCTCTGCTATTTGAGGCGCGTTTGGTGTGTCATCTTGCTCGGCTTGGTCTTCTGTAAAGGACGATTCGCCCACGGCAGTTGATGTATGATATGGTCTATAATTGGAGAGAATGATGGCAGCAGTCTCTCGCCCTATCGAATCTGCCAACTTTCGTCGGTTAAGAAATCGATAAAGTCTTTTGGGTGTGTTGAGAAATCCAAGAATGTGAGGAAAGGAGATTGGTGTTGACGGATCAAACTCCTGTGGTAGTGATGATGGAGCAGTTGCAGCGGAGTATTCAAATGTTGTTATGAAAGGCGACGGTTGGGGTGGCTTCTTTAGCTTATCTTTATCTGTCGATGGAGCTTCTGTTGGAGCGACTTCAGAAACATCTCGTACAGTTGAAGCATCAATAGTTATTCCCGGAAGACTTTCAATAGTGCTTTCGGATGTCTGTTCGATAATTTCTTTTGGCAGCTCATCTTCTTGTGGCTTCTGAGGTTCTGCGAGTGGGCCAAGCCAGCCTTCATGTAATCCTCTAACATATTCTTTCCAAGTGTGTCTACCCAGAACTATATCACCTCTAGGACCATCAAACTCACTGATCCCACTGCTCAGACGCATGGTTGCAATCGGATCCTCTACAGTTCTCTGGTCTGGCGGCAACCGTTGATTCCGAATCTTCTCTGCCAATTCAGCGCGCACATCTCCCTCTTTCCTTCCTTGTATAAACTCCCAATCCAGACCTGAAGCTACCAATATCGGCTTCACATACTCCTTGAAATGATCCTGCGCATTTCTCAGGCCATCTGTTGGTGGTCCCTCCAAGAACACTGTAAGCCTTCTAGGCATAGCGCGAGAATCCAAAGGCTCTTTTGAAATGTGCTCTACCAGTTTGCACCATTTTCGCTGAGCTCGATTCTTTTCCCGCTTATCATATATTATTGCCGATGCTAAAGAACCAGTGATGGAGAGAAATATCAACCAGTTTCGAGATGGAACCTTAGGTCGGAAGTTTTCTCCAAATCCCATGTATTTCCACATCGGATTTGGTGGTGGTAGAGGCTTTGCAGGTTTGACTATTGGCTTCAACTCTGGTATGGGAGCAGAGACATTCTGTTTTAGTGATCAGTAAAGTGCTGCGTAGTAGATGTGAGTATTTATTTACCTCTCCTCCCACAGGAACCTTAGAGTCTGCCATTCCACTACTTGTTTTCCTTGAGATGAGGCCTTATTGTGATCAAGAAGAGCTGAGGGCAGCTTTATTGAGCATCTATTTCATAACAAAAGGTCCTGGATAGCATGCTAAATTCATGTGGAATATGTTGTGAAAGCTTGCCAAAAAAGTTCACGGCCGTCAATGTTGACAGGGGCTAAGCAGCCAATCAAGATAGAGGTCAAACAGGGGCTCGTTTATGGTACATAAGTCTAAAATCCAGACACAATTTCAAAAGCAGCACATCAGTGGTGTATTGGATTGGGGTCATGGTTTAGTGGTATAATGTTCCCTTAGCATGGGAGAGGTCGCGAGTTCGATTCTTGCTGACTCCAACTTTTTGCCTTTTTGTTGTTTAAACGAACAATTTTATTTTGTCATGCTCTGCTTTATTTGTTTCCAACATCGTGTCAGTTTGGCTTTTTTTTGCGTGGCTGTTCTGTGTTCCTATGTGGGGGCGGGGCAATGCTTGCCATCCTACCCGCGCAGTCTGTACATAGCACATAGCAATAGGCGCAAAAGAAAATCAAGAACCTCTTTACGAAAGCATCATATCTAAGTAGGAGTAAGTAAGACAAAATTAGGCAGCCTTTGGCTGGTAACATGAGCTAGTGCTTGATGTGATCATATAATGAATCTATCACAAATGTCAGACTTTTCTTAAATTCAAATTGAACAAGGAATAGATGATTATTGTTCGTTTAGTATAGATATATGTACTGTCGAAAGTCTACCCGGTTGGTACAGACTTGAGATGTTTATAATGCTAATAACACATATAATTTAAACTCTGCATATCACATTCAATATTTCTCGATGAACCCCAGAGTGGAATAAAACTGTGAGATACTATCCTTTGACTCTCGAAAGTCTGTATTGTCTTAAAGCTCAAGGTTCAAGATCCTCCGGAATATGGTACAGCCGTAACTCCAATAAAACTCCATATCATAGACACCTCACTTTATCTTCTCGCGATCCCGGAAGGAGCCAAACCAGGCACACCGCTGTATCTCTCCTCTCTCTCCGTCTTGAACATTACTTGAACCCAGAATTCTTTCAAATCCGCATCCCACCAAGTCCAAAACCGCTCGTTCGTCCTATCCACCTCTCTGGCCTGAAGCTTGAACCCACAAGTCTCGTACGGCTCCGCGGCTACTAACATGTACTGAAAGTTCTTGTCGGGGGGGTCATCCACCTTCTGCTCGTAAGCACTCATGAATCGCACCTTTGGCTCGACATCCATCGAAATCTCAGGGTATTGCAATTGAAACAACAAGCCTTGTTGTCGTGTCACAGGGTCTCTAGTCTTTGTGATTTTGTAACCCGGTCGTCCAATTTTAACCATGTTCTTCCGAACTGCTACTTGCGCTCCTACCATACCAATCGGTAGGCCGGTGATAGGATCAGTCCCCGCGCGACCTTCCTTTTGCTCCCTTGCTGCACGGCGCGCGAGATTCGTTTGGTGCTTGCGACCTTGTGTATGGGCGAGATATGAACCGTCATTTTGGTGGACTGTGAGACAGAGTCGACATTCAAAGGAACCGACATGATTCTTGAAGAAGTAAGGATCTTTATCGAGGTCGATGGTTTCGAGGGCGAGTTTGCGTAATCGTTCTCTGCGGTCCGCATTTGTGGCTGACGTTGATGCGACTCCTCCTCCACCGAACTTCGAACCAGCGCGATTCTGGTAGTCCATGTTTGTGATTCAGATGTGTTGATTGCTTTGTGGCTGGAAAGGAGATTTGGGTAAGGCCGCGAGGTTGAGAAAATATTTGGTAGCCGACCTCCCTCAGCCTCAGCCTCATCAATAAATTACCCAAAGCGGCAAGGCTGAAAAACAAAAAATCATGCCTCCTTCATATCATGTAGGTCAGCGAGTTTCGTTCAAGTCTGCTCGATGTACTATTCGATATATTGGGCCTGTAGATGGAATAGAGAAAAATTGGCTTGGGGTGGAGTGGGATGACCCCAAACGAGGCAAACACAATGGAGAGAATAATGGCAAGAAGTATTTCAGCTGTAAGTCAACTTCTACAGAATAACAAGTTAGTATACTGAAGTACTTGAAGGTTTAAGTTCTTCACCAACTGCTGCTTCGTTTGTTGCTATCACAAGGAAAGCTGATTCAGAGCAAAGCTTTGTCGAAGCTGTACGTGAGAAATATGCTACTGATATTACACATCTTCCTCTTGCAGTCGCCTTAAATGAAGCAATTGAGATTTCTGGGAAGACTGTAGAGGAGGTTGGATTTGAGAAGATCAAGAAGCAACAGTCTCAACTTCATGAGCTTAAAATTGTTTTAGTAGATGGTTATCGAATCAACAGAGCCACGTCAAGTCAAGCAATCAAAGATGTGTGTCCAATAATTGTGGACCTGGATCTGAGCCGCAACCTTTTCGAAGATTATTCTGAAATTATCAAGATATGCAGAGAATTAGATAATCTCAGAAGTCTTAGACTGAAGTAAGTGCTCAAGATCCGTTTGGCTCATAAAAGCTTTTAACATAAATTTAGTGGAAATCGTCTAGAGTTACTGCCAGATGATATGGAGAATGCTGTTGAAGCTTTCAGAAACATAAAGGATTTAGAAGTTGACGAACTTTTTGTTCCGTGGGAACATATTTGTTTTCTCGCTCCAAAATTCAGCGTCTTATCATCTCTGACCGCATCGTCAAATGCATTCCAATTCATATCCTCGCCACTGCTATCAAACACCCTAACCTCATTGACCCTAGAATATAACCAGTTTACTAGCCTGTCGGACCTGCTTCCTCTCACAAGCTTGGTATCTCTTGAAGCTCTGCATTTGAAAGGGAATCGAATTTCAAGGGCACACACACCACCGTCTATCTTCAGCCAAAGTTTACGCTACGTAGATTTATCATACAATCAAGTTACAAGCTGGGCGTTTGTTGATTCATTGACTGAGATCTTCCCCGGTATGACGGCCTTACGCTTCGCACATAATCCCATTTATGATGATCTTGCCACCGAGACTGGGACTGCTGCAAGTGTAGATGATGGCTATATGCTCACCTTAGCACGCCTCCGGAATCTAAAATCACTAAATTTCAGCAGCATAACAGAGGAAGAGCGACGGAACGCAGAGATGTTCTACTTGTCACGAATCGGTCAGGCAATGGCAAAAGTCCCCAAAAACGAGGAAGACTTTGTAACGGCCCAACACAAACGCTATGCTGAGCTTTGTCAAATATATGGGGAGCCCAGTGTCATCAGGAAGTCGACTAACGCTATCAATCCTAATTTTCTTGAAGCTCGCTTGATCAAATTCACATTTTATATCCCTCCAAACCCAGACGCAAATGAAAAGCATCGCAGTGGAACTACTCATACCAAGGAAATACCTAAGGGGTTTGATATCTACCAAGTGAAAGGAATTGTTGGGAGGCTATTTGGAATTCGTCCCCTCGGTTTGCGTCTGATATGGGAAACTGGAGAATGGGATCCAGTCGCCGGGTATGAAGATGAAGGCGATAATAGCGATGACGAGAAAGACGATGGCCTTGAGACAACCTCGAGAGAAAAGGGAAACTGGATGAAGAGGGAACTGGAAATTGAGGATAGCACAAGACAAGTAGGTTTCTGTGTTGACGGTATAGAAGCTACAGTTCGCGTGGAATTGAAATGATGGCTCTGTTTGCAAATGCACTGTGTGTTAATTATGTTCAAACCACGCCAATGTCTCTCCATTGAGTTTTCTTTCCTTTTTATTTGTACCGCTCAAGTTCAACAGACCGGCCATATCAGATTGCCGATATTCTCTCCCGTGGTGGTGTTTCCATCAACCAATCCATCAATCAACAAACACAAAGGAGATCATACACCTCAATTGATCTATGAATAAACACTCAATCTTCCCATCTTCTAATATTACCTATCACTCAAGTGTTATTATTTTTTTTCGTTCATCCCTCTCTGAAAGCTCACTACAGCACAACGTCAGAAAAATGCCTCAAATCCCTGTTGATTGTAGTAGAAAGTTAAGGCCCAAATTCTTCCTCATCCGGAAGACAGGCGAATCAAGAGAAGCAGTGCCTCTCATTGCCATCGATGAGCTCCCTCCAGCCTACGGCATATTTGGCGTTCCTCGGACGCTGGGTTTGGAAGAGACGACTGGTATGCTCAATCTAGGTTATCTACCAAGCTCAGGCGAGTTCTATCAGATCACTCATCAAAAGAATACTTCCAGCCCCATTAATGAAACGAAGCAAGTCCCACCAGTGTAGACCTCAAAGGCTTGACTAACCAGTAGCTGATAGAGTGAAAGAGGAAGCAATTTCCGTGATTCCAATTGATCAGATCACCAACCTACCAGAGCTACAGCTCCCTGGGACCCCAGAGAAAGCATTTCCTCGACCATCCACAAGCCATCCACCACCTCTTAGGTCCCAATATGCCGTCTACCCACCACGACAGGTTTGTCGTCACTGGTGCGCCCACGGCTCATGCAAATGGGGACATAATTGTCGCCATAGCCACATCATGCCCATGACCACCACCGGTCTGCAAGAAGTCGGTCTCGCTGACTGGCCTGCCTGGTTTCGCGCCTTAAATTCGGGATATTTCGCTGCCGAGGATCAAGCTCCTTTTCTACGCGCTCAGCGTACTCGTCATGTTAAAGCCCGATTTGTAGGAATGCAAGTTTCTAAGGAACGAATTAGAACTGGCGGTGGAAGGGGGCCAAAGAAGAAGACCGAACTGCGAGAAGCAGAGGATGAGAAGAAGGTGGAGCCGGGAAATCAATATGTGGAGAGACCAAAACAGTTACTTGCAAATGGAGTTGGATGCAAGAAAGTGCATGCAAACCAGAATCAGATCCAGAGCATTTTGCTTGAGAGGGCGCAGATGAATGATACTAGAGACTGGGAGGACGAAAGGGATACCACCGAGGTTGACGGAGAGATTTCTAAACAGCACTTGAAAATGAGAAATGGAGAGAAGCTGGTGGATGTCTGATTGCACAAGATGGAAATTCGGTACGATGTTCACGTTCTTATTTGAAGATGTAATAAGGAAAAGCAAATCGGTCTATTCCACGATTGGAAAATGTCCTCAGGTCGATTAAGGCTGTTATTTAGGCTCCTCTGTTCACGTCCTACAGAAAATGTGAGTCGTCCTCTTTGGGGCTGACGCTTCTTTTCTTGCCTAGACTTCCTGACTTCAGATTTCGGTACGAGCACTTCACAATTCTGAGAGATTAACACAGTGAGAGTCCTATTGATCCAGTCATTCATTGATAAATGTGGAACGACCATGATATCCCAAATCTATACTCTTAACTGCTAGAAATGTAGAGTGCATTTCCAAGTTGGTAGATGCGTACCAGAAATAAGAGCAATGCAAAAGAAAGCAAAATACGCCAATGCTCATGATAGCTGAAGTTCACTCCGTGACATTTATCGTAAGATCATATTTTATTGTCGCAAATAATCGCTCAAAGGTCTTATGGAATCACGGCCACCGGAATAGGCAAATGATGGTCCATACATTAGACAAACTGCATACTGGGTATTTTGAGATTGGGGAAGCAAACAAGAGCTCATGTGAATTTCTGCTCAGTTTGCACGGGAGCTAGTAAGTCTCTTCATCCGCGCATGCCGTTGAAGTTATTGTCAAACCGTACGAATGTATAACCCATGAATGGCAAGTCCATTTCAGGCGCTTTGCTCGGTGCTTGACCATTCGCTGCAGCTGCCGCTGCTGCTGCCTTGAGATGGGTGGCGTTGTCAGTTTGGTCGATTTCATCTGTTGGGAAGTATGTCGTATCGACATTAGATGTCAACTTGGGCTCAAACGGTGCGCGGATTTGGCGAAGGGTGTCAAAGTTGACTCCACGGAAGAATTTATGGGCTTTAATCTCATCTGCTCCACCACGACCAAGACGACTTTCAGTGTTGCAAACAAGACTAAATATCACAGTTAGCTCAAAAAACGAGGTGTGGACTAGACTATGCCATACCTGCGGATCAGATTTTCTGCCTCTGGTCCTAATTGGATATCATCCGGGAAATAGAGGGATTGACGCCAATTAACAATCTTTCGATAAGTATCATGGGCATCCTCCGCGCAAAATGGAGGCCATCCTACTTGACATTCGAACATGATGGTACCCAAACTCCACCAATCACAGTCTTGACCGTAGCCATGGCCACTGAAGATCTCAGGGGCAATGTAATCTGGAGTTCCAACGGTAGAATAGGCCATCACTCTACGTGATTTTCGCCAGTCATTGATCACACCTCGATTGCTGACCGTGAGGTTGATTTGGTCTAGATTGACGGAGTTACGATTTTGGGGTCGGCTCGACTTTCCTTGAAGGAGGTTTTGGTAGTATGAATTGTCGTGCAGCTTATGGAAGCCGGTTGAGAGACCAAAATCAGTCAATTTCACATGTCCACCTCGATCAAGAAGAATGTTGTCAGGTTTGATATCACTGATAAAATTAGTATACAACGTCCCAGTGACAGAGTAGAGCATCGTTTGATGCAGCCAAATGGGAATTTGCTCTGACTTACCGATGAATGAACCCCAACTTATGAACGGCCTCAATAGCCAAAACAATCTCTGCGATGTAAAACCGTGTGATATCTTCTGAGAATATCTCATATTTAATGAGCATGGTCATGAGATCTCCTCCTGGAAGAAACTCCATCAACATGTAGAGGAAGTCCGGATCTTGGAAGGTGGTGTAGAGTCTGACAACCCAAGGACTGTCTGATTCAGCAAGAATATCACGCTCAGCCCGAACATGTGCTAATTGATCCTTCTTGAACATTTCACTTTTCACTAAGGACTTCATAGCATAGACTTTGCCATCTTGCTTCTTTTGGACGAGTTTGACCTCCCCAAAAGCTCCCTTACCAATGATCTTTAACGTATTGTAGTTTTGAGGCTTATCCTTTGTACGCAAGAATCGGAGATATTTGCCCTCTTGCTTGCCAGAATTTGACCATGTCTGTTCGCGTCTTGATTGTGATTGATTTGGGTCCGCCAACCGCTGTTCCATCTCACTTTGTCTGTTATAGGATTCGATTAGTGATAAGCACTATGGCAAGGCTTCTTATGGAGAACTAACCTTAAGTTTCTATCCCGAGCACGCTTCACACTGTCTTTGAAGAAAGATTCAGCCATAGTCTTACATTTCGACTGATTGGTTTGGGCCGAGTGGCCATATTTATCTGGGTTTCTGTCTGGGGCTACTTGAAACTCTGGTTGATGCGGTTGGTGAGTGGTTTGGGGCATCGGTGCATTTAGATAGCTCCCATAGCCAGGCTGTTGTCCCTGGGCACCAGCAGTGCGAGGTCGTGGGGCAGGTTGGGGTTGGCGGTTGCCGTAAGGAGAAGCACGACCTCCACCCAGATTTTGGTGAGAAAACTGGTGGACTAGACCATTGGTAGCATCTGCCGTTGGAGCGGCTCCTCGTTGCTGCTGGTAAGCAGCCTGTGGGGGTTGAGGTGCTTGCTGATAGCCAGCTTGTTGTGGTGGTGGTTGCTGAGGGTATGAAGGGGGATATGGGTTGCTCATGAAGTAGCCGGCGGGGGCGAAGCCAGTCGAGTACGGTTGTTGTTGCTGGCCATTCTGAGCGTGTGCCTGTTGATTTCCTTGACTTTGGCCCTGGCCTTGGCCCTGATTTTGGAAAATTGGGTTTGGAAAGGTGGAAGGAGTTGTAGGATATGTTCTGCTGTCTGCGGCTTGCAATTTGGCGTCTGTGTTTCCGAAGTTCAAATACAAACGACTGCTTGGGTTGGTATTGTCCATCGTGATTGAAAGCAGCTGGCAGATGCTGCGTTCGGCCACGGCAGATGGATTGACGTTGGTGGAGGAGGTAAAGACGGGATTCTTGGTTGTGGTGAGGAGAGGTTTCAACAGACGTGAGAGCGAGGCTCGATTTCTCCTTTTCCGAATTGGGCGGTGTTTGGCTGAATTCAACTCAGCCCGCTAACAAGAAGGAATTGTGAGTTGGAAAACAACAAGCCTGTTGACAAGGTCAAAAGCCAAAGGACTCGAATCGGCAAGAGAAGTTGCTTGAACACACACAACCGTGTTTGTTTTAGTTGGGGTTGTTTGGGAAGCCAATTGGTCAAAAGGATGATGCTTGGAGGCTGGCTCGTTAGGTACTTTGGCGTGTTTGTTCATAGCGACCATCAGACCTCAATGGGCCTGGCCCCCTTTTTTAACCGCTTAAGCACTGAGGAATAGGGGCTTGCTATGTCCCAGTGCATAGTCGTGCATATGCAATTTATGTAATATATTTATGCAAGCATGCTCGTGGTTTACCAATGAACGGAGGACAATCCCAACTTTCAGTGTGTAGTAAATCCGATCTATGGCTGATTTACCCATAAGCTGCAAGCTTGTCAATTCCTCAACCTCTTCACTCAGTCAGAAATGAATTCTTCGTCCTAAGAAATCAGAAAAGAAGAAGATTTATTATACTTTAAGCTCCACAGATCAGCTGCTGTTCATATGCTTTTGGCTAGAGGAACCAAAGTGCCTGCTCAAGTTTGACTTTTGTAGCTCTCCTGGTCCACTGAACCGGTCACTGGTTTTACAAATATGACAGCATAAAGTTTATGCTTATCAACTTTCTAAAAATATCTATATGGAGTTCGAGCCAAACGCTTGTTTTTTTTTCTGTATACTACATGTTGAATGTAGCTTGAGGTCTAGCAAGATATCCAGTCCTTTTGGTATTATCACAATCTACTTCAAAATGCACTTGCCATCATTCTAGGCATGCGTCCCTCCTTTCTTTATTCGTCTTTTTATCTCTGTTTTCTAATCCTTAGAGATACGGTCTTATTATTTAGGCTACTTCACCAGAAGTGAAATCTCTATTTCGCGTTTATAACGTTCCCTCTGGATTCGACTGTCTTTCTCTCTCATACACATACATATTCTCCCCCCTCCCTCCCTTGATTTAGGCGTTGCTTAGGTCTGGCTTGCACTTTGTGTTGTCGAGTAATTTGTAGTCCATCTATATTACACTAGTTGGACTATCTGCACATTATTGCACATTGCGAACGTGGCAGGTCTATATTCTCCTTCGCGTTTACAATAACCTCTATATTAAAATTTCTACTAAGGGAGGATCCAGGAAGGAAGCCACTGCTGCCGTTACTATGGTGAGTCTCGGGCTTCTATCAACATCCTTGGGATATTATATTCGTCCTGGAGACGTTGTACTCGCATAGGTGGGAAGCAACACTTTTCATTGATCACTTATCTGCCTCTTTGTAGTTTATCGTCAAGAGTCGTTTGATCGCAAATGCTTCAAATTTCCTTTAACACTTGTCAGAACACGAATAAGCAAAAACGACTAACCCTCAGTTATTCCTTCTTTGACAAGGAGTTATTGAATACGCCAATGATCTTCGCCATATAATCTCTCCGATATAGAAAGACCATCCAAGCGTTCATGTTCCATATCTTTATTGCAGCAGTGATCTAGGAACTGTGGCCATTTTTACTACATTGGTAGTTTCAGGAACAATTAGTAAGTTCGGGGTTGTTGTGAGCGAGCTATTGATTAATTCCGGTGGAATATATTATGGATGTGGGGGTCAGGACTCAGTACGATGTCATACCAAGCAGGTAGGCTATGGACCTTTTAGTTACAGAAAGCTGTTAGATTTCCCCATTTAACAGACAATACTGACAGCTATATGTTACTTACAGTTTGTGATGAAGAAGATAGCGCGGACAATTGTCCTTGGTGCACATAATATAGAGTGAACCATTGATAACACAGAACAAGATGCATACAAGCATTTCAACTATTAGAGTTCTAGTCATTACACTTCTTATTGAAGTATCTGCCTCCTCCAGATTCAGGACTGCGAACACATGTGAGACCGACGAAGACTGTAGCCTTAATGGCATCTGCTTATACAGACATACACGATTCAACAAGATTGACCCAAAACCCAACAATGGCAATGGCAATAGATATGGCGAGGACACTATCAAGGTGTGTAATTGCGATGCAGGCTGGTCTGGTGAAGATTGCGGAACACTAGATCTGGAACCAGCCAAAAGAAATACCGGGTACAACCATACAGATGCCACAAATCCAAATAGTTTTGGAAAATCTGGCAACTCATCTTGGGGAGGTCAGATTTTACAAGACCCAACAGATAAAAGAATCTTCCATTTGTTTGTGGACCAGTTCGGGAACGGTTGTGGATTGAGTGGTTGGAGACCGAACTCGTTCATCATCCGCGCTGAATCAATGACTGGACCGCAAGGACCGTTCCACTATGCTCAAACAGTTGCTCCAGCTTTCCGCCATAACGCTTATATCTTCTATAGTCCCGCAGATAATAAATATCTCTTATACGCCATCGGGGTGGATGTTCCTACTCAGACCAAATGTGGTAGCGTCAAATGGCCGAACAATGTCTCTGTATCAAGCGCACAGCATATTCGTGGGCCTTGGACACCAATGAAATTAGCTCTCAATACATCAGCTACCAATCCTGCACCTTGGCCACTCTGGTCAGCGCAGCATCCGACTAGCAAAATACTCCTTGGGGTTGAGGATAATTCTATTTATATAGCTGACAAATGGAATGGCAACTATGAGCTTGTCAAGATCCAGAAAGATTGGAACACGTCTGATTATAGTTCTACATGGACCGAAGACCCTTTTTTCTGGCGCGACAAAAGTGGAAACTGGCATGTTCTTAATCACTGGCTGATAGACGTTACCGAACGCGGCGAAAAGTTCCCTCGTGTGGGAGCACATATGTTCGCTCGAAACTTGTCCGGCAGGTGGACCTTCAAACAACAGGCGGCCTTCACCTCCAATGTCACTTTCGACGACGGGTCGAGCGAGATTTTCAAGCGTCGTGAGAGACCCAAGTTATTCTTCAGCGATGATGGAGAGATGACCCCATTGTAAGTGAAAGTAAATGAATGCGAGTACTTTAACCCATTCAACTAGAAAACTTTTGGCTTTGAAGACACTAGAAGGTGTATACCTTCAACATCCAGAAAAAAGCACTTGACTCGAGAATTCTTCTTCTCTTATCTATATACAAGCTGATTACTTGGTATTTAGGTATTTAACAACTGGGGTGCAAGCAATGAATCAGTCTGCTCCAAGTTATACTCTAATTCAACCTATTGGAACGAAATGGAGACAATATGAAGAGAAGCTTGGGTTCTAGTCATGAAATGTGGATATTTGAACTCAAAAACTCCTCATATGGCTAGCTTGAGTAGACTTAGATGGAACACAACCGCAGCCTATGTACCTGTACTATTTTTCGATTCTAGGTAGATTTTGCGTGATAGAATTGGCACTAAACTAAATACAGAATGCAACCTGCTTCATATCACGTTGTATCTGTATTCGAATGGTTCCTATACTCTTTCTGATTTTCCAAATCGATCATGATTCGAATGTGAATTGGTTTTAATACTAGTTCTGTACTACAACAAGAAAATCCTACTAAATCCCTTATTAAGCGATTAAGATATTACGTGCAAAGTACATTCAACTTGGGACTACTGATGACAGCTTGAGGTAAAATATATTAACTGAAAGGGATGTTTGGAAAGTCGACATGGGGACTCTCGGATGGCCTAGACAAAATGCACATTGGTAATTTCGAATCACGTAAAACACGGTGCGAGGAGCTAATTCGTTCATGGGAGATGAAAGGGGGCTCAGGAGCAGAGCCTCCATAGATGACGAGAAGGAGCCCTGTCTTATTGGCGAACAGATCTTGATCTTAACATACAAAAACGAGTCGAGCTTTGATTGACATAATGCGGAGATTGCTATGTTCAACTTGCCAGGAATGTTGGCTGTCGAAGCTTCCTGCCTATGCAGACAGTGGATAACCTGGGCGTTCAAGGATTTATTTTGATATGCATGTGTATAGTGATGGTTAGATGTGTCTAAAAAGAACTCGAGAAACTACAGGATGTAGCAAGTAGTACTGCGCTGCCTTTTCAAACCAAGACTTGCTCAATTCTGGGTGCGATACTTCTCCTTAGCCGTTTGAGATCTAACACATTTACATAACACGATCATAGCCTCCAATTCTGAATGATTCGATCTAGACACCGCCATTGCTCATAATATAATCGTTAAAGAAACCGTTCGCCAATGTGAGAGAAGTCTAGTGTCAAAACTATTTGTAGGGTCAAGTCGCAGAAGAGCGGTCTATCGTAACAGAATATCTTAATTCTAGATAAGGGCAACAAATTGGATAGAAAGAATCGAATGCAGCAAAGTCAGAAGATAGGTAACTATTTTGTATAGCAAGATTAGATTACAACGGATATTTAAATCAAACTCAAATTGTGTTCACTATAATGCACTCGACATAAATTAACTCTACACCATAGTCCAGCTAGAGCTTGGAGGCTGGGTCAGGTTTGGTCGAACTCATTTCCTTGGCCCTCGCTCTCATTCGGCTTCTTATTTCATCTTCTGTGAAGTTCACCAATGTATTTAAATCCAAAGAAACCTCTTCTAACGTCTTCGCCTTGATAAACACACCTCGTGTTTCCACTGGAACATCCCCTTTGACAACCTGGGTCATGAAATCTGACCATCTTTTGAAAAAAAACCTCGATGCGGGAAGAGCTTCAAGCACCAGAGCGAAGCAGTGTGGCATAGCTTGATATTCTTCAAATACAACAGCAACACCTTGGCGAGAAGCTGCCTGCGCAATACCTTTACCCTCATCAGTAAGAAGCTCAGTACCCGTTGATATGTACATAGGCGGGCTTCCAGCCCATGACCTTGCAGAAAGAGGTGACACGAGAGGATGACATAGAACCTTGAGTTCTCAGTTAGTATCATATTGTAAATGCTACTATCCTCAACCAATTTAAGAGGGGTTTAAATATGACTTACTGCATCTTCGGCATAGAAATTCCTCCTTGGTGGGTTAGCTGGCCATGCAGCGCACGGAGGTGGCTGCACAGACTCCTCTACACCAGAACCCATAGGTGGTAAATAGTCTGTTCCACCATTTGTCCCGCAAGACGTGGAGGAGCTCGTCAAATCCGCCCAAGGGCTACTCAATGCAAGCCCAGCCGGTACAGGGACGTCACGCTGCTTGCCATTCCAGAGGATTTTGAGGTCTTGCCGTCGAAGCTCAAGAATAACTTGAAGTAGGACAAGACAAAGATTCCCTCCTGCACTATCTCCAGCAAAAACTACATCTTTGGATTCGACCGCTTCGTGGAAGGATTCTGGGGGTGGGTACAGAAGCGTGAGGTACGAGACTAAAGCATCGAGCAAGGCAGCAGGAAAGGGGTTTTGAGGCGCCAACCTATATCTCACACTCAAACACCTTCCCTTGGTAAGTTTCGCAAGCTTTTTGGTGGTAGGTCTATAAGTTGCAGGATCCATAAGGTAGTATGCTCCTCCGTGAAGATACAGGACTGTTGTCTTGGTTGTAACTTCTTTCATCATCTCGCTATATTTTTGTGCCTCGGAGCAACTAAGTTCGCTCGAATTTTTCGTTGCGCCTGATCTGTAGCCGGTCCACTCAGCTTCTACGGGAAACAGCTTTGGCTTCTCATATCCTCCGGGACCGTCCCCTGGCTCTTTTAAGCCCTCAATAGCTCTACACAGAGCACTACTAATGTCATCCTCGAGAGGAACAGGCATTATCGTTCTACTTATCCAGATTCGTCCCTTGACAGCCGGTGCCTTGAGAGTCATGCTGGTCAATGAGTTAGCAAAGTCATTTATATAAATCCATGAGCCAGCTTCATCTACAAATTGAAGACCAGTACAGTAGTATTTCAATTGTGGTCTAGGACAGCATTCGTAGGTGCTCCTAAGAAGAACTATAACTTAATATGAACAGACAAACCGTTGAATTTTTGAAACTGGCAGTGGCGAATCTGTCATGAAAGACCGGAGAATATTGATAGTCAGAGCTGTTCGTAAGTCCCAATGTTTTGAGTTTTCCGATAACCCTAGGGTATGTGTTATAGCAGTCTTCCCTATCAGTGGAACCTTAGGAAGGACTGCTTTAATGATAGGAATTGGCGACGAGCTGTCCATGTTGAGAGTAATAAGATCTTAAGAATTAGTTGAGATTGATCAATTTTATAGGGGTTTATAGGGATTTAAAGGTTTAGAGGTTATGAGACTCTTCTTATGATTGATATTGCGCGTGATAAAACGAACAAAAAGCAGAACATCAACACATATCAAGTTGGGGATAAACTCACAGGTTTCTTTTGATGGTACAAAGCTTATTTCACGTGTGGCTTCTGTAACAAGCGCAATGTGGGGGATAGAAATAGGTCTGCTCACGTGTGAACACTCCGAATTTGGTTGGATAGAATATTCAGCAGTAATAACGATCTTAATTATTGGGGAAATTGCCTGGAAAACCTTTGTAAAATAAAGCTAAAAGTACATCGACGACGTCAACCACCTGCGGATGTACCAACATGCCTCGGTTAATTTTGAGGTGCTTCGTGACTGGGCTCGAAACGCCATCTTGTAGCGGGTTGAAATTCTCTACCACTGACTCCATGCTTTGACTACTTAATTCATTCGATATGATAAATCTGGAGATGGCAAGCTGCTGCTACTACTAGTCGTCCGGAGATGGGTAAATCCCGTAAATGAATTATGTCAACGACAGTGAAGCACGTGTAAGACGAATCAGTAGATGATAGAACCAGCTGTTTTGTTTTGTAATGTTTGTTCAATAATCCGACTTAACAGGTTATCTGTACTCGCGTTTCCAAAACTCCAGTCAAACCATTCCATATGCATAATTAGTACAACCTTATAACATGTCTCATACACAAAAAGCCTAGACCGTATCCGTCGCAGATCCACTAGAGTTACCTGCGCTTGAACTTTTGTTAGCGGCTGCCATCTGCCATGCTGGAATTGCAGCCTTAGTTCCCATGGGAGCATTGTTAGTGCTGAATGGACTCGAAGATCGACCTTGTAATGAGGCCGTGGACTCGGTACCGGCCACTCCACTCACAGTCGCTGGTTTTGGAGCTGCTGATTCGGTTGACGGGCTTCCACTGGTGCTGTTGTCCGTAGCTCCAGAACTTCCATTTACACCATATTTGGAGTATGAATTGCTGTTTGTCGTAGGCACAGGTGGATTCATTCTTTGTCCCATCAAGGTCTTCAAGCTCTTCAATTCAACATTGAGTTCCTTGAGTCTGATATCCGTAGCTTCTTTCTGCCCATCTATGGCTCTAGGTATTAAGTCTTTAAGTCCTCGAACTTCGTCGTTGATTCTTCTGGATTCTTGTTCTCGGTCTCGGCTTGCCGTCTTCAGTTCCTCGATGACTTTTTCGACCTCTGTCAACGCCGCGTCTAATCGTTCTGTCCGAGCTTGTTCGGATATCTTTAGAGCATCGGTGTCCTTAGCCAGTTGATCAAGAAGGGCAAAAGCTTTCTCAAACGATTCGTCTATCGATTGTTTATCTTGTTCTAGCTGCGGAGTTGTAGGTGGCGCTATCATAGGATACACGTAACGCTGCCGGGTTTAGTACATACGCATAGAAAAGAAGACTGTCCGTACCTTCGCCACAAAGTAAAGCCCGTAGCTAACCCCTCCCATTACTGTAGCCATGATGAACCAATCTCTCCAATCACGCTTAGGAACTTCTGGTGGCGGAGGAGCTTGCTGCCATGGATACTGTTGATAGCCCCCATATGTAGGTTGCGGTTGTCTTGCTACTTGCTGAGATGCGTAATTGGAATAATTCGGTGGAGATTCTCCTCCAGCTCGCGCCAATGCCACATCAACCTCTTCCTGTGTCAGGTTCTTCGATTGTAGGAATGCTATGCGATTCTCTAAAGGTGACCCGGTGACACTTGGGTCTTGAAGAACTACATATAATATTAGCTTACTCAACCACTGGCGGAAAAGTAAATGGCCTCACAGGTAACCTGCAAAGTGTTAGTATATGCTCATGTGTGCTATGATTGCGAGAACTTACTGCCGATGCGACAATCTCCTCGCGAATCGCCATGATCAAGTATGTTGACAAGCTGTTCAGTCTTGGTGCTGGAGTCTTTGATACCTGAACAGCCTCGGAGCCTCTGTGGCTGGGAATGGGGAAGGCGAGCCGAGGCTGAAGGGATACGCTCGAACAACACGTGCACCTTGTCAATTAAATACTGCATTTGTCTCCCCACGTGACCAGATCTTCCTTGACTTACTTCCTCGCTTTCCATTGGCCGAACATAGTTGTTATCCGGTCCCACCACTAATAGTGGTCTAACCCTAAATCATATACGCCACGCTTAGCCTTGTTTACTTACGCGATCAGTTTGTTTACTTTGCATCGCTTTTGGATTGTCAACCTCAAAAGTTTGGACCACTTGTATCAATCAAACAACAGCGTGGCGAGGATAAAATAGACATTTCGTCGCCATTCATACGATAGTTAATTAGATATACCATGTCGCAAGATACCCATCTTTTTTCCGTCCGCCGGCCTCGAGAAGTATGCCATTTGCAAACCCTCTCTAAGTACTTGCTAACAGTCTATAGACACTCGGTGGTATCAGCTACAACTCAAATATTCCCCAACCAGCATCTGCAATGAAGCGCTCAAACTCCATGTCGGGATCAAATAATGCGCCCTTTACAACAAGCCATGTGCGCTCTATTTCTGGGTCTCGGGCGTCACTCGCTCCTCCACGACCAAGTCAACCTCTTTTCCAGCAGCGCTCCTCTTCTGGCTCAAACTTGGTTGATATGGGAATGTCGTCGGTCAAACGCTCCTCATTTCAAAACAATGGTGACCGTAAAAGCTATGCGCCAGGAAATACCGCCATGGGAAGGTCATCCCAGGAGAGTTCAGAGAGAAGGAGTAGCGTATATCGGTCGCGAGCCACTACAAATGGGCCAACATCACATCAAAGCTTCTTCCAAACAGCGCCTCAGCCAGCAGGCGCGCCGACTGATCCGCGTCCTCTACGAGATCGTTCATACCAGAAGAACATTGGACAAGAGCTCTTGGATTACATGGCTGCTAATAATTTCGAAATGGATATGAAGCACACACTGGGCCAGAATATGATCAAATCTCCGACTACGAAGGATTTCACCTACATGTTTCAATGGCTATACCGTAGGATTGACCCCAGTTACCGCTTCCAGAAAAATATAGATCAAGAGGTCCCCCCCATCATGATACAGCTACGGTATCCATATCACAAGACTATTACGAAAAGTTCACTTGCAGCAGTCGGTTCCGCGAACTCGTGGCATCTCTTCCTTGGCCTTCTACATTGGATGATGCAGCTTGCCCAAATGCTGGACGGATATAGTGCTAATCGATACGACGATGCCTGCGCCGAGAATGGTGTTGATGTCAGCTCTGACAGAGTTGTATTTAGATTTCTCAGCGGCGCATATCAGACGTGGTTATCTATGGATGAGGATGCCGGAGATGAAGATCAAGAACGAATTCTTGCGCCACATGTAGAAGCTATGGCAGAGGAATTTGATCGATCAAATTCCAAATACTTGGATGAGATGCACATTCTTGACGCAGAACATGAACGACTACAGAAGGAGATCGAAATACTTGAACGATCTGGCTCTGATGTTGCCAAGCTAGATCGTGATTTTAAAGTTATGGAGGAGGACAAGATCAAATTTGAGGAGTTTGACAATGTCATGCACCAAAAATCCCAGAAATATGAATCCCGCGTCCAGTTTCTGCAAGAAGAGCTGGACAAGGTCTTGCTCGAGCTGAAAGAAGCCGAAAACGAACGAGCGAGTCTCCAGAAAGAAGTTGATGATCAGGGTATTAGTATGGCGGATATTGATCGAATGAACTCCGAAAGAGAACGCCTGCAGAAGGGGGTCGAGTCGACATCTGCAAGGCTTGAAGAAGCGAAGAAGAAGGTTTCCGAAAAAGAGTTTGAGGCAAGCAAAAAGCTTGATGAATTAGAGCGACTTGTCGACAAGTACAACAGCCTTGGATATCAAATTGGCCTTATACCTGCAACTGCAACAAACGCAAAAGGCAAGAACTACGAACTTCAGGTTGTTGTGAACGAAGGACCCAATTTTTCCTCTTCACAGATGGGAGCATCAAGTTCCGGCAATAATTCGGAGAGCGACAGACTTCTAGCCGATCCGGTCACAGGATATCAGCCCGCACACATTCTCAATCTTGATCTACGTGGCCAGGTCAAAACCAGTTTCCTCGGTCTTCGGAAAGAAATATCTGAGCGTCGGACCGTTGCTATGGACGAGATGATGAAGCACCATGATCTGTTAGATGGTATCAAAGAGGCTATTGAGGATAAGAGAGGTGAAGTTGAAGCTCTCGAGCATCGTGTCAGAGCAGCAGAAGAGGAATACGAGAAAACGAAAGAGGTAGGTCAGAAACAATGTCACCAGAATTCAAACCTAACATGTCATAGGTGACCACAACCCAGAAACTGGCCTCTGATACACAAATCGAAAAGATGGAAAAGGAACTCGCCAAGATGAGGGCTGGTCTGACTGAGTCTATCCAATTGATGGAGCAACGTGAAATGAACACCAATATTGAGTATGCGAAATCCTTTATTGCTCTTGAGAATACCAAACTGATCTTTCTAGGTATGAGCAGCTTACACTACGCGCTAATGCTCTGCGAGAAGAGCTACACACTGAGATTGAGAAGATGCTCAACGACACTATCAAATTTAAGGTCCACATTCAGAAGAATCTGGAGGATTACGAAAGTTTTGTAGTGGATGAGGTTGAGCATGAGTTGGGAGGTGAAGATGAGGGAGGAAACTACACTCAAGACGTAGATGTGAAATGATGGACCTGGTCCATATAATGTGCTGCTCTGTCTTTAGTCATGCGGCTGGTTGGAGTTTATAGGAAGCGCGGCGATCGGTTTAGGGATACCAATGAGGCGTTAAAAGGCGTTGCACTTTATTGTAACAACTTACTTCAGTCGGTTTTAGGTAATGAGAAACGATCATAAAGTGCCTGTAGATTACAGTAAAGATACAAATGGTGAATACAGTACGTAAGTTGTACTACTATGTCTGCCAACCTATGAAATTTACCTGTGGTTATACGAGCCCCACCTTTATATTCCGGTGCCAAGCCTCCGATCGATGTTAAGGCTGGCTGGGAGGAAACCTTCTCCTCTCCACTTCAAAGCACGTCGCAGATAATTTAAACACACAACCTCATCAGGTATTTCTCCCTTTCACCTGATAGTCAGAGAAAGCGTAGCGCGCATTTGGATGTACACGACCCTTGTGCTCTGAACTACGCGCCGAAACTTTCTCAAAAACCTACCCGACTTACACTTACTTAGTGTTGATAGCCCACCACCAGCCAACATGACGGAGGTATCGGCTACACGCCTATATCTGGGCAATCTTCCTCGCAATGGTGAGCCTCCAGTTTTGCGACCAACAATATAATAGAGCGAGCGAACGCGACCGCACATCGCGTTATTGCGCGCGGATGGTTATCATGAACTAACAGTTACCTAGCATCCAAGTCCGATGTCGAAGCCCATTTCAACACCCATGGCACAGGGGAGATCACCGAGATCAAGCTCATGAATGGCTTTGGATTCATTGAGTACAAGGATGCCATGGATGCACGCGATGTGGTTCCTGGTAAGCAAGTACCATAATGTTAAGCAAAACAGCATTAACACGATAGCAGCCTTCCACGGTTCCGACTTCATGGGTGAACGTCTCACAGTCCAATTCGCTCGTGGTACTCGTCCTCGCGATACATTTGCTCAGCAAGAACGTGCTGCCCCTCGTCCTAGACGTACCCCTCATCGCATGCAAATCTCTGGCCTTCCCGGAGAGACCAGCTGGCAGGTCTGTAACCCCCATTCCTTCATCCGGACTTTTGGATCTCAAAACTTGCTATTTGGACACTAAACAACATAACGGAGCGCCTGCGCTAGGCGAAGATCCCGTTAGAGTCCTGGCCGCATCAAGCCCTGCTCTGGTTGATGTACCAGTGCGGTGTGCTAGTGCATTTGCCTGAGCAGCCTAGGACATGCTGGATTTCTGATACCGTTCCGGCCTTTTCTGTCCTGTTGCGACTTATTTCTGCTTCCTTCCTTATTGCCCTCGTTATGTCTGGATTGGCGGTCTCACTGCACAGGAGGATCTTATGGACCTTGTAACTTAATCTCCGGAGTTGTTTTCCTGGTTTCGTTCACCGGCAACTTACCTTGGCACTTGAGCACCTATACACCTGGACAACAACTTACATGGATTCTGGATATAGGACCTTAAAGACTTCGCACGTCAGTCAAGCCTCGACGTTGTTTATTCCGAAACCGGTCGTGATCGCGACGGTAAAGGGTTCGTATTTCCACCTTCGTTCAACAACACTCCTTGCTAACTAGTCCAGAAGCTTTGTTGAGTTTGAGACTGCGGCAGATCTGAAGACCGCAGTCGAAAAGCTCGATGGACGGGAATTTAAAGGTGCTAGCGTTCGATGCACTGCTGATGTATGTATACTCGCATAAAATCAAATACCTTGAGCTGACCTGTACAGACTCAACCTGATGTTCCTCGTGGCGATCGAACCCGATCTCGCTCACCAGGCCCGGGTCGTCGTTACCAGGATGATTACCGCGGTGGTGGACGTGGCCCACCACGAGGAGGCTACAGTCCCCGACGCGATGACTATCGTGATAGGAGCCCTCCTCGTCGTTATTACGATGATGATCGTGGCCGATACCGTTCTCCACCCAGAGCTCGGGGTCCCGTTGATGACTACCCTCCACCACGTCGTGGAGGAGGATTTGAGGACGGGTACCGACGAGATTACCCACCTGCTGATCCTTATGTTAATGGCCATGGTAGACCTCCTTACGATAGACCTCCACCAAGAGACTATCCTCCAAGAGATGCTGGCTATTCTGACTATGACCGACGTAGTCGCTACTGGTAAACATTCCCAGCCACCACACGCTGATTGCTTCAACTAATTTTGCTAGATTGCTATTCAAAATCGCAATATACACGTTCGCTACGTTACGTGGAATCTTCTACGTTTGTATCATGGGTTGATTCTTAAAAATCACAACTGGGCTGGTTGCGATATGGTTACGAATTCAGGCTGTAATGACGAAAAATACGATCTTCTCCTTTTTTAGCTAAAGCAATTCATTCGAATGATCTTTTGAAAGTTCCGAGTGTACTACCATTAAAATGGCGACAGAATTAGGGATCAAGTCGTCACTTCATGTACTACATAGGAAACAAGCAATGAACACGATTTGCAGATGGCAAGCATAGAAACAAGGCATTTTAGACTTTTTCCCCAGAAATTTTGATAAGATGATCTATGTTTGGCAAGCTTTCACTTTTCTTATCATTTCACTTTTGACCCCACCAATTACGTCAAACTTATGAAACTCCTAAAGAGATTAGTTTCAAAACTCGACCTAGCTTAAATACAGTACCTGGAATATCTTTAAACCAACAACTTTCTAAATGCTACTTCCATTTATTAGTTGTGAGATTAGATCTATCAGTCTTCTACAGTTAGTCTGACTGCGGGGGCTTGATAGATCCAAGTTGCGCCTAGGCTTAAGAGTAACACCTAATTTTTAGTCTTTTGGCAATTGGAGAGGCTTGATCTAATATGCAGAAATATGCGCCTGGACACGTAGATGGAACGTTTGAGTACGCAATCAGAGGTAATACCCGAAGAAATGAGGCTTGTTGAATTAGAAATACGCCCTGAAAAGACTTCTTAAAACGCAAAAATCGAATTCCATGGTAATTAGATTTATTATATCTTTCCCATCCTCATTTGGAGCGTGTATCATCTGCTCTTTGCCTTATCTTCAGCCTCAGTAAACTTGCTTTTGGGCAACTTGGAGTGTTCGCTTCATCTCCATACTTCTCATAGAATCGGTTACAACAGTTGTACAACGCATCAACTTGAGCTTTACATTTGGCTTCATCAAATGAGTTTTTTGACAGACAATCTGCAGAGAATTTATTAGCGATAGTTCATGCTTTGAATAATCCAGTAGCAATTGTCTTATGCTGTTTAGGATTCAATGCTTAATTTACCCTGGATAGCACACTAGAAAGGTATTAATTTGCTTGCTTAGAGTAGGGCTGACTTGGGAGGGTGCCATACTGCTCTTGAATGACATGGACGATCTGTTTCAATGTCTTCTTTGGATTCAATTGCCTAGGCGCTTTAGCTTCAATCTCAATATCAAAGAATTGTAAACCTTCTAAAAGCATACCATACTAAGATCACACAATGGGCACAGGTTTCTTTCTTCTCTCCAATAACAATATAGAATATTCTTTAGAAAATTGAAAATTATATGAATATAATGGCTCGTCTTTAAAAGTACTGTCAAGCCTCAGGCTCTTTGCTAGTCGCCAGCCAGGCAACCAACCAATCCCCGCCATTTTAACAAACAAGTAACCCCACCACATAACTTCTACTTCCATTACCCCAAAGTTGCAACCTCACAACCTTTCTCATCTGTTACCCATACAAGAATAGTCAGTCTCGTACAGCATACAGCAACGCGTATACCTGCAAAGACCTGCACATTGTGAGTACAATCAGTCCCTTCGTCCTTCCACCGTGATACCTAACAAATCTCCAACAGCCTCGTTGACAATCTCACATTCCACCAACAAACATGTCCGGATCAGAAAATGGTAGCCCTGGAGCGCAGGAGAAGCCTGAGGGAAACGCACAATCCGAGCACTTGAACATTAAGGTTACCGATAACAACAACGAGGTCTTCTTCAAGATCAAGCGTACCACTGCTCTCAAGAAACTCATGGATGCTTTCTGTGAGAGGCAAGGGAAGGCTCCCAACTCCGTCCGGTTCCTGTTTGACGGCAGCCGTGTCCAAGCAACCGATAGCCCTGACTCCGTAAGTTCATCTACCACATTACGCATTTCCAAGCTCTTTTCCCATTTTGACCGGAAGTTAACATACTCCTCCAGCTCGATATGGCCGACGGTGACACGCTTGAAGTTCACCAAGAACAAATCGGAGGCGCATACTAGATTGGATGAAAAGCAGCATTTACGGAACGGGTCTAGTTCATGGAAAGGTTGAAAGGTTGAAGGAGCGAGACAGTACTTTGCATTCGGGTTTCTACATATGGTCTGCTTTAGGAGGGTTGTTATTCTCAATATGGCGTGAATGGCGTCATTTTCATGGCATATTTTATGCTTGGGAGAGATCGTGGGGCTTAGACGAACTTCTCGTATGGACTTGAATCAATTCCGCGATAAACGTCCAAGTGAGTCGTGATTCCATTTTCGCCACCTACGAAAATCGTTCCCATAATACACAAAGTGAGGCTAGAAAGTGTCCGGAAATCTTTCTCAATTGTCATATCTAACATTCATCAACTCTTTAAAACTAAGAAAGCCTACTTCAGTCACAGTATCTGACTACATGCTGCGCTAAGTCATGTATAGAGTATCGCACAGTCTGGGAAACTTCGACCAGAAGTACACCTAGCTTTTCAGCTCTGAATTGTCTCATACAACACAATATGCTATGTATCTTTCCCACCAGCCCACAAGAGCCGAGTTAAATCATATCCAAACACAACCATAACGCCTCATAATATGCCCCGAGCCCCAAGTTCTCCCAATGCTAAAACCGTTAGCATCCTACCCAATCATATCATCCCATCCCAAACTCACAACCTCTACTCAGTCCTCCCAAACCGCATTCTTAGCTTTCTCTGCCTCCTCTTTTGCTTTGACAAGCGCCTCCTTCTCCTCATTTCTCCTCTTCATCTCTTTCTCCTTCAATGCCCGATCATACTTCCGCTGCTCCTCCGTTCTCTTTGGCGCCTTGACTCCTAATGCCCCCGCAATCAACCGCTTGGCAACTGCATCTGTTTTGTCTGGTCTTGTTCCTCTTTCCGCTCGACCTTCAGATGTAGAAATGGGCTCGCCGCGGTAGTTGAAGGAGTTCTCGTGATACGAAGGTGAGATGGGTGTTGGTGGTGGGGCAGATGGGTAGCTGGATTGTTGGTGGAGAGGGGTTTCGGGCTCGTCGTTATCAGAGGCGGAATCTTCCCAAGATTCGGGGAGGGTGTTTGCAGTTTTAGTTGGCTGGGAATGGGATGAATCTATTGACAGTTGCTTGAGAGTAGAAGAGAGCGCTGGTGTTGTGTTAGCTGGTTTTGTAAGACTATGAGCATAAGAGCTGATGTCTACCTTTTGGTGATTCTGACGACATTGTATGGGGAATAGGTGAAATCAGGCAGTCGCTGCGGCTGTGAGGAGCGTCGTGAGATTTATGGAGTAGTGTTTTATTTTAATGCTAAGAGTTGTTGGTTAGGAAAGTCTATGTCCCGAGGTTGGTGATGGTCTAGACGGTGATCGCGGGGACCCTCCAAGGACGTTTGGCTGCTTTGTGGGGTATATTTTTTGTTTCAGTAATGAATCTGTCGAAACGAT
>Ga0247810_10000331_pt1 | contig 61942 bp, 51 predicted proteins | sample UWRJL119311C1_FD_179918 | JGI IMG/M metagenome (GOLD analysis project Ga0247810, IMG submission 179918) | Plant litter microbial communities from Arlington Agricultural Research Station in Wisconsin, United States - UWRJ-L119-311C-1 | ecosystem: Environmental > Terrestrial > Plant litter >...
TGGAAGCCTGCAAAGCTTTCATTTCTGCTTTTGTTGTCTCAGCAAGCTCAAGTGCCTGTGAAATATTTTGTTCACGTTCGTTTACCGCTTTCAATATCGGTTTCCAAACGAATTTTGTCAGAACAAACAATAAGAGCAGGAATACTAATCCTGTCCAAAAAATCAATCCTAAATCTGGTGTAACTAATCCCATAACGTTCTTTTTAAAATCATAGTGCTAAAAATGCAGCCCGTAACCAACCGTTACGGGCTGCAAATTAATTATTTCGCTCCACCGAGCATACCAACAACAACTCCGAAAAGGGCAACACCCTCAATAAGAGCCGCAGCGATAATCATGGTAGTTTGAATTTTTGAGTGAGCTTCTGGCTGACGCGCAATCGCATCCATCGCAGAACCACCAATTCTTCCGATACCAATTCCTGCTCCTAAAACAGCAAGACCAGCACCAATCGCAGCTATACTTCCGTACATAACTATTATATATTAATTAAACGTTTACTAATTAATGGTGAGCTTCTTCAACAGCTGCACCGATGAACAATGCGGAAAGCATCGCAAAAAGGTAAGCCTGAAGGAACGCAACCAGGATTTCAAGAACAGAGATGAACAAAGCCATAGGAACGGAAAGGGCTCCCCAGGCAGCATTTTTGTTAATGAAGATGATCGAAATCAAAGCCAGTACGATGATGTGTCCCGCTGTCATGTTCGCAAACAAACGGATCATCAATGCAAATGGCTTTGTAAGGATACCTACCAGCTCGATAGGAATCATAATAGGCAAAAGCGCAACCGGAACTCCCGGTGTAGCAAAAATGTGGCTCCAGTAACCTTTATTCCCGGAGAAAACGGTGAGCAGCATCGTGAACACCGCCAGCACCAATGTAACACTGATGTTACCTGTAAGGTTCGCTCCGCCCGGAATGATCGGAATCATCCCCAGCATGTTGTTAATCCAGATAAAGAAGAATACGGTTGTAAGGAAAGGAAGGAATCTTTTGTATTTGTGCTCGCCGATGTTATCAACTGCGATATTGCGCACCATCAGGATCATCGGCTCCAGGAACTTAGCCAGTCCTTTCGGACCAACCGCGCCATTCTTTTTGTAGAAGCCTGCCGTTGTGAGCAGGAGAATAAGGATAATGATCGCGCCGAAGAACAAAGACAAAACGTTTTTCGTGATCGAGAAGTCAAGTGGCGATTCAGCTTTCGGGTGACCTTCGTGAAACTCCAGCTCTCCGTTCGTCAGCTTGTAGATCTCTTCGTGAACCATTGCGTAACGGCCTGTAGATTCCACAAAATAGTGATCCGTCTTTCCTTCTGCGTTGACGAATTCACGCGGTGTTGTGTGGTAAAATTCTTTCGATGAAAACGTCACAAGACCATTATCGATCAGGATAATAGGAAGATAAACAGATGTCGTAGCATCATCGTCACCCCACAAATGCCACTCGTGCGCATCTGAAATGTGGTGCATGATCTCACCTGTTACATCGTATTCTTCTTCTTGTTTCCCACCTTTTTCATTTGCAAAAACTACCGGCATAACCAATAGTGCAATCAATGCTAAAAGAAATCGTTTCATGCTGTAAACTAATGACATCGCGTAATAAGAACTTTATATTCCTTCGAAATTTGGTGCAAAGGTAGTGATTCTTTCAGAATGACCAAGAAAAATCAGGCAAGGAAAGGCAGGAATTTGTTTTTTAACGCATGAAAAACCGGTAACGGCAAGTCAGGGAACTATCCTTCACAGGATATGCGAGGACGATTCCCCACAAATGAACGAATAAAGCAATGTGTGTAAATCTGTAACAGATCAAAACCGGTAAGCGATTTGAAGATCTTTTTGTGGTAAAGGTCTAAGCTTTGCGAACGCGCCTTACAAGAAAGAAAGCCTGGGCGATCAGGAAGCAGAAGAACAGGATCAGGAAATGAATGCTCATTCCCCGAAAGTGAGCTTCTGCAGTGTAACGCGCGATCAGGACATAGAAAAGAGCGATCAGCATCTGAACAGTCGTTGCAAGCATGAACTTCTGCACGTTTTCTTCTCCGCTTTTTGCAGCACTGCTGGTTGTGATCAATGCGCTCAGCAGGAAGATAACAAAGGCAATCCCGATCGAAAGCAGGTTGTACTTGGTGAACTGAACGGGAAAGGCAAGCGCCAGGACGCCGGTATAAAGCCCTGAAATGGCCGTAAATGCTAAAAACTGCTGTTTGAAATTCATGTGCTTATTTATCCTTTGACATATTGATGACTTCCCTGATGATCAGGTAAAGTGCCACGAAAACGCCGAACAAAGATAGGGATATTGTCCAGCCCTGTCCACCGGGATTGTATTTCCCGTCAAGAAAATAGCCCAGCCAGGTAAATCCGCCGATAGCAGCTCCCATCTGGATGGCCAGCGAGCTGAATTTAGCATAACTGTTAAGCGGCTTCTTAGGTTTTTCGGGGTTGTCTGACATATCAATTGCTGTTATTGGTTTCTTCACCACAAAAGAGCAAAGAAACACTGAGATTAGTTACGACGAAGTGAACAAAGATGTTTTTTAGCACAAAGATCACCTTTGCTACCTTATTAAACAAAGCTCATCCGGAACCTTTGGTCCTTTGTGGTAAGCATTTTTAGTAATTCTCGTCGAAGAAAATCTCGTATTCCGGCAGCTTTTGGGTTTCGAAGAGCACTTTCATATTCTCAAGCGAGATGTAAGTAATGTTCGCTTTTTGAAGTTCCATCAAATGCTTCTTCGTTTTCTTGTAGGTCGAAATGTATTCGGCCGCCTCCCTTTCGGTTTTGAAGTCCTTCACTAGGACAACACTTTGCTCACCAAAAACCTTGGAAGAAGTACTCAGCTTGCTGCGACCGAAGAACTCCTTGTTGAAGTCGGCCACTTTCGTTTTCCCCACAGTGGAAGTTGTGTTCTTATCCAGGAAGATGATCACCTGCAGCGGAACGTTCTCTTCGTATTTATAGATCTTTGCTTTCGTGAAATCGACCGGCATATTGGTAGAATAACCATTCACTATGATCTTCTTCATATCTGCACCTTTCTTCGCCTCTACTGTTTCCGGGTATTCGAGAATAAGGGAATCGAGCGTTGGAAGCAAGGTTGTTTTATCTTCGTTCAGCTTTGCCTGTGCCATTGCTTTCAGCAGGTAATATTTCGGGCGGAACTGATTTTCTTTCTGCTCGGCAATAATCGTGTTTGCTTTCAGCAGTACCGGGTAGTACAAGCCGCGCTCGTAACGGTCGAGGTCGGTGAGGTATTCCTGCTCTGCCACTTTTTCCCGCTCTTTCTTGCGGATAAAATAATCCGGATCGCGCAGGTAACCGGCAAAATCGGAGGTCGGATAATTCGTAAGGATGTAATTCTTCTGGGTCACGGCCATCGCATCCGTTGCCCCGTACATTTTATAGACCTGGTAAGATGCAAGCAGCTTGTAATTGCTCTCAAAAGGCTTGTCGATAATCGTCATATACTGCTTTTCAGCCAGCGCTCTTTCGTTCAGCTGGTCCTGGTAAATTCTTCCGGCATCGAAATAAGACGACATCATTTTCTCACGCGAAGCCTGTAAAAGAGAGTCGGTCATTGGCAACTTGGCAAGCAGTGACTCCGGAGTTAGCGAATCGATATCGTCCTCAACAACAACATCCGGTGTGTCGAGTGTATCTGCATCCGGATCATTGAAAGCCGCAAAGCTGATCTTCTCGCTTCGTCTCCAGTCGTCTTCGTTCTCACGCTGACCCCACTGGCGCTTGAATTCCTCGAATCCTTCCTGTTTTGTGCGGGGATTGTTCCAGTACCATTTCGATCCGTTGCCGACATCCGATTTGGATGCCATTTGCTGCAGCTCACGTGCGCGGTCGGCTTCCAGGCGTTTCCTGTTCTCCTCGTCCACCTTCATCTGCTTCACGAGCTTTTCGGCAAATGCATAACGGTCTCCTTCGCTCATCGTGGAAATACGCTGAACACTGTCTTCGTAATAAGCAGTCTCGATGGCCACAACCAGGTCTTTCAGTTTGAGCGCTTTATTTCTCACACCTTCCGCATTCGGATAGGTTTCCGGGATCACCGCAGCGCAGCTGTCGTAGTATTTCTGAGCTTTTACATAATCTTTTTTCTGGAAGAAAATATCCCCCAGGCGCTCGTAAGCCATTCCTTTCTGACGCTTGTTGCTTGTTGAATAAATAGCCGCGCTGGTATAACGCTCGATCGCAACCGGCTCATTGCCTTCCTGCTGGGAGATCTGCGCAAGCGTGAAGTAGATCTGGTCCTTGAACTCCGTATTTTTCTCGTCGCGCAGCATTTTCATCAGGTCCTGCTTCACTTTATCGCCACCGCCATTGAGTGCACGTTTCAGACGCGCATTGAAATTCATTTCGTAGCCACCGTTGTATTTCAGGGCTTTCTCGTATTTCTGACTTGCCAGGGAGCGATCGCCTTGCGCTTCGTACAGCTGACCAAGAATAAAATTGATACGGGCTTTATCGCTTGATTTTTTCACGTATTCCAGCGATGCCTCCAGCGCTTTGATCATTCCTTCCGAATCGCCTTTCTTCTCTGCGAACTGGGCTTTCGTAATTTCAAACTCGAAAGCGATCTTCATCGGGAATTTAGCGGCTTCCTTTTCTTCTTTCGCCTGTGCTTTGGCCTTTTTCGATTTGGCTTTGGATTTCGACTTTGATTTCGGTGCTTTTGCAGAGCCGGTAGCTTCTTCCTTCGCTTTCTCCAAATTAGTAAGCGCAAAATTGGCATCTGTCAGGTTATTCTCCTGGATATACGTTTTGGCCATCCACAATTCCGCTACAAAAGCCGACTCATCATCCGAAAAGAACTTCCGGACGTATTCGAAATTCTTCAGCGCCAGTGTATAATCTCTGCGGTAATAATTCGCAATTCCAATGGTGATCCAGTTCTCGTCTATCCATTTATTGTGCTCCTCTTTTTTCTTCGAAGGCTTGTCCATGCCCGGCATCGCGTGCTTCTGTATCACTTTCGTGCATTTTGCAATGGCCGTATCGATAGGCGTATACATGTTCTTCACCTCTTCTTCATTTGGAAGCGGGCGAATGGTCAACGTCTGGTAGAAATCCTCTTTAAGATTGCTGCGGTAAGTCGTAATGGCTTCGCTGAGCAGGTCGTTTGCATTGAAATAACCGTTGTAATGAGCAGTCGTACCGTGGTAAGTACGGCTCAGCAACGTGTTTTTCTCTGTCGAGCAGGCAGCAACGACAAGTATTACAAGCAATCCAAAAAAGGCGAGTTGTTTCTTATGCATGGGTATGATCAATCCAGTTTTTCGTAATTATATAACTACGGATTGACAAATATATTGTTTTCTTCGCTAGTCTGTAGTCAATAGCCTACAGTCTGTTAGTGCGAAAACGGGCTAATTTGATTTCTTCCGCCTGAAATCCCTGTCATTGATGAACACCCAGCGCAGCGATGCATAAAAAGTATTGGTGTTTTCGAATGCTTTGTTGCGCGGCATCAGGTGAACTCCCAGCTGGAAATGCGCCTGCAGCAGCTTGTAGCCCACATTCGGGGAAAAAGCGAAACGGTTATAGGTGTAATCGGTTCGCCAGGAAATTCGTGCACCATAGGTTAAATTCAGCCGCCCGGTCTTGAACCAGTAGCCCAGCTGTGCGCCCATGACCTTTTGCTTGAAATTGTAATCGAACTGGAGATTGGCGGCGTGCGTTTGCGGTTTGAGCAGCCTGATCTGCTGCCACTGCCGCTCGACACCAAAATTGAAATTGAGGAATTTGCCCTGCTCCAAACCGATATAAGGACCGGTTTTTACTACGCTCAGCTTGCTTTCGAACAATTTCTTATCCTTTCCCAGGAGCTGTCCGTGGCTCAGAAACGGGAGCATACAGATCAGCAGCATCAATCCGGCAATACTATTCTTTCGTTCCATATTTCTGATGAATTTCCACAATTTCCTTTGCATCGCTGGCATCTATACCGAGACTGTCGGCGATCTCTTTCGCTCGCAACACCTGGTCAACGGTGAGCCCGGTACTGTCCGCTTCTGGTTGTAACGCATTTTTTATAAAAATGGTACTTTCCGAGAGTGCAGGAACTGTTTTTAACGAAATATCTCTTACCGGCTGGTAAAGCAGCGACTTGTCTTTGGTCTTCTGCGGAAAGAAATCTCCCTTTTCATCGTAGGATTCTACCAGTACAAGCAAAACACTCAGGATGTAAAGCATTTTCAGGGTGGCGAAAACAATTCCGAAGACCTTGTTGACCGGTGTCAGGTTGACAACCTTCACCATCTTCTCCACGACCTTTCCCCCGAAATAGATCATAGCTCCCACTCCAAGGAAAGTAACAGTGAACGCCACGACTGGCAGGTAAGGCGAATCCCACGAAAAAGTGTCCTTCATCCAGGTGGCCACAAAATCGGAAAAATGGATGCCCACGTAGATTCCAACAAGCAATGCCAGCAAGGTAAACAGCTCGATGATAAAGCCGTGCTTGAAACCTTTGTAAGCGGCATAGCCAACCGGAATAATAATCAGGATATCGATGAAATTCATTGGACGAAATTAGGGGTTTAAACCGCAAAAGGAACTAAAAAGCAGGAGCGGATTATGAACGTGGAGTTGTTAAGAGTGGCCTGAAACGGGAAATTTTAAATGTTTGATTTTGGATTTGAATCTAATTTGCGCGAACTAAAGAAGGAAGTAAAGATGAAAATCCCAGTAAATATTCAACATCAAACATTAAAAATCCAAAATCAAATCAAACCAATCTCCTCCCACCCTTCACCAGCACTTCCGAGCCTTCAGCCAGGAATACCGAAACGGGTTCCAATTCCTGCATAAAGCCGAAGTAATCTCCGTAAACTGCCGCGAAGTCAACAGCTATCTTAAATTCCTTAACCGGGTAAACCTTCCAGCGCGGATGTTCCACACCATATTCCGAAGTGTAGCCCTTTCTCCTTTTCGTATAGCCCCAGAAATGCTCGGTTATGAACTCTTCCTCACTGTTTTCGGCCATTTCGGCAGGCGTTGGATCGGCAATCACTTCAAACGAATGCCAGTTATCGTTCTTCTTCCAGCTGTAGCCTATCTCAAGCGTTACGTCGGTCTTCTTGACAGAATGCGCCATGGGCATGGTTTCGTAAGCTTCCCCGTAAATCGTATTGGCAACGATGCTCAACGCCCGGCGGGGCACGATCTCTTTCAGAAAAACGACTCCCCGCTTCCACTCCCCGTTGTCGTTGTATTTTACGTAGAACCTGAGATTGACTTCCTCAAAATTCACGTGAAAAGGAATTTTCAGTCCGCGGACCTTCGTGTTGACGAAAAGAAAACCCACCAGGCTCACATAAGCCGTTCCGTTCCAGGTATCCAGTTCCGTATGAAGCGGAAGCAAAGGTTTCAGTAATTCGGGGTCAACGCTGTAATTGGCCATTGCCAGCCGCCGCCATTCTGCTTTAAGAAATGTTGTCGCCATAGGAACATGAAGCTAAGCAAAAATTTAAGTTTTTTCTGAAAGTGGGGGAATAAATCAAATGAGTTTCTCACCACAAAGGAGCAAAGTTTAAATTTTAAAGTCCTGTGTTCACAGAAAGTTAAGGTGTTTGTTTCCAGGCAAAGCCTGGAAGATTTCTTTACAATCTTATTGATTAGCCTGATTCCTTTGTTTCCTTTTATAGCCTGGGATAGCAATATCTCTTTGCTCCTTTGTGGTGAATAAGCCAAAAGAAAAGTAGTTTTACGGCAAAGAATGCCTATCGTGATCAGAGACTTCCGCTTTTCTTCCATTTCAAAAACAGCGATCCTGTTTCTCCTTGTGCTGATAGCAGTTGTGGCCTACCGCTTTCATGTGCTCAATGTGTTCGGCTTCGTCTATACAGACACCGATCAGTCGCTCATGTGGCTGGGAACAACCGATTACGCTGCCGGTGAATTTCACGAGCCACGATATTACGGGCAGGATTACAACTCCATGCTCGAACCGCTCCTGGCAGTTCCGCTTTACTGGTGCGGCATTCCGCTTTACAAAGCATTGCCGGTTGTAACCACGCTGCTCACGCTTTTTCCGTTCATCGTACTGGCTTTTCTCACTTTCCGCAAACGTTCGGAAGTGGCAGGAATACTTATTTTGCTGATTCCGCTGCTGCTGCCACTGGAATACGACCTGATCACCTCGCTCCCCCGCGGATTTGTAACCGGGATAGCCATCTCAACCGGCTGCCTGGCTGCGCTTTTCTATCCGGGATCCCGGAAAGCATTTTTCCTGGCGGGAATCTGCTGCGTGCTCGGCTATTCCTTAAACGCCAATGCGGTGATCGTTTCGATTCCATGCCTGTTGTACCTTTTTGTGCTGAATCTTAAGAACCGGGATTTCTACCTGTTCTGTGGAGCGGGGATGCTGATTGGGGCAATTGTCCATGTTGCAGCGGGATCCTTCTATTCCAACCGCCCCGGTTACATCGTTCATACCTACACGCTCACCTACGAGCTCAAATACCTGTTAGCCGGACTTTCCCACCTGGACGCGTTCTTTAACCCGGTTATTCCGGTCTTCCGGAAAATGGGCTACCTCGTTCTCCCCCTCTTTCTGCTGCTGGCTTTTCTGCTCTACAGGAAAAAAGAAAAAGCGGCGGCTCTGAGCCTGTTCATCGTTCCGTTCCTGCTGATAGCCACACTGGGCATTTCCAAAGTTCACGATGGCGGACCTTCTGCTTTTTTATCGCTTTCCAGGATGTACCTTGGAATTCCCGTGTTGTTCGCGATCGGCATCTCCTTTCTGGATTTCCGCCCGAAATACTGGCAGCTGGTTTTCCTCGTTTTACCCGCCTTGCTGACATTCAGGAAAACACGTGATGAGAAAAGCGGAATTGACCGGGAAATCTTGGAAAACAACGTGCTAAGCATCCTGGAAGTGACCCGGCTCACCGACGAGTGCAAAAACTTGGATAAGCTGTCTAAGGAAAACGGCGTCGATCTCATCGTTATCAGCAATCACTGGCATTATGACTTTTATGCTTATGGCTGTCCTGCATGTGAGAAACAGTTCCCGAAAACCCTTCGGCCCGATCTCGATCGCCGCGCGTGGCGTATCCGGGAAACTGAAAATAAAGTGTATGGAACAATAATGGTGATCGACAATCAGCGAATGCTGGATGAAGAATATCCTTTTGTCGAAAAGATGGAAAATTTGCAGTTTGGCTTCCTCATTCACGAAAACAAGCTGCCTACCCGGGCGCTGATGGATTCCCTGGAAATCCCGATGCGGAAGTATTGATTCCGCGAAAGATGATTCTTCAATCACCTCGTAAAGATCTTGCCGATTTTTCGTACCTTAACAGCTGAGCCCTGAGAACAGATCCGCCTCTGGGTTTCTGGTTCGCTTCCACCATGTTTACCCACAGTTTATCCACACTTCAACCATAGTTCAGCCAGACTTTAACCAGAGTTGAGCCAGTTATCACAGGTAGATTCCTGCTATATTCCCTATATGTCCTACTTAGATAAAAGCTACATAACTGGTAAACAAAGCCTGCTTAACCCATAGATGATAAAATCGGGAAATATACCAGCAATAAAAAAGGAGACCTTCCGATCTCCCTTCACTTTAGAAGTCCTGAAGGCAATCACGCCATACATTTACGACTTAAGATTCCTGCAAAGCAGGGATAATCTTTTGTGTCATGATGAAACACAGCACATCCCTTCAAATATTCTTTTGCCGCTTTTGCTTTAGTCGCGACTTTACGTCGGGGTGGTAAAAACCACTAGTACGTCCATCGGATTAGAACAGTCCTGTTGTTAAGCGATATTGGTAAACACCTGCTGGATATCGTCGTCGTCCTCGATCTTGTCAAGCATTTTTTCGATATCCGTTAGCTGCTCTTCCGTAAACTCTACCGGGCTTGTAGGAATGCGCTGCAAACTGGACTTCAGCGGCGTGATATTCAGATCTTCCAGTGCTTTGGCGATATTTCCGAATGCCGTGTAATCTCCGTAAACAAAAACACGGTCTTCGGTAGCGTCGATCTCTTCGCAGCCGGCATCGATCAGCTCCAGCTCCAGTTCTTCCGGGTCCAGGCCTTCTGTTTTCTCCAGCTCGAACACGCATTTACGGTTGAACATGAATTCCAGCTGACCATTCGGAACAACTCCGCCGCCCGCTTTGTTAAAGTATGATTTTACATTGGCTACCGTACGTGTCGGGTTGTCGGTGGCACATTCCACGTAAACCAGAACACCATGCGGACCTTTTCCTTCGTAATCGACCTGTGTGAAGCTGGCAGTATCTTTCTGCGCAGCACGTTTAACAGCTGCTTCGATATTGTCCTTCGGCATATTCTCAGCCTTCGCATTCTGAATAGCCGTTCGCAATCGTGCATTCGTTGCCGGATCATCGCCGCCTTCTTTGGCCGCCATTGTAATGGCCTTGCCCAGTTTCGGAAACAATTTGGACATTTTATCCCAACGCTTTTCTTTTGCTGCTCTGCGGTATTCGAACGCTCTTCCCATTTCTAATTTGTTTTGGGCAAAAATATTCAAATAATGGGAAAAAGATCATTGTGAAGTTACAAATCCGGAAAATGCTCCCGCTCCCGAAAGCTTTCGGGATGCGCAGATCAACGCAGAAATACAGCTATGCCGTCCAATTCCCGACTGGTAGTGAAAAACAAACGCTTGGTACATCAAGCTCTTCCTTTATGCTAAATCCACTCTGCTCAGCGCGCTCAAAAACACCCGGCTCATCCAAACCATTCCTACTGTGTACGGCGTCTGACGGATGTTTTCTATGTCCCTATGTGGTAAAAAGAACCGGAAAATACTATTTTAGAGCATGAGATCGCTTTTTTTCCTGTTGCTTTCCTGTTTTACCGCTCTTCCGCTTTTCGGGCAGGAAACCGATTCTGTTGTTCCGCCAAAACGCGCAATATTTCCCCAGACAGGAGCATTGGTAGCTTATTATTTCTGGGAAGAAGACAGCTCCGGCATTATCCGGAAGAATGCCATCGATAAGCCTTTCATGCAGAATTTCTTCATTCTCAAAAAGACAGAAAAAGTGCATCCGGCTGTTAAATCAGCTAATTCCAAAGCGCCCGCAACACAGAACCAGGTCGAAAAGGCGATCAACTATTTCGCTCACGACTCAGGGTCCGACCCGGAAGAAAACGAATACGCACTGCTCGATTCGACCAGACACATTGAAAAGATCCGCTTTCCCCTGGTGAAATCCGCAGCTGAAAAGTACGGAACGGTGATCTTCCGCGAAAAGAACGGCGAGTGGGAAAGCATGAAACGCAATACCGTTCTGTACTTCACCATCGATACGGCCGGGATCATGCGCTATTCACATTCCAATGATTCCATTGTGCTCTACGAATGGTCTATCCGCCAGCGGTCGAATTCCCAGTACATGGTTTACAACTACCTTCGCAGTGACGGATACGTCGATTTTCAGCGCGTTTTCAATTACGAAGGGGAAGATGTGACATTGCGGTTCGTGCAGAAAGAACCCGCTGCTCCTGTAAGGATGCTCATTTTCGCCAATGGTTACCGCGGCCCCAAAAAGAACAACGATCCTACAGACGGGCTCGTAACCCAGAAAGACCGATACGCCTACTGGTACAAGCTCGATAAACAGTTCATCAAAGTGCTGGAGCCTTCGGTTAGCTACTACATCGACGGAAGTCTCCCGATCTCCACCTCCAATCACCGCACAAAGCTCAGTTTCGCCAAAAGCTATGTCAGGGCGCGCTATGGTTTTCGTCGCAATAAAAGCAAAAAGATCCTGGCGACATTGAATACCGTGAGCAACGAAGCCGGGTTCAAAGAGCGGAAAGAAAAAGGAAGGACCGCCGGACTCGCATTTCTCTATGCCCGTTGTAATTCACCCGAATGCGAGGAAGTGAAAGACACCATCGACATCGTTTGCCACAGCATGGGCTACGCTTACTCGCTCGGATTCATCGAAGCTGTGCGGCCGAAAGTCGTGCTGGGAAACATGTACATCATTGCTCCCGAGAACGCCTGCACGGAAGGCATGGACTGGACGCAGTTCAACCAGGTCTGGCAGTATGGAACGAATCTCGACCAGGAAGACGCTTTCCCGTTGAATCAGCAGGACGGAATTGCACCACAGTGCGCCGTCAAAGGACTCAACAAATTACCAGCTTCACGGGGCGGAAGAGCGTTCTTTCCGAAAGACTGGCCGAATATGAATTTTATCGACAGCCACATGGTCTACAGTTACGACTGGATCTTTAAGATCAAAGAAGGAGAAACGGGGTTTGTGGGTAAATGATGTTGGATGTTGGATGTTGGATGTTGGATGTTGGATGATTTTTAATGATTAACTGCGAGTCGTAAGCAGCACTAGATTTAAATCAATGCTCTATACTAAACACTCAAATGATTTAAATCACTGCAAATCAGGGATAATCTTTGTGCTTTTTTGTCCGAACGCGCGCTGGCGGATGGTAAAAAAACACCCGCACTTCAAACTACCCTTTGTGTTCTTTGTCTCTTTTTTGGTAAAAAGAAAACACCATAATTAAAAATTAACCATTCAACACCCCTATTCCCCACGGGATGATTAATTTTAAGGCATGGATTACGCATTGGAATTACGTTACCAATCGCTCATCAAATCACTGGAAGAGCAGTTTGGACCAAATATAGATTTACAGATTTTATTGTTTCTCATCGGTGTTGAAGAGCTCGGACAAGGCTACAAGAACTTTAAGAAGCACGAGAAAACAGACCTCATGCACGTTGCTATCTGTACCGTTCTCGAACCCTACGGCTATTACAAGTACGAAGGCAATGATGCAGACAACTGGCCGCATTTTACGCTGGTGAAAGAATTGCCTCCCCTGAGCGAATCGGAACAGCAGGCGCTGATGAAAGAAGGCATCGTTGAGTACTTCGAGCATCACGGCTACTCTACGAAACACGTTCAACCTTAATCGTTATATTTGCCCCTTAATTAATTGAAACAACATGGATTTCTGGATTCGCGCTGCACAGCTCATTCTATCTTTATCAATACTCATTGTACTTCACGAATTCGGCCATTTTATCCCGGCGCGTCTTTTTAAGATCCGCGTAGAGAAATTTTACCTTTTCTTCGATCCTTACTTCGCACTTTTCAAGAAAAAGATCGGCGATACCGAATGGGGAATCGGATGGCTTCCGCTTGGTGGCTACGTGAAGATCGCCGGAATGATCGACGAGTCCATGGACAAAGACCAGATGGCGCAGCCCGCACAACCGGACGAATTCCGTTCGAAGCCGGCGTGGCAGCGACTGATCGTTATGATCGGCGGAGTTACCGTGAACATTATCGTTGGTTTTGGCCTGTACATCATGATCACCAACGTCTGGGGTGAAGATAAAATGGACCACAGCAAAATGCACATCGGAATGGCCGTTCACCCGTACATGGAACAATTTGGCTTCCGCCCGGGCGACAAGATCCTTGAAATCGACGGTAAAAAGCCAGATCTGCTGCTGAAAGCCATTGCAGGAGACATTATGATCTTCGACAAAAAGCACTTCCAAGTACAGCACCAGGACGGGACCGTTCAGGATATTAAGCTGCCGGAAGACATCGGCTATAAAATGTTCGAAAGCGGAGCTTCTGAAAATGCTTTTAATTTCAGGGGTTACCTGAACGGGGTAAAATCTATCGAACCCGATTCGCCTGCAGAGAAGATGAAGCTGAAAGCCGGTGACAAGATCCTCGCCATCAACGGAAAAGAATTCGAATACTACGACGAGCTGACCAAAGAGCTTTACCTGAACAAATCAAAAAAGGTCGAGCTTTCCGTACAAAGAGGATCACAAACAATGACCTTGTCGGGGAAACTGGATGATAAAGGCAAGCTAGGTTTCATGCCGGATGTCAGCGTTACCATGGATACGATTGCCCAGTATCACCGCGATTTTGGTTTCGGAGCCAGCTTCGGAGAAGGAATTTCCCGCGGATGGAATACGCTTTACGGGAACGTAAAACAGTTCAAATACGTGTTCACCAAAAAAGGAGCAAGCTCAGTAGGCGGTTTCGGATCCATTGGGAAATTATTCCCGACAACCTGGAACTGGGAAGCATTCTGGGGATTAACGGCATTTATTTCCATCGCCCTGGCCTTCATGAATATCCTCCCGATCCCTGCCCTCGACGGCGGACACGTGATGTTCCTGCTTTACGAACTCATTACCGGACGTCAGCCCGCCCAGAGAGTAATGGAGATCGCCCAGTATTTCGGGTTCTTCCTGCTCATCGGATTGCTGCTCTACGCGAACGGAAATGATATTGTAAAAGCGATCTTCGGTTAAAAGCGAACAACTTCAGAGCATCCTATAATCGGGTATCTTATCGCATAATTCTGTGGAATCTATGCGATCTGTGGTGACCGTATAATACGCATCAGCGAAATCCGCGCATCCCAAAAGCCTGCGGAACGGGAGTCTTATACACCACTCATCTGTGAAAATCCGTGTAATCTGTGGGCACTTTGTAAAGCTCATCCACTTAAATCCGCGGGAGTTGCCTGGAAAGCTTATCCCGGAAATCGCACCATTAACCCTTCAATTTTATGCACTTGTACTTTTTTGGCATACTTTTGAAAGAAACGCAGCAACTTTAAATAAAAAACATGAAAAAGAATATGACGCTACTGTGCCTGTTCCTCACGATGACCGTGATGTCCTTCGCACAAATCAAACAGGGAAAGCTTACTTACTCGATGGAGTTCTCTTCCGACGATCCGGAAATGGCAATGGGTCTGGCAATGATGCAGGGTTCCAAAATGGACATGTACTTCGTTCCGGGGAAAACCCGCTCTGAAGTCGCTATGGGATCTCTCGGAACAATGACTACCATCGCTGACGAGAAAGCAAAAAAAGCGCTGATGCTCATGAACATGATGGGCCAGAAAACAGCTACCGAAACAACTATTGAGGCTCCGAAAGCGGAAGAAGCTCCGAAATTCGAGATCGAAAACACAACAGAGACCAAAGAGATTCTCGGTTACAAGTGTACAAAAGCGATCATGACATCAGAAGACGGAACGGCTATTACGATCTGGTATACAAAAGACCTCGAGGTATCCACTGCCGGACAGAACTATTACAACAGCCAGATGCCTGGATTCCCTATGTCTATCAATACATCCATGAGCGGAATGACAGTTCAGCTTACGGTGACGGCACTCGATAAAAAAACACCGGACAGCGACCTGTTCAAAATGAAAGTTCCTGAAGGATATACGGTAAAAACAGAAGAAGAAATGATGAAAATGGGGCAGTGAGACCTGTCATCCTTCCAAAGCATAAAGGCGGTCCAAATCATTGGAACCGCCTTTTTTTTATTCATTGCTTTTGAAACCGGCTGAAGGGTATCTCCTGTCTTACCAGATAATTCTTTTATATCTTCCTGCTTTAGCAGGTCCTTTCAAAAACAATGTATCCCTTAAATATTCTTTTGTGCCTTTTGCTTTTAGCCGCGACTTTACGTCGGGGTGGTTAAATCAAATATGCCTCACTTTCACAAATCGTTTGGTAAACGTTCCTGAAGCTTTCGATACCGTTACCAGGTATTCGCCCGAAGCGGCGCCGGAAAGGTCTACAGGAACGTCGTGAGAGCCTTCCGTAAAGTTTTTAGAGCACACTTCTACGATCAGCCTGTTGAAGAGGTCGCGAACCTGTATCGTAACCAGCTCGTTTTTGCTGTTCATTCGTAAAGTGGTTTGATCCGCGCATGGATTCGGGAACACAAGTACATCTGCTTCAGTAAAGCCATTTTCATTCACTCCGAGCGTACATGCTCCAAGCACAGGGATAAAATTCACCGTGTGCTCGAACAGCGCCTGCACATCATTCGGATCTACTTCAAACCAGTCTTTCAGGATGGATGCGTAAACATCCCGGAAATCGATCTGCATGGCAACTCCCGCCTGGTCCACGATCTGGTCATTTATCACCGGGTTCGGACCGATGATCTCTGAGCTGATGCAGGTTCCAAAGAGAAAAAGCGGCGCAGCATCACCGTGGTCGGTCCCTAAGCTGGCATTGGAAGCAACCTGCCGCCCGAATTCGGAGAAGGTCATTCCTGCAACCCTGCTCTCAAGACCAAGCAGGTTCAGATCATCCTGGAAGGCAGCAACGCCATCCGATACTCTTTTGAGCAGTTCCGCGTGTCTTCCGGTGGTCGTTGCGTTCTCTGCAGCCTGCGAATCGTGTGTATCGAATCCGTCGATATTCAGGATGTAAACTTTGGTTTTCAATCCTCCCGAGATCATGCGCGCCACATTCCGCAGCTGAACTGCCAGCGGATTGGTCGCATCGTACATCGTGGAAAGCGTGCTTCCCGAAGTAGCCGCCGTGTGCACAACGTTTCCGTAATCGTTCGACTGTGCAATGATCGTAGACAGGTATTCCATGTGGGAACCGTAGTACGTTCCGTCATTTACTTCTGTAGATTCCTGGAGGCTGTTGTAGACTTCGAGCGGATTGGTAACTGTATGCGAGAAATTGGCCATCAGTCCCTGGCAGGTTGAAGAAACTTCATATCCCATGCTGATCGCAAAAGGATCGGGATAGCTGGCATTCGGATAATCTTCCGGAAAGTTCGGGTAATCCTGGTCGAATTTCCTTCCAAGCCAGCCGGTCGTTCCGGATACATCCAGCAAACCGGTCGACCAGATATCCATAGAACGGAAATGTGAGCGGTTCTGTTCCGGGTAGCCCACATTCTGAAGAACGGATAGCTTTCCGTTACTGAACATGTCAGCCATTCCTGTCATCGAAGGATGCAGCGCATTGGTAGTATTCAGCGTGATCAGCTGATTTTCGGGAATGAGCACATTCGACCGCTGAATAACGAGGTTGTCGTACTGGTCTAGCGGAATAAGCGTATTCAGCCCGTCGTTTCCACCGTTCAGACGGATGATCACCAGCACCCGGTCTTCGGCATTTCGCGAGGTCTTGAATAATTGTTTTGTAACCGCCCCGAAATTGAATTCTTTCAGCAGTAAGGGAATTCCCACCGAGGCAAGTCCTGCTGTTTGTATGAAACTTCTTCTTTTCATGTTGTTGCTTCTTAGGTAGACGGCTTAAATCGTTTGAAATTCCGGCATCTGGAACAGGCGCCACAAAACGTACTCCACGCGCAGCTTTACGGGGTCGCTGTAGGTCGCGTTCCCGGGATTCGCCGTGTACTGGTTGTACTGGACCGTCCACTCGAAATCGGGCAGCCCACCTGTCAGTATGATCTTAAGAGGTAACTGTTTGGCGGAGGTCAGTCCTTTCGGGCAGAAAACATCTGCCAGGTCTTTGATCACCTGCACCGGATCGGAAGGAACAGAAAGTCCGTCGAGCAATGTCAGCGCATTTATTTTGAAGAAATGATTGTTGACTTCCAGTCCTGGAGTTACCGTCATAAATGTTACCACATCGAACCGCAGCTTGATGTAGCTCGAATTGGCCCACAATCTTGAATAAGACGGTGCCTGGTACAAAGACGGCCACCCTCCTACACTCGGCGGACGAAAATAATCCATTCCCAGCGCAGCAATGTATTGATAAACGTTCAGGTAGATGTCATAATTGGTAGCCAGGTCGAACGAAGCAGCAGAACCGGTTGCATTCAGCATGGAAAAAACGAATTCCACCGGGTTTTTGATGATCGTTCCCAGCATCGTGGCATCGTAGAAATGTTCGCTTTTCAGCAGTTCTTCCAGTACCGGCGCAATCACAAAATTGCTGGCTTCTAGCGTCGATGCCATATCGGCGATCACTGTATCTTCGACATCCTGTGTCAGGTCGTAATTCACGAACCAGCGGTAAAGCTTCCGGCAGATGAACTTCGCCATATCCGGCTGTTGAAAGATCACATCGATGTAATTCGCATATTCCTGGTCGTCTGCATTCGCGATCACGGCATTTCCGAAATGCGCCGACAACGTTTTAGAGCTCGTGTCGTGCAGAACGGAATAGTAAACACTCTCAGGGCTTGTCAGCGTAGAGCTCAGTAATCCTTCAATTGTCCAGCCCGTTAAGATCTTCGCGCCTTCCGCAACGTCGCTTTCGGTGTAATTGGTGTAATCTCCCGGACCAACCTGCGGGCCTTTCCCGACTGTGAACAGCTCCAGCAGCTCGCGCGAAAAGTTCTCATTGGGAGAATACTGGTTGTTGAACGCGCCGTTCAGGAAGATCAGCATGTTCACGTCGACCGTTACATCTTTCACCAGCTGCCGGAAATCTCCGAGACAGGCGTTGCGGTAGAGCTCATGCAGGTTGTAGATAGCGCGTGCATCGTTGCTTGCCTCCACTCCGAAATGATTGTCCCAGAAAAGGCACATCTTCTCCTGTATGCTCACCGTTTGCCGGTTGAGACGCTGCATCATCCAGCCTGCCAGGGAAGAAACCCGCGCATTGTCGACAACAGCTTCACTTCCGGCCGGATACACCGAGTTGACCCAGGTCGTGTTAAAAGCCGCAATTGTTTCCTCGGGCTTATAGCTCAAAGGAGGATTGGTAACCGGTAAAGTGAGCAGCTGCGCAACCGTGGCATTCATCCCGGTCGTAACCGCCTGTTGGATCTGTAAGTAAGTAGGCCCGAACATTGTTCTCCGCAGCAGGTGCGCAGCCTGAATTTTCGTCCAGGTACCCGTATAAGGTGTCAGACTGAGCGAAACCGGCGTTTCAATGGTTTCATGAGGTATAGTCATCGGCAATAGTTTTCGGAGGGAAAATACGAAAAATACGCTATATCTGATAGTTACAAGTTATAAACGGCAAAATAGTCGTTTACAGATACCGATGGAAGTATTAATGTGACAAAAAACGGATATTCCTTTTCAGCCCGTCGAACTTTGTTCGCTTCACCGCGCTGTGCCGGAAAAGCTCGGAGAAGAGCTCTTCGGTCATGTCTTCCCAGTCGCTTTTCGAAAGGTTGAGCAATTGCTCATGTGGTGTAAACTGCGATTCGGTGTTCGGCTTGGAGAACCTGTTCCAGGGACAAACATCCTGGCAGATATCGCAGCCAAACATCCAGTTGTCCATTTTTCCCGAGAAGATTTGCGGCATGATCGCATCTTTCAATTCAATGGTGAGGTAAGATATGCATTTCGACCCGTCAACGACATAGGGTTCAACGATCGCTCCTGTCGGGCAGGAATCGATGCATTTTGTACAGGTCCCGCAATAATCCTTGATCGGTCCGTCGGCTTCCAGCTCCAGGTCCAATATCAGCTCGGCTATGAAAAAGAACGAGCCGTGCTTCGGGTGAATGAGATTGCTGTTCTTTCCCACCCAGCCAAGTCCGCTCTTTTTTGCCCAGGCCTTGTCCATAACGGGAGCAGAATCCACAAAAACGCGGCCGCCAACTTCACCGATTTCTTCCTGGATGAATTGAAAGAGGGCCTTCAGCTTGTCTTTGATCACATAATGGTAATCCTTCCCGTAGGCATATTTCGAAAGTTTCGGTGCTTCGGGATCGGTTTGCTGCTCTTCGGTGTAATAATTCAGCAGCAGGGAAACAACGCTCTTCGCATCGTCGACCAGCAAACGGGGATCAAGCCGTTTATCAAAATGATTTTCCATGTAGCCCATCTTTCCGTGATGGTTCATTTTGAGCCAGTTTTCGAGCTGCTTCGCTTCCTGTTCCAGGAAATCAGCTTTGGAAATACCGCAGAAGAAGAAGCCCAGCTCCAGAGCTTTTTTTTTGATCAGTGCCGTATGTTGCTGTGCGAAGTTCACTAAATGATAAATGCGCAATTATGAATTATCAAGTACCTTGCTCCGCTTGATAATTAGTTAATTGATAATTAAAAAAGTCCTCCCTGCGCCCAAGGCTGGTTAAACCCAAGGTGCTTATAGGCCTTTTCCGTTGCTTTTCGTCCACGCGGCGTTCGCATGAGAAATCCTTCCTGGATCAGGAACGGTTCGTATACTTCTTCCAGCGTTCCGGCATTTTCACCGATCGCCGTAGCAATAGTGGTCAGTCCGACAGGTCCGCCGTTGAACTTTTCGATGATCACCTTCAGCATACGGTTATCCATTTCGTCCAGTCCGTATTTATCAACATTCAAAGCATCCATCGCGTGCTGCGTGATCGCCAGGTCGATTGTTCCGTCGCCTTTGATCTGTGCAAAATCGCGCACTCTCCGGAGAATAGCATTCGCAATACGCGGAGTTCCACGGCTTCTACCGGCTATTTCGAAAGCGGCCCGTTCGTCGATCGGGATACCCAGCAGCTCAGAAGAGCGCTCAACGATCATCGAAAGTGTTTTGGTATCGTAGTATTCCAGGCGGGAATTAATGCCGAAACGGGCACGCAGAGGCGCTGTAAGCAATCCTGAGCGTGTTGTCGCACCGATCAGTGTGAAAGGATTCAAAGCAATCTGAACGGAACGGGCATTGGCGCCGGTGTCGATCAGGATATCGATCACGTAATCTTCCATCGCGGAATACAGGTATTCCTCCACAACAGGACTCAGACGGTGGATCTCATCGATAAAGAGCACGTCTCCCGTTTCAAGGTTCGTAAGCAAGCCGGCAAGATCACCCGGTTTGTCCAGAACCGGACCGCTGGTAACTTTAAATCCTACATTGAGCTCATTGGCAATGATGTTCGCCAAAGTAGTTTTTCCCAATCCCGGAGGACCGTGAAGCAGGACATGATCCAAAGGCTCGCCGCGTTTGGTCGCCGCCTGAACAAAGATCTCGAGGTTCTCAACTACGCCCGGCTGTCCGGCGAAATCGGATAAACGTTTCGGCCGGAGAACTTTATCGTAATCCTTGTCATTGGTCTCGGCTGCTTCGCTCCTGTAGTCAAATGAATCTTCCTCCACGTAATTTTGTTTAGCGTAAAGTTACGAATTAGTCTGACAGTCGGGAGTTGGGTAACGCGAAGAATATTTGGGATGGAAGTTCGGGAACTTCCGGACAGGATTACGCGAATTGGTTAGGGTCAAGTGGCAGATTGATCTCATAGTCAGTGTTGGTAACACGAAGAATCGTTAGGATTGAAGTTCGGGAACTTCCGAACGGAATTATACCCGGTACGAATACTCCTTGCCTTCTGAAAGCTCACACCTCCAAAGCCTCCGGCAATTGCTCCAGCTCGAACGGCCATTGCTCCATGCGACACGGTCACCTCCTCCAAACACAACGGAAAACGCTACAGACGCAGCGACACATGCTCCATACGAATCGGTCAAACCTCCAAACTCAACGGAAAACACTCCAGACGCTTCTGCACATGCTCCATGTAAAGAGGCAACTGCTCCAAACCCAACGGAAAACGCTCAAGACCCTTCGGCACATGCTCCATGTAAAGCGGCAACTCCTCCAAACCCAACGGAAAACGCTCAAGACCCTTCGGCACATGCTCCATGTAAAGCGGCAACTCCTCCGAACCCAACGGAAAACGCTCCAGACTCCGCGGCAAAGTCTCCGGGTAACTGGTCCGTCGGTATTAGCCGAAAAACAAAAAGCCCCGGCGATAAATGCCAGGGCTCTTTGTTTATATAAGATCTTACTACTAGTGCTCTTCTTCTCCCGGAGCCAATGGAACTGTCTGAGGAATGAAATCATCAGCTGCTCCCGGCTTGGAGTAATCGTAAGGCCAGCGGTGAACTTCAGGAAGTGCTCCCGGCCAGTTACCGTGCATGTGCTCAACCGGAGTTGTCCACTCAAGCGTATTCGATTTCCATGGATTCTGAACTGCTTTCGGTCCGCGGAAAATACTGTAGAAGAAGTTGAACAGGAACAACAACTGACCCAGTGCTGCGATAATCGCAAAGATCGTAATGATCACATTCAGGTCCATCATCATATCCAGTGAATTCGTGTCGAACTCGTTGTATACGGAGTAATCGTAGTAACGACGCGGCGCTCCTGCAATACCTACGAAGTGCATCGGAAAGAATACCCCGTAAGCTCCAACAATCGTGATCCAGAAGTGAGCGTAACCAAGACGTGTGTTCATCATCTTACCGTACATTTTCGGGAACCAGTGGTAAACCCCGGCAAACATTCCGAATACGGCAGACATTCCCATTACAACGTGGAAGTGAGCCACAACGAAGTAAGTATCGTGAACCGCGATGTCAAGCGCTGAATCCGCAAGGATAATTCCTGTTACACCACCTGTGATGAACGTTGAAACCAATCCGATGGAGAACAACATTGCAGGTGTGTAAATATTGGATCCTCTCCAGAGCGTTGTGATGTAGTTGAACACTTTCACAGCCGAAGGAATCGCGATCAGCAAGGTCGTAAATACGAAGACACTACCAATGAACGGGTTCATACCTGTGATAAACATGTGGTGACCCCAAACGATGAACGAAAGAAAACCAATAGCGAGGATGGAACCGATCATTGCACGGTAACCGAAGATCGGCTTGCGGGCGTTAGTCGAAATAATCTCCGATGAAAGACCGAGGGCCGGTAACAATACGATGTAAACCTCCGGGTGACCAAGGAACCAGAACAAGTGCTGGTAAAGCAATGGCGATCCACCGTGATTTTCGAGCATTTCTCCCTGGACGATGATATCGGAAAGGTAGAAAGACGTTCCCGCCAAACGGTCCATCATAAGCAGTAAGGCCGCTGATAACAATACAGGGAAAGACAATACACCCAATACAGCCGTTACAAAGAACGCCCAGATCGTTAATGGCATACGTGTCATTTTCATTCCTTTTGTACGAAGGTTCAGAACCGTTACGATGTAGTTCAGTGAACCGATCAGGGACGAAGCAATGAAGATCGTCATTGAGATCAGCCACATCGTCATACCCTGGCCTGAACCGTCAATTGCCTGTGGCAACGCGGAAAGCGGCGGATAAACCGTCCACCCTGAAGATGCAGGACCCGTTTCGATGAATAGGGAAAACAACATGATCAGTGAAGATGTTAAGAACAACCAGTAAGAGATCATGTTCAGGAATCCCGATGCCATATCACGCGCACCAAGCTGCAACGGAATAAGCAAGTTTGAGAATGTTCCCGACAAACCACCTGTTAAGAGGAAGAATACCATGATCGTACCGTGGATCGTAACCAGACCGAGGTACATACTTTCCTGCATGACACCGTTAGGTGCCCATGTTTCACCAAGGAAAAAGGATACGAAATCGGATTCCTCACCCGGCCATGCCAGCTGAATACGGAACAGGATCGACAATAGCATAGCCACAACACCCATGAATACAGCAGTCATAAGGAACTGCTTACCGATCATTTTGTGGTCCTGGCTAAATATGTACTTCGAAACAAAACCTTCGTCATGATGATGAGCATGAGCGTCGTGATGTGCGTGTGCTTCGTGAGCTGTCATGATTCTATTTTTTATTACTGTTTATTAATCACTTAATTAGTTTCCCGCAGGAGGAGTTGCAGCATCCATCTTCGCTGCTTTAGGAACTACTGCTACTGCTGTAGTATCCGCCGGAGCGCCATCAGCAGGAACAGGTGCTTCTTCTTTCTTAGGCTTACCTACCGCGTAAGTATGCTTGAACATTTTAGAAGTTCCGAGTTTCTCTTCTTCTGTACCGTCATAGGAAACTTTGTTGTACCATTTCTTGTAGGCCGCTTTCGGAAGCACAACAACGATCAGCTTCATTTTGTAGTGTGAGCCACCGCAGATCTTGTTACACATCAGTACGTAGTTAAACTTTGGATTGTTCATCTTCTCACGCATCTGATCTGTTGTAAGGATCGGTCTGAATTTGAAACGCGTCGTCATTCCCGGAACCGTATTCATCTGAGCACGGAAATGCGGGAAGTAAGCGGAGTGAATAACGTCTTTCGAACGGAAATTGAATTCGTAATCCTGGTTGGCACACAGGAAAAGGGTATCATTCGCAGAGAAAACAAGATCGTCCATTGCAGCTGCATCCAACTTCGCGCTGTGACGTGCTTTCATCTGGTAAAGCAAACGGATCATGCGCTCTTTACGATCAAGGTCTTTGATCATGAACTCACGGTCTTCCGGGATAAATACCAGTTTGCGGTCGTTGAGCTTACGTTCCAGCTGGTTGATACCTGCTGCTCCGTTTTCCATGGAATCGATAGCGTTCTGAATAGTTGCCGTCGTCATCAATGCAAGCGGATTGTTGGATTCTTCTGTCAGCTTGTAATCGAAAAGCCCGAGCTTGTTGTCATTTCCTGACATACGAACCGTCCAGTCAAACTGCTTGGAGAAAAGCTCTACACGAACAGCATTGTCAGAAGGAAGATCTGTCTGCTCATTCCATGATTTCAATCCAAGGATGATGATCACTGCAAGAACCAGAGCCGGAACAACTGTCCACGCAAGCTCCAGGCGGTTATCATGCGGGAAGAAGTAAGCTTTAACTCCCGGTTTACGCACATACTTGTAAGCGAATCCGAAAAGAAGGCCGTTTGTAATAAAGAATACCGAGATAATGATAACAAGGTTCAGGTTCAGCAACCAGTCTGTCTGAACACCGTTTGCAGAAGCAGCTTCACCACGACCTGTCCATCCGTAATGCAGCATCAGCCAGATGAACCCTCCGAACATGAAGATCACGAAGGCAAGCATCAGGAATGCATTCAGCCTGTTATCGCGGTTCGGGATATCCTCTTCACGACGGTTTCTCAATTTAGAAGAAAGCTCATACAAGCGCACCAGCTGCGCAATGGCTAATACTCCTAAAACAATAACGATTAATACGATCAGTTTACTCATTTTCTATCTTTTATCGTCTTAATATTAAATTTCGTGGTGAAGACTTTCGTCCAGGAACGGGTGATTAACCGGCGTTAACGGCGCTTTGCTCAGGTTATGAAGAATAATGCGAACGAATCCTCCAAGGAACAGTATCGCCATACCGATCTCCATAAAGCTGATGCTCGCACGCTTTCCGATAGATCCTACGGATACCATCAGGTAAACGTCAACCCAGTGACCGCCCAGTACAACAAGACCAACGAATGTCAGTACTCCTGCGTGGCGTTTTGCATCACGTGACATTAACAGCAACATCGGGAACGCGAAGTTCACAATGAACATTCCGAAATAGATCAGCTTGAAATCTTCGATACGTGACATGTGGTAACCAACTTCCTCCGGAATGTTAGCATACCAGATCAGCATGAATTGTGAGAACCAGAGGTAAGACCAGAGGAAAGAAGTAGCAAATGTCCATTTTCCAAGATCGTGGATGTGGTTTTCGTTCACTTTTGGAAGGTAACCCAGTTTCTTAAGGTACAATGTGAGGCAAACAAGAACGATCATAGCCGAGCACCACATACCTGCAAACACGTACCATCCGAACAAAGTAGAGAACCAGTGTACGTCAATCGACATCAACCAGTCCCACGCTGAAGTGGAGCTCATGTAAGCGAACAGTACAAGGAAAGCTGCTGCTTTTTTGTAGTTCTTGAAGTGAAGATCAGTTCCTCCAACCTGGTCCTCGAGCAATGAGCGCTTGCGGAAACCATTCCAGAAGATGATGTAAACAGCAAGATAAACCAGTGTGCGGATCCAGAAGAACGGTTTGTTCAGGTAAGCCGATTTCCCTTCGATGATGTGATCGAAATGGTGGGAAGAAGGATCTGTCGTTGCAGGGTCCATCCATGTATAGATGTGTGCACCGTCCATGAACGTGATCGTCAGCAAAGTAAGGATCATCAGACCAACACCCCATGGAAGGAAACCTGTTACAGCTTCGATCACACGTTTAACAGATGCATACCATCCTGTTTCCGTAGCATACTGAAGCGCCAGGAAGAACAATGCTCCAAGGCCGATAGCAAAGAAGAAGAAGCTGTCAATAAGCATATTTGACAGTACACGCTGTCCGAGATGATGCCCGTGATCTACACCCATTTCGCATGCCACACCGATACCGGTGAACAACACCCCAACGACCATCAGTATGAGCGTGAGTCTTTTTGCTTTAGAATTAATTTTGAATTCCATTACGTCAGTTTTTCCCGTTCTTAATTAGTTTTCAATGTATCTGGAGCAGCTCCAGCGGCTGGTACGATTGCTACCGGCATTCCTTTAGCATCGTACATTCCGTAGTTCGCATCCTGGAAACGGCGGATGTAATGAACCAAAGTCCAGATCTCCTGTTTGTTCACCAGTGAAGCGTGAGCTCCCATCGCTCCTTTACCGTAGTAAATAGAGTAGAACATCTGACCGTCAGCGATAGCAAGTGATTTAAGGTTTGCAGCTCCAGTAAATGATCCGGCTTTTACCATCGGACCTTCTCCATCGCCTTTTTCACCGTGACAGTGCATACAGTTTGCCTGGTAAAGTGACTTCGCTTTTGCAAACAGTTTGTCTGATTGCTCTTTCGAAGTGATCTTAACAGGATTCACATCCGCTGCTGCAAGAAGATAATCACCATTCTCAGCATCCATGGAATAATCGTATCCGTAAAGACCATGCGTTGTAGCATAAGCTGCAGACGGTTTACGGTGATATGGAAGCATCATGTGAACTGTTGCCGAATCTGTACCCCAGAAAGGAATAGTATGCTTCGGCGGAACCAGTGCTGAGATGTGCATTTTGGTATCTTCATTGATTCGTCCGCGCACTTCACCATAATCAACATATGGCTCGATGGCAGGAGAACGATACATATCAGGCATGTATTCCAAACCTGCACTATCAGGATTCGAAGTACAAGACGCTGCTAACAACGCAAGGACTGAAAACTGTGCAAATGCCTTGAATTTTACTTTCATCTGTATTGGTCTTTATTATCCGTAGACTGATCTCCGGTTAATTAATGAATTTCTTTTTGGTCCAGTTCGATCAAACCGGTTTCGTTTAATAGTGCGTGAAGCTCCGCTTCTGTAAAACGACTGTTCTCAGACAAGCGCAATTCCATTACGAACTTATCGTCAGTTGTTCTCGGATCCGGATTCTGAGCAGGCATTCCCGGAAGGGTTTTGTTACGCAACAGGTACGTAATAGCCATTCCGTGTGCCGCACACAATACTGTAAACTCGAAGGAGATCGGAACAAAAGCAAGTACGTTGTCCATATAGCTTTCATTTGGCTTACCACCGATGTTCATCGGCCAGTCATCGATCATGAAGAAGCGCATCCCGAAAGTTGCCAGCATTAAACCAGTCAATCCGTAAAGGAAGGCCATGATACCCAATCGTGTCTGCTTCACCCCGATAATAGGGTCAATTCCGTGAATTGGAAAAGGTGAGAACACTTCAGCAACTTTCACTCCTTTTGCCACTAACTTCTTTGCACCGTCTTTCAGCACATCGTCGTCGTCATACATTGCATAAATTACTTTCTCTGCCATGTCTCAATTAATGATTGTGAGTATTATTATCGCCCATATCCGCCTGGTTGTGACCTGTCGCATGATCGCTGTTGTCAACGTGTGCATTAGCCGTTTTCAGGAAATAAGGATGTATCGGTGCCGTATCGTTTTTGTACGACTCTCCGGAAGACTTCAGGATCGTTTTCAGCTCGTTCAACGCCAGTACAGGGAAGAAACGTGCAAACAACAGGAAGAACACGAAGAACAGACCGATCGTTCCAACATAGACACCTAAGTCAATGTGGCTCGGGTAGTGCATGCTCCATGAAGACGGAAGGTAATCACGGTGAATGGATGTTACGATAATGACATAACGCTCGAACCACATACCGATGTTCACTACGATGGAAATGATGAAGGTAAACAATAAGCTTCGACGCAAAGGACGGAACCACATCAGCTGCGGGGAGATCACGTTACATGTCATCATCGACCAGTAAGCCCACCAGTAAGGACCGGTTGCACGGTTGATGAAAGCGTATGCTTCGTACTCAACTCCTGAATACCAGGAAACGAACAGCTCTGTTAAGTAAGCAACACCCACGATAGAACCCGTAACCATGATTACGATGTTCATGTACTCTACGTGCTTCGTGTGGATGTAAGCCTCGAGCTTCATGGCTTTACGCATAACGAGAAGCAGCGTTTGCACCATCGCGAATCCGGAGAATACAGCTCCCGCTACGAAATACGGAGGGAAGATCGTTGTATGCCATCCCGGGATAACGGAAGTGGCAAAGTCAAAGGATACAATTGAGTGAACCGAGAATACAAGTGGTGTAGCAACACCGGCAAGTACCAGGGAAACCAGCTCGAAACGATTCCAGTGCTTGGCACGTCCCGACCATCCGAAAGCAAGAATGGAATACATCTTTTTCGGAATCGGTTTTTTGATGCGGTCGCGGATCGTTGCAAAGTCAGGGATCAGACCGATGTACCAGAATACAAGTGATACGGAAAGATACGTAGAGATCGCGAATACGTCCCAAAGGAGCGGCGAGTTGAAGTTTACCCAAAGTGAACCGAAGTGATTCGGGATCGGTAGTGTCCAGTAACCTACCCACAGACGCCCCATGTGGATCAGCGGGAACAAACCGGCCATGAATACGGCAAAGATCGTCATCGCTTCTGCTGAACGGTTGATCGCCATACGCCATTTCTGACGGAACAATAACAGTACTGCCGAGATCAGCGTACCGGCGTGACCAATACCTACCCACCATACGAAGTTGGTGATATCCCACGCCCAACCAACGGTTTTGTTCAATCCCCAGACCCCAATACCTGTTCCTAACAGGTAAAAGATACATCCTACTCCGTAAAGACCGATGATCAAGGCAATCCCGAACAAAATGTACCACATACGCGGCGCTTTGTCTTCGATTGGCTTACAAACATCCTCAGTGATCTGATGGTATGTCTTGTGACCTAATATGAGCGGTTCACGAATTGCAGCTTCCTTATGCGACATTTCAGTTTATATTAAGCTTATTAATGATTCGTTTTATTTCCATGTGCAGGCGTACCCTCAGCGTGGCCTTTACCTGTATGGTGTCCTCCTGCGTGAGCGCGCTCTGCCATTGCAAGTCTGTTCAGATCTGCATTGTTCTCGTTGCGCACTTTCACTTTGTACCAAACGTTTGGTTTCACACCAACTTCTTCCAGTGCCTGGTAAGAACGTTTGTCTTTAGAGCTTTTACGGATATTGGAATTAACATCGTTCCAGTCACCGAATGTAATTGCTCCTGCCGGACAAGCATCTGAACAAGCCGATTCGAAATCGCTGTCCATAACCACACGGTCTTCGATTTTCGCCTGTAACTTAACAGACTGGATCTTCTGAACGCAGAAAGAACATTTTTCCATTACACCACGTGTACGAACTGTAACGTCAGGATTCAGTACCATACGTCCAAGATCGTCCTGTGCAGGATTCACCTCCGTGAATTTTTTGTAAGAAGGGTAGTTAAACCAGTTAAAGCGACGCACTTTGTAAGGACAGTTGTTTGCACAGTAACGTGTACCGATACAACGGTTGTAAGTCATCTGGTTCAAACCTTCATTACTGTGTGTTGTTGCAGCAACCGGACAAACAGTCTCACATGGAGCGTGATTACACTGCTGACACATCATCGGCATGTGGATCACTTTCGGGTTCATGGCAGGTTTCTCTGCTTTTCCGAAATCGAATGTTTTAGCGTCTTTACGTGTTCCGATAGTTGCTTCCTCATCGGATGCAAAGTAACGGTCGATACGCAACCAGGCCATCTCACGTCCACGACGAACTTCGTCTTTTCCTACAACAGGAACGTTGTTCTCTGCCTGGCAGGCGATCAGACAAGTACCGCAACCGAAGCATTGGTTCAGGTCGATGGTCATTCCCCAGCGGTGACCAACGTCTTCTACCGGATGAGCATCCCAGAGGTCAAACTCTTCCATCGGAGCTTCCACGTGGTTTCCGTGCTCGTCGATTTTCTGTAATGTGTAAGGAGGATTGTAAGCTTCAACACCTTCTTTCTCGAAGATATCCAATGTTGTCTCACGAACGATAGAATGACGGCCCATCACTGTGTGGTGGATCTGTGTAGCTGCGATCGGATACATTCCGTCCACTTTTTTCAGTGAACCGGAAACATCCGCCGTGTAGCTTCCATCCTGCCATCCTCTCAAACGGAAAGCATTTTTTCCTACCGGAATACGGTTTCCTTTTGCATCAAGCTCAAAGCCTCCGTACTGTTTCGTTACGAAAGCAGCGTTCCCGATATTCTCATTATTTTCTCCGCGTCCGTATCCTAAAGCGATACCAATCGTTTTAGCAGCTTGTCCCGGTGAAGGGTAAACAGGAAGCGTGATGTCTTTTCCGTTGATGGTAACTGTTGCCATATTCAGACCGTTCTCCTGATCGAATGTAGTGGCATATTTCCCCTCCATTTCGGAAGGATTCATCGTAATGTAGTTATCCCATGTTACTTTGGAGATCGGATCCGGCATTTCCTGTAACCATGGGTTACCTGCCATATCACCGTTTCCGATACCTGCTTTCTGATAAAGAACCACTTCTACTTCTCCCGCTTTCGGAAGACGCTCAGCAATTCCCTGGATCGAGCCTTCGTTGAAAGGAGCCAGTACTACCGGCGCCATTGGTGAAGCGTCCGCAACACTGTTGTGAACGGCCATTCCCCAGAAAGTAGCGAAATCTGTGTATTTGGTCTGCATGGAGAAGCCCCATGTTTCCCATGTCTTAGCGATGTAATCGTAAGCCACGCGTGAATCTTTTCCTCCGCGGTTTGCTTTCCCAGCCCATACAAGAACAGATTCCAGTGCGGAAGCCGTATCGTGCAAAGGACGAATAGTTGGCTGTGCGATTGAATAATGTCCTGCTTTCGGATTGAAATCAGCCCATCCTTCCAGCGCGTGGTGATCAGGAGCTATGTATTTACAGTTGTTTGCAGTTTCGTCAGCGTACTGAGAGATCGCAAGTGTAAAGTCTGCTTTTTTCAGCGCTTCACCAAACTCTTTTCCGTTTGGAAGGCTGTAAACAGGATTCGTTCCCATGAAGATAACGGCATCAGGAGTATTTCCTGCGATCACTTCTGAAACGAATTTCTGCATTTTAGCATCTTCGGACTGGAACAGGTTGATCTCGCTTTCAAACTTGATCGTTTTCCCGTAAGCACCGATAGCGCTGTTCAATTTATTTGTCAGGATCTGAACGGCTGTGTTATTCGAGCCGCACATTACAACGCCCATTCCGTTGGAAGCTTTCATCGATTTAACAGCCTCATCAGCTATTGCACGAACTTCTTTCGAAAGATTAGCCGGCATAACGCCACCGTTTGCACCGAACTTACCAAGCATGTACAGCAATACTGCTGCCTGTTCGCTTGGCTTGATCATAGCACGGTAATCCGCGTTGGAACCCGTGATCGACATGATCGTCTCAAACTGGTAGTGACGGCTCATCCATTCTCCCGCAGGATCACGACGTTTTCCGTAATCAGCAGAGAAAGCATTCCCCATAAGCCATGTGCTAAGGAAGTCCGCACCGATGCTGATAATCGTTTTTGCGTTTAACAGGTCGTAATCAGGAATAGATCGTTTTCCGAATGTTGCAAGGTTGGCCTCACGAATACCGTTGTAAGAGATCGCATCGTACTGGATGTGATTAAAGTTCGGATTCATTGCAGGCATTCCCATTGCGTCTGCTGCAGGAGCTGCTGCCCCGTACACGCTTGCGGAAAGGTCCATCAAAGCCAATTGCATAGATGGAGAAATAACCGTATTCGTTACAACGGTAATTTTTCCCTGCTTGGCTGCGATCGCTTTCAGCTTGTCGGTAACTGTCTGATCAAGGGAAGCCCATGATTTAGCACCTTTAACTGTTGTCAGACGCGCGCTGTCGTACAATGAAAGTACGGAAGCAACGATCTGCGGAGTCAAAGCTCCCTGTGTGAATCCGAAGTCGCGGTTTCCTTTGATGTAAATAGGACGACCTTCACGTGTTTTCACAACGATGCTTGCATAAGCATTACCATCATAGTAAGTCGAGGCATACCATGTGGCCATACCCGGCGTTACGTTTTCAGGCTTGTTTACGTAAGGAATTGCTTTTGTAACCGGAGCTTCACAGGCAGCAACTGTAGCAGCTGCAACTGTAAATCCGAGGAATTTAAGGAAATCCCGACGCTCGGTAGAAGTTTCAGCCAGCTTTTCATCGCTCAGAAACTCATCAACAGATACTGACGGCGCGAACTCATTGTCGCGTTGCTCAACAAACGCAGGCGTTTGCTCCAGCTCGTCGATACCTTTCCAATATTTTTTAGTCATTGCCATAATCTTTTCTTCAGTTCAGAATAATTAATAGTGACATTTTGCACATTCCCAACCACCTAATTCTTTCACAGTTATTTTACCGTCTTCAAGGTATTTGTCATACAGTTTCCTGTCATGATCTCTCAAACGCTTATGAATCTCAGCATAATAACTTCCTTTTTCGGTAAGAGGCCCTTCTGAGATCTCTTTTTCCTGGTGACACTCGATACACCATCCCATTGTAAGTGTAGGGCGTGTCAATGCAATATTGCCTTCAATTTTATTCAGATCTCCAACCGGTACAACGCGTGCCGTTTCGTTCTGTTTTGTCATATCACCGTGACACTGCTTACAGTCAACACCGCCAACAACTACGTGCTGTGAGTGATTGAAGTAAACGTGGTCAGGAAGAACGTGAACTTTATTCCACACGATCTCTTGTGTTTTACCTGTGTATTGCTGTCCGTCCCAACCTGCAGCTTTGTAGATCTGCTGGATCTTCGCAACCTGCTCACCGTCTCCGGTAATCTGTTTGTGACAGTTCATACAAACGTTAACCGTTGGCAAACCTGCCGTTTTCGATTTTGTTACCGAGTTGTGGCAGTATTTACAATCGATACCGTTAACACCTGTGTGAATATCGTGAGGGAACTGGATCGGCTGTGACGGCTGATAGTCTTCAAGCACACCGATAGAGTAAAGACTCAGGAAAAGCATTACAACAGCCGAAATCACGATAATAAGTCCGCCAAGGCCAACATATTTACGGTTTTTCCATGCCCATGTTTTGAATTCGTCTCCGTAGCTTTTTTCATCCGAAGGAGTTTTTCCGGCTGCTTCGCTTGTAGCATTATTCAACTGGCGGCGAACACCCCCAACAGCCATAATGATCACAACGAATACAAGGCCCAGAATCACCCACGTCCATGAAGTTCCGCCTTCTTCCTCTTCTCCGGCTGCAGCACCACCTGTTCCACCTTCTTCAGTTGGTCCGGCAGTAGCAGGATCCGGCTGTGCATCGATGTAATCGAAGATCGCGTCGATCTCTTTCTGCTTACCTGCAAGCGCCGGAAACACGTTCATGTTCGTTGGCTTCGTTCCGGCAACTTTCGCAGCATAAGGATCGGCACCAACAGCTGCTTTCCAGTTTCCAACCCATGTATAGATTGAACCCTCTTTTGCGCCGCCGTCTATCCATTTCTGACGAACGCCAGCAAGTTTCGGCCCTGTCCCATCTTTGTGAGGCTGGTGACATGTTGCACAGTTCGCTTTGAATAACTCCTCACCCGATTGTGCGGAAACATCAAAAGCACCAACGACAAATAACGTCGAAAGTGCAGCAATACTCCATTGTTTTATACTTCTAAACATCTGACTATTAGATATTTTTGTTTCTAAAAATGTTCATCAACACCAGTTAAACCCTCGTATTGATGTCGGCAAATTTAGAAGAATAGCTACATTTCCTGACAGTTTTCTGACAATTTTAACCCCCAACATTTTAATTTAAAATCATTCTAAATAGCAGGGGTGTTTTACATTTCTTAACAACCGCCTAATATCCTACCATTTAGCGCTGAAATTGGCTTCTTTACAAAGGAAGATACTATTTCGGGAAGGCCTGAAATCGTTGCGGCATCATAGTTGATCCACGCTTCGGCGATTTTTGTATTTTTGTCCGTAATTAATCAAATGAACATGCGAATTCTGACAGCAGCTTTGCTTCTTATTTCAGGTACTTCTTTTTCACAGGGAAAGGTGGAAATTGTAAAAGACAGTCGTATTGACGGACTCGTTCGGGCGGAAGGAGCCATTGTTCCGCCGGCAACAACTCAGCAGATCACCGGCTACAGAATTCAGCTGTTTTTCGACACAAATAAAGCTTCGGTAGATGATGCCCGCTCGCGTTTTGCTTCGATGTTCCCGAAAGTAGATACTTACGTAACGTTCACTGCGCCGCATTACTTCCTGAAAGTAGGCGATTTCCGCACACAAATGGAAGCCGAAAAGGTGAAATCAGAGGCTGATCAGAGCTTTCCGACCAGCTTTGTCGTGAAAGAAAAGGTAAATCTGCCGCGGATAGACCAGTAAGCTTAATGGCGAATTACGCCAGTGGGCGGACTCGTTGTCAAATGGAAAAATTGAAAAGAGCGAAGCAAGGTCTTCTTTTTCAATTTTCCATTTTCAATTTTAAACTCCTTCCCACTACAAATCCAGTTGAAAAACAGGCCTGCAGCAAATAGCCGCCCGTAGGCGCATCCCAGTCCAGCATTTCTCCGCAGCAGTAAACGTTCTCAAAGGCTTTGAGCTTTCCGGTTTCGTCGATCTCGCTCATGGCCACTCCGCCAACGGTTGAAATCACTTCATCTATTGGTCGGAATCCCTTTATTTCCGGTTCAAACGCTTTCAGCAGGCGACTCATGGTTTCCGGATCGGTAAACTCTTCTTTCGTCAGCTCTTCGCGGAACCACAGGTAAACGGCTCCCGACAGCTTCAGGTCGCGGAACGCATCGCGAATCGTTTTTGACCGTTCTACGACCGCCCGGATCTGTTCCAGTGAAAACTGGGGCTTGAAATCGATTCGCAGTCCTTTCAGATCGTGATTTCTCAGCCAGTTGTTCGAAGCATATGCCGGTTTTCCTTCTATTCCGTAATGGGTAACGGTGAGATCGCCGGGAACTTCCAAATCTCCGAATGAAACGCGCACATTCTTCAGGATCGCTCCCTCGTATTTTTCAATCCATCGGTCTTTAACGATCTCAAGCCCGGAATTGCTTGCTGCGAAAGGCTTCAATGTGACCTTGTGCTCTGCAAGCGGCACCGTCCACTTGCCATCCGAGCCGGTTTTCTTCCAGGAAGCGCCGCCGGTTGCGAAAATGAGGTAATCGTAGGGGATTTTTTCTGATTTTTCGTCGGCAATCACTTCCACATCCGTTCCGTCGAAATCGACAAAGGTCGTTTTGAATTTCAGGGAGCTTTCCGGCAGATCGAGGAACTGCAGCCAGGCATTGAGTACTTCTATCGGCTTCACGTGGTCCATCGGAAATACTTTCCCGGATGAGCCGACAACCGTTTCTATACCGATTTCCTGCAACCACTTTCGCGTATCGTCGGGAGAAAAAGCCCTGACACAATCGCGGATGAATGGATCGTCGTATTTCTTAACAAAGCTTTCCAGCGGCTCGGAGTGCGTGAGGTTGAAGCCTCCGTGTCCCGCAACGAGAAATTTTCTTCCCGGCGCCGATTTCTGATCGACGAGTATGATCTCTGCCTGCGAATGGCGCAATTGCGTAGCGGCCATTAGTCCGGCCGGACCAGCACCAATGATCACGATTCGCGGACGCACTTTTGCTTCGCCGGTCATTTATACTGAATGCCGATTTTCGCGGCTAAATCTTTCGCTTTGGCTGTTAGCTCTTCTACCGGCTGATTTCCGTAAGTCAGCACAACCGCCATTCTCCTGTAAGGACGAGTAGTTGGCTTTCCGAACAGGCGGACATCGGTTCCGGGAACAGACAGCACTTCTTCCAAGCCTGAAAAGTCAGGATAATTACTGCTTTCCCTGTCGGCCAGGACAACAGCACTGGCGCCATTCATTCTCAGCTCTATTCCAGCTATCGGCAAGCCTAAGATCGCTCGTGCATGCAATTCGAATTCGGATAAATTCTGTGTCCGGGCCAGCGTAACCATTCCGGTATCGTGCGGACGCGGAGACAATTCCGAGAAATAAGCTCCGTCATCGGTGATGAAGAACTCCACTCCCCAGATCCCGGCGCCACCAAGAGCCGCAGTAACGTCTTTTGCCATTTTCTGTGCTTCTTTCAAATGCTCGTCGAGCATGGGCATCGGCTGCCAGCTTTCCTGGTAATCGCCTCTTTCCTGGCGGTGACCGATCGGCGCGCAGAACAGCGTTTCACCGTTCTTCTGGGTAACTGTAAGCAATGTGATCTCGTAGTTAAAGCGGATGAATTCTTCCACGATCACTTCTTTGAGATCTCCGCGCGAACCTTCGATGGCGTAAGTCCAGGCTTTTTCAATATCCTCTTCGGTCTTAATGACCGACTGGCCTTTTCCGGAGCTCGACATCAGCGGTTTGGTAACGCAAGGCAATCCTATAACGGAAACAGCTTCGCGGAATTCTTCGAGCGTTGTTGCATAACGATAATTGGCGGTCTTCACTCCTACTTCTTTCGCAGCAAGATCGCGAATCGCTTTCCGGTTCATAGTAAAATTCGCTGCTTTCGCACTTGGGATCACTTCGATTCCCTGCTTTTCGTAGTCGTAGAAGCGCTCCGTACGAATAGCCTCAATTTCGGGAACGATCAGGTCGGGAAGGTGTTTTTCAACCAGCTTGTCGAGCGCATCTCCATCGAGCATGTTGATCACTTCGAAACCGTCGGCCACCTGCATAGCCGGGGCATCTGCATAACTGTCGACAGCAATAACGTGTTGCCCCAGGCGCTGAAGTGCAATGACCACTTCTTTTCCGAGCTCACCGGAGCCTAACAATAGAATTTTCTTTCGCATGGATCAAAATTAATATTTAAACCACAAAAGGAACAAAAGATGTTTTACCGCAGAGGGTGGAGAGGATTTTGAAGTAGCTTGTTTTGAGAGCGCAGAGGAAGCAGCAGTTATGGCTTCCCGATTATCAAAGCAGAGTTGGATTATGGGAGCAAACCGGGCGCGTTAAAGTGGCAATCAGGAATTATTCGATTATTAACCGGGATGTGAAGTATGCTTACTACTTTAGCTCTTCAGCAGAGAGATGCGTTTAAATTCAAACCTTTTACGGAATGTTGCGTCATACGGATGTCTTTCGAAAGGTAGATTAAGTATATTTGAACACTACATGAATGAAACGTTAACAAAATTGCTGCATGGTTTCCATGGACTAACGCTGGAAGAGCTTTCCCGCGCACCCCTGATGAACCGAACGGATGAGAAGTTCGCTTTTCACCTGGACGACCTGCCAATGATCCTGGAACGTATCAAAGATCACTACGACGTGCTGAACATCGACGGGAAAGTTATTTTCGCCTACACCAGCCAGTATTTCGACGATCCGGAGTTTCGTTTCTTCAACGACCATCACCGGGCTATTCCGAACCGTTTCAAAGTCAGGATCCGCACTTACCTCGACACGGCGACTTCTTTCCTGGAAGTAAAGGAAAAAGTGAAGGGCCGGACGGATAAGAAGCGCATTAAGTACGACGGGTTCTCGACAGACGATCTCGATCCGGAGGCCAAGGAATTTTTACTTCACCGGCTTCGCGAAAAGATGAACCTGAAACCGGTTATGGTAAACAGTTACCGCCGGATCACGCTGGTGAACAAGTTCAGCGAGGAGCGGCTCACTATCGATTTCAACGTTACCAACGGAACCATGGAAAATCCGCTGGCATGCGACCAAAGCCTGACCGATGTCGTTATCGCAGAATTAAAGCAACCCAAAACAGATAGAACGTCTCCTTTTTATCAGCTGATGAAAGAGCTGATGATCCGTCCTTTCCGCATTTCGAAGTTCTGCTTTGGAATGATGGATTTGTACGGCAATTCTTCCATCAAATCCAACAACTTCAAATCAAAACGATTATTTATTAAAAAACTCTCCTCCAATGCTCCAACTCTCCGCCGTTCTGCTTAAGGCAAAGGTGCTTCCTGACAACACGCTTCTCGGAATCAGCTATTTCAACAACGACTTCTATGCCCTGCTTTTCAGAATGGGACTGAACCTGGTTATGCTGATCACGCTGATCCGGTTTATCTATTATGCAAAAACAAAGCGCAAGGATTACCTTTTCACTTACTTCATGATCGGAATGATCACTTTTTTCCTGTGCTTCGGTTTGAAAAAGCTGGACATCGACACGGGAATGGGTCTCGGATTATTTGCCATTTTCGGCATTCTCCGTTACCGTACGGAAGGAATAGAGATCAAGGAAATGACTTATTTATTCCTGGTGATCGGGCTTTCGGTGATCAATGCGCTGGCTTCGAACAAGATCAGCCTAGCAGAAATGCTGTTGATGAACGGTGTGCTGCTGGCAATCACTTACGGACTGGAAAGCTTATGGCTCCTGCGTCATGAAACGCGTAAGATAATCCAGTACGAGCGAATCGACCTGATCAAGCCGGAACGCTACAACGAAATGAAAGCGGACCTAGAGTTGAGAACAGGATTGAAGATCAACCGAGTTGAAGTAGGCAAGATCGATTTTCTCCGCGATACCGCACAACTTCTGATCTATTTCGACGGGGACGTTCAGTCGTTCGGATCACAACCGGACCAAATGCCTTTGGGGAATGAATGATTGAATGATCAATTATAAAGGGAATGAATTATCAAGCTGAAGGTCGTTCCTCTTGATAATTCCGAAATTGATAATTAATACTTCCCTGATTATTGGGGAATATGAAATACGAGTCCGAACTTCAGGTTGAACGTTCGGGCTTTGTGTATGTAGTCGGCTTGTTGATCGTAGGTATTTACCAGGTTCCACATCATGGTCGGCACGCAGTAAAGCGAAGTTGTGTTTCCTAGTCTCCACTGCACACCCGCCGATGCCAGTACACCCAAACCAAAAGGATTAAAACCTTTTTCCGACTCGACATCCTGGCTTCGCTGCGTATTCGTAGCAGTTGTCCATTTCTGTTCCTGCTTAAAGCCTGCAAAGAGCTCCGGCTGAATTCCTCCACCAACGAAAAAACGGAAATCTTTCCCGTAAGTCAGGAAAACCTGCATGGGCAAAGCATAATACGTATAGCGGGAAGTGTAGCTGTAAGTACTATCAGTCTCTGTAGCAGCAAACGAGAAGCTTTCTCCCGCCCTGTCGATTGCCAGTCCGGCATCGTAGCTGAGCCATTTCGAAACGCGGTTCCTTACCCCGATCTGGTACGACCATGTTTTGAAGCCATCCTCAGCAGCTCTTATTCCAAGCTGCGCGCCATACGGAGAAACGTTTGGGGTCAGCTTGCGGTTGGCATACACTCTTCCGGCCCCGAGGTAAAAAGCGAACTCATCCATTCCTTCCGTCGGTATGCGTTTCACTCGCGGTGCGGGCTCTTCCGGTTTCACTTCCTCCACTTTCCCGGAGGAAATCTGACCAAAAGACAAGCTTGCAACACCAATTGAGCCAAGCACTAACATCTGTTTGAATAAATCCATTATTTTAGCGTTTCGTATACAGTTTTACACACGGACTGATCCGGCAATTGCCCGAATGGGGCGGTAACAAATTTCGTAATCCTAAACAATACCTACAATGGAAAAGAAGGAAAAACCTAAAAAAAAGAAGAAAAGCCTGTTTCGACGCATTTTAAAATGGACAGCCTATACCTTTCTCTTTTTGATTGCCGCAATTATCATCATTCCAATTGTTTTCAAAGATCAGATCAAAGAGCTTGTTCTGAAAGAAGTGAGCAAGTCGCTGAAAGCCGATGTGAAAATAGGTGATTTCGACCTGACTTTACTCAGTACTTTCCCAAACCTTACCGTTCACCTAATGAACACTACCGTAACCGGCAGAACGGATTTCAAAGGCGTGCAGTTGGCAAACATCAAACATATCGAAGCGCATGTCGGATTGTGGGACGTTATCGGGGGCGATGAGATCGCGATCGACGAAGTGCACATTACCGATGCGAAGTTCGATGTTCGCGTTACACCGGACGGAAAAGCGAATTACGACATTACCATCCCTGAAAAAGACCAGCCGAAAGAGCCGGAAGAAGCTTCGACCTTCAAGCTGTCGCTCCAGGAATATTCCCTGAATAACGTGCAGATCGTTTACGACGACCAGGCCGGGGATATGTATGCCAATATCAAGAACCTGAATCACAAAGGATCGGGCGACCTTACAGCGGAAGTTATCGACTTTGAAACCAACACGACGATGGACGAGCTCACTGTCGAAATGGACGGAATGAGCTACCTCTCAAAAGTGAAAACGGCAGCAGATGCTAACATCCTGATGGAATTTACCGACAACAGCTCCAAATTCACGCTGAAAGAAAACAAGTTCGACCTGAACAATTTCTCGTTCGGCCTTGACGGATTCTATGCCATGATGAAAGGCTACGACGATATGGACCTGAAGCTGGTTACCAAAGAAACCAAATTCAAAGACCTGCTTTCGCTTGTTCCTGCGTTTTACCAATCCGGTTATGAGAAAATGATCTCTTCGGCCAATGTGAAGCTGGGCGGATTTGTAAAAGGGCGTATGGACGAGAAAAACATGCCGGGCTGGGATTTCGGCCTGAACGTGAACAACGCTTCCATCAAATATCCCGATCTTCCGGGAACGATCAGCAACATCACCATCGATGCAGGATCCAAGTTTGCCGGTGGCTCCGACCTGGATAAAATGACGATCGACGTAGACAAGTTCCATGCGGATTTCGTAGGAAACGTTATCGATGCCCGTATGAAAATGCGCAACCCGATGACCGATCCTTTGCTGGATTCCAAATTACTGGCTAAGATCAACCTTGCTTCCCTCGGGAAAGTAATGCCATTGGCAAAAGGCGAATCCTACACCGGGAAGCTCAATGCGGATGTGATGGTGAACGGGCGCATGAGCGCTTTGGAAAGAGAAGATTACGAAGCGTTCAAAGCACTTGGAACACTGGAATTGTTCGATATGCTTTACAAATCCCCTGATCTTGCCGAAGCAGTGAACGTTTCCAAAATGGTTTTCCGTTTCAGTCCGCAGAACCTGGCGCTCGAGCAGCTCGATGCCAAAATGGGGAAAAGCGACTTTGCCGTTAACGGAACCATTGACAATTACATGGGCTACATTTTCCGCGATGAGCTGCTGAAAGGAAATTTCAAGTTCAACAGTAACAACATAGACCTGGATCAGCTTATGGGCGTTTCCACTGCTGCCCCGGCGGCTTCAGCGACTGCAGCAGCGCCAGCTCCGGCAGATCCGAATGCAGAACCTGTTCTTATTCCCAACAACGTCGATTTCAACCTGAGCACTGCTATCGGAAAGATCCGCTACAACGGTATCGATATCGAGCAGGTAAACGGAAACATCCAGATGAAAGAAGAAGTAGCTTCACTCAATAACATGACCATGAAAGCCATGGGTGGAACCGTTGGTCTGAAAGGAAGCTACAATACGAAAGACCATAACAAACCGGGAATCGATTTCGGCTACAACCTGAAAGAGATCGATATCCAGTCACTCACCAAAAGCTTCCTGACCATAGGGAAACTGGCCCCGGTAGCGAAATACGCACAGGGAAAGATCAGCTCTACTTTCGACATGAAATCCTCGCTTACAAAAAGCCTTGAGCCTATCTACTCTTCCCTAACAGGAGGCGGCGATCTGTTTACGAACATGGTGACCATTACAGGATTCGAACCGCTTAAAAAACTGAGCGACGAGATCAAGATCCCGAAAATTGCCACCCAGACGATCAAAGACCTGAAAGCGAAGTTCAAGTTTGCCAATGGAAAAGTAGGCGTCACTCCTTTCAACATCAAGCTGTCGGGAATCGATACGCGTATTGAAGGAACGACTTCTTTCGAGCAGGACATCGATTACAAAATGACAATGAACATTCCGAAAGAAATGATCCCGGCAGGAATGATCAAGCTCGCGGAGCAGGGAATGGCAAAAGTAAACGGGATGATCCCGGGAATCAAAGTAGCCAGCATTCCGGATATGATCCCGGTGAATGCCCTTCTGGGCGGAACTGTTATGAAGCCGAAGATCACGACCGATTTCAAAGATGCCATTCTGAAAGCGACAGGAAACCTGAAGGAAAATCTGAAAGACCAGGGCAAAGAGCTTGTCAATAAGGCAAAAGATTCCGTGAAAGGACTTGTCAACGACAAAGTAAATGAAGTGCGCGAAGACCTGAATGTAAAAAAGCAACAGATCCTCAACGATGCTCAGAAACAGGCCGACAAGCTGAAAGCCGATGCGGCAAAAGCGGGAGCTTCCTTGCGTGCAGAAGGCGACAAACAGGCCCAGGCGATGATAGACGGAGCAGGCAACAATCCGATCAAGAAAAAAGCAGCGGAAGCGCTTGCCAAAAAAACAAGGCAGGAAGCCGACGAAAAAGCGACCAAAGGCGAAAACGCAGCAGCTGCCAAGGCAGATGACATTATGCGAGATGCCCGGGAGCGAGCAGAGAAAGTAAAATAACTATTAAGGCAATAGTGAATAGCCATTAGTTGTTAGCAGCTAATGGCTATTGCCTTTTAACTAGTGCCTGTCGAACAATGAAAAGACTCAATAAATACATCAGTGAAAGCGGCATCTGTTCCCGCCGGGAGGCCGATCGTTTCATCGAATCAGGGAACGTGACCATTAACGGAAAGCGCGCCGAAATGGGTGTGCAGGTAATGCCCGGAGATATCGTGAAGGTAAACGGTCAGCTGATCGAAGCCGCCGATGAGGAAAAGGCCATTTACATAGCTTTCAATAAGCCGCCCGGTATCATTTCCACAACCGATACGACGATCAAAGACAACATCATCGATTATATCAGTTACGGCGAGCGCATTTTCCCGGTAGGACGACTCGACAAGGAATCACAGGGGCTGATCTTTCTCACCAGCAACGGCGATATCGTTAACAAGATCCTGCGGGCGGGCAACAACCACGAAAAAGAATACCTGGTAACGGTTGACCAGCCCATTACGGAAGCTTTTATTGCCGGCATGGCTAAAGGCGTTCCGATTCTCGGTGTCGTTACCCGGAAATGCTTTGTGAAGCAGGAATCGAAGTTCGTTTTCCGCATCATACTCGTACAGGGAATGAACCGCCAGATCCGCCGGATGTGTACTTTTTTCGGATTTGAAGTCGTGAAGCTGGAACGCACGCGCATCATGAACATCAGCCTGAAAGGAATTCCGCCGGGCGAATACCGTGAATTCAAGGAACACGAGCTCACCGAGCTCAACCGCATGATCGCCGAATCGCCCCAGGAACCGGAAAAAGCACCGGGCAAAAAGCCCAACAAGACCAAAGGCGGCAATCGCCCGGATGGCCGATCTTCATCGGCAAGCCCAACCGGTGCTCCGAAACGCTTTTCGAAAGGACCGTCAGCAGGCGGCCGGAGCTCCACAGGAAAAAGTGCTCCGGGATCCAAACCGGCTTCTGCCGGAAGATCATCGTCGGGAATGAAAAAGAAAGACGCCCGAACGGGAAGAAGAAAATGATCAGATGATCGTTTTAACGAATGTAAGTCCGCGATGCAATTGAATCTAAGGCTCGGGATGCATCCCGGGCCTACATCTATAATCATCATACTAATTCACACCATTTAATACCTGGCACAATGAACCCATTTTCCGAAGCATTAGCCCATAGCTTAACGACCACTTTCCCTGGCATGGAAGACCAGTCAGAACCGGAAAGCGACTACCTGACACTGGTATTTCCAAATCCGAATGAAGCCGATATTGGCGGGCTGGTTATCCAGACAACTGAGGACAACGAGCTCTGGATCCGGATCTTTCCAGGTCATTCGGCTTACCTTGCCGATTCCGAAGAAAACCTCATCGACATCATTACAGGCGTTTTAAACGACGAGATCTTCTGGGCCATAGGAATGAAAGCCGAAAACTGGTTCGAAACGGCGCTTGTTTATTCGGCTGAAGACGTTGAAGCAGTACCAGACGTTATACACCATGTCTTTTCCTGGAGCGGCGAAAAGGATCTGACAATTATGGGTTAAGGCAGCTTGAACCCGGGATTGAAGATCAGGCCTATCACATTTCCCCACGGATCTTTGACCGAAGCTACCGTGATCTCGCCACCTACATTTTCAGGAGCTTCATGCGGCTGAGCACCCAACGTAATGCAACGCTCATATTCAGCATCGATGTCCTCGACTCCCCAGTAAGTCATCACATTATCACCGACAGAAGCCGGGGCATCGGGCTGCAAGCCCAGCTCATAACCGGCAATATCGAATCCGACGTAAAACGGCTGGTTGAAATACGGTTCTTTGCGAAAGATAGCCGAATACCATTCCGTTGCTTTTGGAAGGTCGGCTACTTTGTAAATGGTTGTTCTTAATCCGAGCATGGTGTTTATTTAGAGTGTTTAAAATGCTGTAACGTTCACCATTAGTGAAAGATAAGTCGGTCAGTGAACGAGGAAAACAGATGTTACACAAGCCGATCGTTACCTGTAAATTATATGTAAAACCTATAAAAACACTTATAATCCCTTAATTATATGAAAAAGCATATAGTTTACATCGTCCGTGTCATCGTAGTCGGAACCACAAGAATGAAATCTCCTTTTTGCCTGTTTTCTTCTTCCAGCCTGCCAACCTCTTCCTGGTTGACCGTAGAAATGGTTACGATCTTCAGCTTCGGATTGGCTTGCAACAGGTACCAGGCAATACTTTGATGAAAATCGCTGTGATAGGAACCATTGAAATGAAGAAACCGGGTGCCGGGCTTCCAGTTCCGGAGGATCGAATAAGCCATCGTGGCGTCCTTTATGGCCTGGGCATAAGCGAAGTCGATTCCGCTGGCGTGCATTTCCTTCCCCATTTTGATGAGCTCGCTGTACTGGGAAAGCGTCGTATCCATCGTAAAAGGAAGCGGAACGATCCATTGTTTTTCCTTTTCGGGGAGTGAATCGAGCGATGAAAGTCCTTTTTTGAAAACCAGCGAAGCATAAGGTCTCGGGATATTCGTTGCGATATACGGGATCTTATTTGCTTTGGCAAAATCCACAACCGGGAGGTAATCGGTCGAGAAATTGCTCCACATTTTAGTGGAATCGGTGAAGATTTTCAATTCCCATTCACCGGAAAGGTAGCGGTTTAAACGGGCCTGCTGATCGCGCTCGAACATTTCGGCACCGAGAACAAAATTGCTTCCCGAAGCTTCGAACATGCGCTGAGCGATCAGCAGCTGCATCCAGTGAGCGATCGGATCGTCGTGTAATTCGCCGAACAACACAATATCCGCTTCTTCCACAGCTTTGGCCATTTTGGAGAAAGAAGCACTTTTTCCGGCGGAAGTATACAGCTTGTAAGCAGCCGGCTCCTGTGCAAAACAATAAAATGCACTGCAGAACAGCACGCTCATCAACCATTTCATTCTTTAAACTTTAAGGTTTTCGCCGCTAAAGATAGAACAAAGCGTTCATCCGGAAGTCAAAGCAGCTGCGAAACCAAGGATTAATGGTTTTTCAAAACCAATTGCAGGAAATGATGCTTATTTTTGTAGCATGTTCCAAAAATGGCGCGCTTTTTTTCCTGCACACATCCAAGCCCTGTTCGTGCGCTTGCTGGTGGTGCTCTCCGTACTTACGATTACACGTATAATCTTCTACGCGAACAACAGCGGAGCATTCAGCAATCTTGGCATCAGCGACTGGATATCAGGCATCTGGTTCGACATCGTAACTGTAGCGCTGATCTTCCTGCCTTTCATTATTCTTTCCATTCTTCCGGTTCCTTTCCGGGAAAACAGGTGGTACCGCTTACTTCAGAAGCTCACTTTTTACATTCCCTTTCTAACGGCTGTTGCGCTGAATCTTGTAGATACTGAATACTTCAATTTTACCCAGAAGCGCTCTACGGCGGACCTGTTTGCGATTGTTTCTGCAGGAAATGACGTAGGACAATTACTCACGACGTTTATCAAGGATTTCTGGTTCCTGATCGTCTGTTTCATTCTTATTTTTATCGGAACAGCATGGATCTATCGTAAAACAGCTCCTTCCAAAATGGGCAGCCCAGCTTCCTTCAGATCATCCTGGAAGCGGGAAAGCGCTTTTTTTGTGGTGTTGCTGGCGCTGACGATTTTCCTTGGAAGGGGTGGAATGTCATTGAAACCGCTGAACACCATAGACGCAACTCTTTACACAGAGCCTCAGAATACGGCGCTCGTTCTCAATTCGGCCTTTACCATTCTGAAGTCTTACGGCAAAGACGACCTGACCGAAAAAGAATACATGCCGCTCAAAACCGAAGAGGCCCTTTTCAATCCTATCCATACCACGAAGCCGCAGAATGTGCTGCCAGACAAAACCAATGTGATGGTGATCATGCTCGAAAGCTTCGGGAACGAATGGGTGGGCGCTTTCAACGATACCACCAGCTACACACCTTTCCTCGATTCCCTGATCGGTGAGTCGTGGTTGTTCGAGTACGGGTTTTCAAACGGAAAAAAATCCATAGAAGCTGTTCCTTCCATTGTGGCTTCCATGCCTTCACTGATGGACAATCCGTACATTTCTTCCGGTTACGCCAACAACCAGCTGCGCACTTTACCCGGGATCCTGAAGGAAAATGGGTACACGACCGCATTCTACCACGGTGCCACGGACGGTTCCATGCGTTTTAACAGCTTTGCCAAACAAGCCGGCTTCGACCATTATTTCGGTCGCAAAGCATACGGCAATGAGAAACACGCCGATGCCACATGGGGTATTCTCGATGAGTACTTCGAGCCGTGGACAGCGCGTCAGCTTACTCATCTCAAAGCTCCTTTCTTTGCAACAATGTTTACCTTGTCATCGCACCATCCTTACTACGTGCCGCCAGAATGGAGAGAAAAACTGAAAACCGGCCCCGAGCCTATCTGTCAGTCGATCCATTACGGTGACGAGAGCCTGAGACTGTTTTTCGAGCAGGCAAAGAAAGAACCGTGGTACGACAATACGCTGTTCGTCATCGTAGCCGATCATACACCTTCCACGGAAAGCTATTTCTACAGCCAGCGGACGCAGATGTACCGGATCCCCATCCTGTTCTTCCACCCGCAGGGGAAATTGCCGAAGAAGCGCGAACAGACCGTATTTCAGCACATCGATATTATGCCTACCATCTTCGATTTGCTGAATATCAAAACAGAATTCTATTCGTTTGGTCAGTCGTATTTCTCTGACGGAAAGCGCGAAGCCATTACTTACCTGGAAGGAACGTATTATTACTTCCGCGACGGTAAAATGCTCGTTTTTTCCAATGATGAAGCACGCGGATTGTTCGATTACAAGCGCAAAACGTATGGCGCCAGGGAAGGATTGAACTTTAAGGGCGCAACGGCCAAACAAATGGAGCGCCGCCTGAAAGCCTACATTCAGCGGTATAACCGGGATCTGATTCACAACCAAACGCGTGTGAAATGAAAAAAAAGATCCGGTTTATCATCAATCCGATTTCCGGAGGCATTAAAAAGGCCAAAGTTCCCCAAATGATTGAGGAGCACCTCGACCATTCCCTGTTCGAATACGATATTGCGATTACCCAGTATAAAAAACACGCAAAATCCATCGCTGCCGAATCTGCGAAGGAAGGAATAGATATCGTTTGTGCGGTTGGCGGCGACGGTTCCGTTCACGAAGTTGGCACTGCGCTGATAGGAACGAAATGTCACCTGGCGATTATCCCTACAGGTTCGGGAAACGGTTTGGCGAGGCATTTAAAGATCCCACTGAAAACTCCACTGGCCATTCAGAACATCAACGAGCTGAACAGTCTCCGGATGGACACCGGGCTGGCCAACGACAAGCCTTTTCTGGGAGTAGGCGGTTTCGGCTTCGACGCTTTTATTGCCAAGCGCTTCGACGAATACCACATTCGCGGATTTTGGGGATATGCCCAGCTAGTTTACGAAGAATATTTTTCCTACAATCCACCGAAGATGAAGATCGAGCTCGACGGCGAAGTGATAAAGGGAAAATACCTGCTTTGCTCTATTGCCAATTCTTCCGAATTCGGGAATGGCTTCTGCATTTCGCCCAAATCGACCGTTATGGACGGCAAGCTGGAATTTGTGCTTTTGTCGAAATTCGCATTCTACAAAACACTCGGGATCCTTGCGCGCTTCTTCCTGAAAAAAGTAGAGGGCTCAAAGCACATCCGTATTGTTTCCTTCGAAAAAGCGAGGATCACACTGGAAACTCCACTTGCTCATTACGACGGAGAACCGGTCGATGTGCGGAAAGAGATCAATATCGAGATCGTTCCGAAGAGTCTTTACGTGCTTAGCGGCGGTTCTTACCTGAAATGAGCTTCATTGCGCGGGGGTGTTGTATAACTTTCCCCAAGCCTTAACAGAATTGCACGAACCTTGTTTAACTTTACTCAAGGCTTCCCAAGAATTACCCGGACCTTACCAAGAGTTTCCCGGACCTTGTGTAACTTTCCCCAAGCCTTCCCAAGAATTACCCAGATCTTACCAAGAGTTTCCCGGACCTTGTGTAACTTTCCCCAAGCCTTACCAAGAATTACCCAGACCTTACCAAGAGTTTCCCGGACCTTGTATAACTTTCCTCAAGCCTTTCCAAGAATTACCCAGACCTTACCAAGAGTTTCCCGGACCTTGTATAACTTTCCTCAAGCCTTCCCAAGAATTACCCAGACCTTACCAAGAGTTTCCCGGACCTTACCAAGAGTTTCCCGGACCTTGTATAACTTTCCTCAAGCCTTTCCAAGAATTACCCAGACCGTAGCAAGAGTTTCCCGGACCTTGTATAGAATCCTCCGATCTTATTCCAGCCTTTCCCGATGTATCGCGGATTGATCCGTCACCTGCGCGGAAACCTGCCCTTCACGGATATTGCACCCATTGTCCGAATACCAATTAATAGCCGTAAATTCGTCTGATCAAAAATCAAGAAATCATGTTTGTTGCAGCAGAGCTCGAATCCATTCTTACTTACCTGAACCGTCTTACTCCCGAATCGAAGGCTTTGTGGGGAACAATGAGCGCTCAGCGCATGGTGGAGCATTTAACGGATACAGTTCGCATAGCTACCGGTAAAAACCCGCAGGTTCTGCTGATACCGGAAGACAAGATCGACCGCATGGTATCGTTCCTCGATTCCGATAAGATCATGGCGCAGAACAGCCAGGTTCCGTTTGCAACACCCGATATGAAAGTGCGGCACGAAGAGCTGGAGCTGGCGATTGACGAATTTGTAGACGAGTGGCTTTATTTCGAGGAATTGTTCGAAAGTGAAGACGGAAAAACAGCTCTTCACCCGTTTTACGGCGAATTGAACTACGATCAGTGGAAGCGCTTGTCTTCGAAGCACCACACGCATCATTTTACCCAGTTCGGGCTGATCGGCGCATAAAAAAACCCTTCACTTGGAAGGGTTCGTTCTTAATTATTGTTCTTCTTTCCTGGCAGCAAACTGCTTAACAGAAGGATCCTTTTTAACCGGTTCAGCTTTTTTAGTCGCTGTTCCATGAGCTTTCTTAACCTTCACTTCTCTTTTAACCGGTCTTTCCAACGTAGGTTTCGGCTGCTCCTGTCCGTAGACCGTTCCGCCGAGAGCGATGGCAACAACTGCCAGTCCTGTTTTGATCGTTGTATTCATAGTTTCGAATTTTTCCGTGTTTTAGCAAGCCCTGTGCCAAAGCCATAGCAAGCGACTTAAAGTTACAACTTCTTTTTTATCTTTGAAGAGGTATTCCGAACTTTCATGAAAGCGATACAGCATCACATTTACGGTATAAAAGTCACGTTTGAAACCCTTTCAAAGGGCCAGCTGCTGATCTATTTTCTACCCGGCGCCATTATCGGATTGTTGTTCGGGTTCGTTTTCACCTTTACTTCGCAGGTTTCGGATTCTGCGCAGGTGCTGAACGATGTTCCACTGATCGGCGAAGGCGCGGCTTCAATGGTAACAGGAACCGTGAGCTTTTTCGATACGATCCTTACCGAGATCTTCAAATTCACCGTTTTAACACTGCTTTCACCTTTCAACTGCCTGCTTTCCGAGAAATTCGACAACAAGCTCAGCGGGAATAAATTCGATGGCGGCTTTATCCGCATCATGAACGACGTTCTGCGGGCAATGCTCATCGTTGTGCTAGCCCTGATCTTCGAGTTCTTCTTCATGGGAGCCTGGTGGTTCTTTTCCTGGATCTTCGGACTGGGAATTCTGAATCCATTCGTTTATTTCATTATTTCGTCTTTCTTTTTCGGATTTGCCTTTTACGACTTCAGCCTGGAGCGTTACGGATTCGGAACTTTTTCCAGCTGGGGAATGGCCTTTTCGAACATGCTTCACATGATCATAACCGGAGCATTGTTCACACTTCTTTTTCTCATTCCCTATATTGGAATTGTAACCGCCCCTGTACTTGTGACCATGATATCGACCGGAACTTTCCTGAAAATGTATGGCAAGCCGGCACCACCAGCAACCGTTTAACAGCATTATTTATGTCAGGATTATTTTCTTCGTTCCCCAAAACATCCAAAGAAGACTGGATCGAACTGCTACAGCAAGAGCTGAAAGGCGCTTCTGCCGATGCGCTTCAGAAATTCAACCGGATCGAGGAGATCTCACTTCCCTCCTACTTTCACCTGGAAGACGCCCGGCAACCGTTCTCCGATCCCGGGTTCGTTCCTTTCACACGGGGAACCCAGCGGGAAAACAACGACTGGCTGATCGGTACTTCTTTCCGCATTTCCGGCGAAAAAGCAACGAATGCGCTACTGCTGGACGCACTGATGAAGGGAACAACATCTTTGGTACTTCATGCCGAAAGCACTGAACCGATCGACTTCGACCTTTTACTTTCTGAAATTGGACTGGAATACATACAAGTCACTTTTTATCCTTTTACAGAAGAACAAGCCGAAGCTTTTATAGCAAGAGCCGGAAATCACCCTTCCTCCGTAGTGCTTCCGAGAACAGCTTCCTGGTTGAAAACTGCCGCGAAACTATCCAAAGCACTTGCGGTGAAACCATTTGCAGTGAACGCGTTTTCCGTTCAGCAAACCGGTGGAACAACCTGGCAGGAACTTGCCATAGCGCTTGCAGAAGGTCACGAGTACCTGGTAGAACAACTTGAGCTCGGACTGACCATTGACGAAGCGGCTGCCAATATTCATTTCATTCTCGGGATCGGCAACAAGTATTTCTATGAAATGGCCAAATTCAGAGCTTTCCGTACTGCCTGGTCGAGAATAGTTGCCGAATACAACCCGGAACATGCCTGTAGCAATGCTGCCTATATAACTGCCAAAACCGGCTTTATTTACGTCAGCCTGAAAGATCCTTACACCAACCTGCTGCGGCAGACTACCGAAGCGATGTCGGCCGTTCTGGGCGGAGTGAACCAATTAGTTGTTCAGCCTTTCGACTGGCATTCTTCCCATCCAAACCTCGATTTCTCGCGCAGAATGGCAACAAATATTTCCCTGCTGCTGAAAGAAGAAAGCTACATGGATATCGTGATTGATCCGGCAGGCGGAAGCTATGCCCTGGATAATCTCACCACGGCCATCGCAGAAAGAGCCTGGGCCGGTTTCCAGGAAATCGAGCGCAATGGCGGACTGGACAGCATTCCTGTTAAGCTTCAGCTTTCCGCAGAGATCAAAGAAAAAGCGGAACAGCGCATGACACTCATCAATGAAAAGCAGCAAACGCTGATCGGGATCAATGTTTTTCCGAATCCTCAAACTGTTGACAACGAATGGAAAGACGTTCCCACGGGCTGGAACAATCTTCCGATACTTATTGTTGAATCCCAGATTCAGAAAGCATGATACGCAAATCATTTCAGGACATAGAGCTCGACTCCAAAGCGGAACAGGGAATACCCAAAAAGGAAGTTTTTGCCACGGCAGAGAAGATTCCGCTGGATTCCTATTACAACGCTGCTACTGTTGAGAACAGTGAACAAATAGGCTTCGTGAGCGGAAGAGCTCCTTTTTTACGCGGGCCTTACGGTTCCATGTATGCTATTCGTCCGTGGACCATCCGCCAGTATGCGGGATTCTCAACAGCCGAGGAATCCAACGCTTTTTACAGGAGAAATCTTGCTGCCGGCCAGAAAGGACTTTCGGTTGCTTTCGACCTTGCCACACACCGCGGTTACGATTCCGACCACGAGCGTGTAGAAGGAGACGTTGGAAAAGCGGGAGTTGCGATCGATTCCATCCTGGATATGAAGATCCTTTTCGACCAGATCCCACTGGATGAAATGTCGGTTTCCATGACCATGAACGGAGCCGTTATTCCCATTATGGCGTTCTACATTGTTGCAGCCGAAGAACAGGGCGTGAAGCAGGAACAGCTTTCCGGAACGATACAGAACGACATCCTGAAGGAATTCATGGTGCGGAACACTTACATCTATCCGCCTTTGCCTTCCATGCGCATCATCGCCGATATTTTCGCTTACACTTCCGAGCACATGCCGCGCTTTAACTCCATTTCGATTTCCGGCTACCACATGCAGGAAGCAGGAGCTACAGCCAGTATCGAGCTTGCATACACACTCGCCGACGGACTCGAATACCTGCGCGCGGGAATCCGGGCAGGAATGGAAGTAGATACATTTGCACCTCGACTGAGCTTTTTCTGGGCTATCGGGATGAACCATTTTATGGAGATTGCCAAGATGCGCGCGGGAAGACTGCTCTGGGCGAAGCTCGTAGCACAATTCAACCCGAAAAGTGAAAAGTCACTTGCTCTGCGAACGCACTGCCAGACTTCCGGGTGGAGCTTAACAGAACAGGATCCGTTCAATAACGTAGCGAGAACCTGCATCGAAGCTATGGCCGCAGCATTCGGAGGAACACAGTCGCTGCACACCAATGCACTCGATGAAGCCATTGCGCTTCCAACCGACTTCTCTGCACGAATAGCGCGCAATACGCAGATCTACCTGCAGCAGGAAACGGGAATGACTGATATTATTGATCCGTGGGGCGGAAGCTATTACGTAGAAAAGCTCACCGAAGAGCTCGTTGAAGAAGCGTGGAAACTGATCGAAGAAGTGGAAGAGCTGGGCGGAATGGCCAAAGCCATAGAAACCGGCGTTCCGAAAATGCGCATCGAAGAAGCCGCAGCCAGGAAACAGGCGCGAATAGATGCCGGAAAAGACATCATCGTGGGAGTGAACCGCTACCAGCTCGAAAAAGAGGCTGCAATGGACATTCTCGACGTAGACAATGCAAAAGTGCGCATCTCGCAGATAGAACGACTGGAAGAACTGCGCTCCGAAAGAGACCAGGCGAAAGTTGATGTGCTTCTTAAGAAGCTCGAAGATTCGGCCCGTTCCGGAGAAGGAAATATCCTCGCCATCGCCATCGAGTGCGCGCGGGAAAGAGCTTCACTTGGGGAGATCTCTTCTGCCATGGAAAAAGTATTTGGCCGCCACCAGGCAACGATCCGTTCTATCAGCGGTGTTTATTCAGCAGAAAGTATGAGTGACCAGGATTTTGAGACGGCCCGTGAAATGGTCGAGAAATTTGCAAAGCTGGAAGGCCGCCGGCCAAGGATCATGGTTGCCAAAATGGGCCAGGATGGTCATGATCGGGGTGCAAAAGTGATTGCGACTTCCTTTGCCGATATCGGTTTCGACGTCGATATAGGACCGTTATTCCAAACACCGAAAGAAGCCGCTAAGCAGGCCGTTGAGAACGACGTTCACGTACTGGGCGTTTCCTCGCTAGCGGCCGGGCATAAAACCCTTGTTCCGCAGGTGATCGAAGAGCTCAAACAACTCGGGCGATCTGACATTATGGTTGTCGCCGGCGGAGTTATTCCAGCGCAGGATTACGACTTCCTTTACGAAGCCGGTGTGTTCGGCGTGTTCGGTCCGGGGACCAAAATATCGAAAGCAGCACAAACGATTCTCAATCTGTTAATCAGAAGTGTGGAAGAGTGAATATGCTACCGGAATTAAAAAAGATTTGTACATTCGGCATAGTAATTGGTCTTTCGGCCACAACTAAATAAATAAACTGTCATGAAAAAACTGGTTTTAGTAACCCTACTACTTGCTTCGGGATTTGCAAAAGCGCAGTCTCCGGAGTACGATGATCTCGCTATTCTATATGCAGACGGAAACTACGATAAACTGATCCGCTCGGCAGAAAGCTATTCTCAGAAAGACGACGCAGCAAAACAAGCTTTACCTTTTTTCTGGCTTGGAAGAGGACTTTACATGATGTCTCTCAGCGGAACTGACGAAGAGAAATACAAGAATGCTTACAAGGAAGCGATCAATGCGATTGGAAAATCGATCAAGAACGATAAATCTCACGAAGTTCAGGACGAATACAGCAAGTTCTACGAAGAATTCAAAATGAGCGTTGTTACGCGTATTCAGAATGACCTGGGCATCGAACCTGCGGGTGACTACAAAAAAGCTTCTGCATGGGTGTTGAAATACTACAAATTCGACAACACGAACATCGGGGCTAAGTTCCTGGAAGCTTCCTGCAAATTCCGCAACAACGATAAAGGGGGTGCGAACACCGCATGGAAAGATGCCGAAACAAGACTTACGGCACTTACATCCACCGGGATCGACAGCTGGGGCGAAGCAGACGCAGAAATGCTCAAAATGGGCGTTATCGAAACGGCAAAATGCTACGTTTCCATGAAACAGCAGGAGAAAGCAAAAACACTGCTCGGAAAAGTAAAACAATGGTACGAAGACGATGAAGACTTTATGGAAGAATACAATGCTATTGTAAACTGATAAATACTTCAAAAAGATAAAGGAAAGGCTTCCGTCAGTTGACGGAGGCCTTTTTTGTGATGTGTTTGTTCCGGGAAAACCCAACAGCAGGCGCGGGAATGCATTCCGACCAATTGTTTATCCAAACCTCGTATGCATTCCGGACCTTCTGCATCAACCAATTCTATATTCTAATTAACAACGCAAGGAGCATATCTTTCGCGCCGGTTAAACTACCACACTCGGGAAAGTCTTACTTTTAAGGTATGAAGAAGTACCTGATGCCCTTCCGGAATAAGTATTTGCTGGCATTCACCATTTTTCTGGTGTACAACCTTTTCCTGGACGACATCGATGTATTTACCATCCTGAACCAGAACAGGCGCTTATCTAAGCTCAGCACCGACCAGTCGGAGATCAACGTGAAGCTCAAAGACACCAAACAGACACTGCGCGAGCTGAAGCACGGCTACGCCCTCGAAAAGTATGCGCGGGAAGAAAAGCTGTTCAAGAAAGACAACGAAGATATCTTTATTATTTCCTACGAATAAACACTAGTTTCTAGTCAGTAGTCATTGGCAAGGCTTCCCTTCTGGCTGAAGAATTGCTGATCGCGGTAATTCACCACTTTGACGCCGGGGAAATAATACAAAGCGATCTGCAGGTAGGAATAATGGTACTTCGCCATTTTCATCGCACCTTCCTGGCACAAACCAACCCCGTGTCCGTAACCGCGGCCTCTCAGCACCACATCGGTTCCTTCGGGATAGCAATTGAAAAAAGTCGATTTCAGGTCGAATTGCGTTCTCAGGTCTCTGAGCGGAATTCCCAGCCAGGGCGATTGGAAAAAAGCATACCGATCCGGCTGATTGAACGTATAGATCATCGGGCCGAGAACGCTGTCGTCTATGGGATAATTATAATTGGTCACCAGGAAATTCCGCCAGTCGTTCTGTGGAATGCGCTTCTCCCAGGTCGCCTGCTTGGTATAAATGCAGAAAGTGTCACGGAACGTGCTCAGGTAAGGAACTTTGTTGTTCCACACATAATCCGGCTCACTGGTTTGTCCGCCGCAGTTGGCGTGAAAATAAGCATCAACCAGCTGATTGTGCTCATCTACCATCACCATTCCGGCAGTCTGGCGAACGGCAGTATCTATCAAAGGCGTAAACCGCAGCTGATTGTGGTAAGCCTGGCAGTGAACGCGATCACAAAGATCAAATCCTTCCTTGCTATGCTTTCCGCGGTATTTCATGGCGTACGTTCGACTCATCAGCGCCTGTACCTTGTAGTATTCGAGATCTCTTCCGCCACCGCCTTCGGATTCCACTACTCCGTCGAGGTAATACTGAATGTCGACAAGATTGACGATCGTCAGCCCTTTTTCACCGACAGTGATCTCGACATCGTCTTTGTATTTCCGTTCCTTGACCTGCGGTGTTTTCGGGCTGTAAGTGAGCGAATGGCCCATCCTGGTGGAGATCAGCGCTACTTTGCTAACAACAGCCACTTCCTTGATCCCGATTTTGAGCGAGATCTTTTTCTCAGCTGTTATCGAAAGCTCGACGAATTCATTGGGGAGAATGGTCCCGAATTCGGTTGTATCGCCTATCACGTTGTAGCTTCCCACATCGTAAGCGAAAACGATCTTTTTCATATCATAATCGCGCAGCACGCCGATCCGCAGTTGCTGGGCAGCAAAACAGAAGGGCGTAAACAGTATGATGAATGTAATCAGACGCTTCACACAACAAAGTTAAAAGCCACTTCGCCGGGAAAGGGCAACGGCCTAAATAGTTTTCAACAAGGATTGTGCAACTTTTCGGCTTGCACCTCCGCCACCCAGATCTTTTGTCAGCTCGCTGTAATCTTTCATCAGTCGGTCGTGGTCTTCGCCACCGGGCAGTATTTTGATGAGCTCGGCTTTCATATTCTCAGGAGTTGCGTCGTTCTGAATGAGCTCCGTTACGGCTTTCCGGTCGAGGATCAGGTTCACCAGTGAAATGAACTTAACGTCTATAACCCGCTTGGCTATTGCGAAAGAGACCGGATTGCCGACATAGCAAACAACCTGCGGAACCTGGAATAAGCCTGCTTCCAATGTTGCGGTACCGGAAGTTACCAAAGCTCCTGCGGCATGTTTCAGGATGGCATAAGTCTTTCCGAAGAACAATTCAGCGGGAACTTTCGGGTCGATGAACTCCCGGTAAAAGGCTTCGGGAAGATTCGGAGCGCCGGCAATAACGATGCGGTAATTTTTAAAATCTTTAACAGCCTCGAGCATTCGCGGAAGCTTTTTACTGATCTCCTGCTTCCGGCTTCCGGGAAGTAAGGCGATCACCGGCCGGTTGTCGGTTGTTTCTTCTTCGAATTTCAATGCTCCTGATTCTTCAAAACGCTCAATGGCATCCAGGAGCGGGTGGCCAACAAAGTTCACCTGGTAATCGAACTTCTTGTAAAATGCTTCTTCAAACGGAAGGATCGCATACAAGTGATCGACAGCTTCCTTGATGGTGTAAACACGCGACTGCTTCCAGGCCCAGACGGACGGAGAAATGTAGAAATGCGTCTGAAATCCTTTCTGATGCGCCCATTTTGCTATTCTCAGGTTAAAACCGGGATAATCGACAAAAAGGATAGCATCGGGCTGAAATTGTTCGATATCTTCTTTGCAGAATTTCATATTCCGCATGATGGTACGGATATTCATGAGCACCTCAACAAATCCCATAAAAGCGAGATCGCGAATGTGCTTCGCCATTGTTCCGCCTTCCGCCTGCATGGCATCTCCGCCCCAGAAACGAATATCCAGGTTAGGATCCATCCTGTAAAGCTCGCGCATGACATTGCTTCCGTGGAGATCTCCCGAAGCTTCGCCGGCGATGATGTAGATTTTTTTAGCCATCAGAATAAGTTGACGTAAAGAATGTAAGGCAAAAAGCAGGCTGATCCGATAATGATCCCGCGGGCTATATCGTAGCGCTCCCTGTTCAGAAAGAGGTAGAACACGGCAAGATTCGGAATGATAGAAAGCGACAGGACTTTACTCTGTACCACCTGGTCGTAAGTGAATTTATGCCAGAGCTGTGAGAAGTAAAAGTTTTGTGCCCAGGAAAGCAGCAGCATAATTAACGGAACGGCGATCACCGGCACTAAAATCCCGATAAACAATCCGGCGGTGATCTTACTGTTCCAGTAGAGCTTTCTTTTCATGATAATTGTTCTGTTAGCTGGTGAATGGTATCGTGAGCTGTGAGGTCGAATTGTGTGGGCACGACAGTTGCGTAGCCATGTTCGATCAGGTAAAGATCGGTATCTTCCGCTTCTTCCCTGGCATCGAAAGAGCCGGTGAGCCAGTAGTAAGGATTCCCGAATTGATCGGTGCGCTTATCAAAGCGGTCTTCCCAGAAAGCATAAGCCTGTCGGCAGACTTTGATTCCTTTCAGCTCTTCCGGGCTTACTTTCGGAATGTTCACATTCAGGCAAACGCCTTTTGGCAATCCCGATTTCAATATTGCGGGAATGAGCTTCTGAGCAACTACACCAGCAGCTGAAAAATCGGCTTCGTGATCGAAATCGTCGAGCGAAAATCCTATGCTGGGAATGCCTGTCATGGCGCCTTCCACAGCTGCCGACATTGTTCCCGAATACAGTACGTTCGTGGATGTATTTGCACCGTGATTGATTCCCGAAAGCAACAGGTCGGGCTTGCGGTGCAGGACTTCCGAGATGCCCAGCTTCACGCAATCAACCGGGGTTCCCGTACAGGAATACGCTTCGATTCCCTCAAAGATGGGTGAAGGATAAAGCCGGAGAATATTGTGAATGGTAATGGCATGCCCCATTCCGGATTGCGGCTTATCGGGTGCGATCACCACGATATCCCCGAAAGGCCTTGCAGCTTCCACAAGCGAGGCAATTCCTTTTGAGATGAGACTATCGTCGTTGGTAATAAAGATCAGCGGGCGACTCATTTTGATAATTTGGGATAAAGATACTATTTGACCATTCACAATACACAACGGTGAATGCAGAAATGGTTAGAAGTAACTTTATGAGTGGTATTTACTAAGCATTACTCTGCAATATGTCTGGTATGGGTATGACAGGAAGAATCCAGCAGGGATCCAGCAGGGATCCAAGAGAATGACATAAGGATGCACCGGAGTATGACCGGAGTAACACCGGGGTTTCATCGGAGTAACAACGGAGTATGGTATTGGTTTTTTGGGGATGCGAGGAATATTCCGCCATGGTGGTTTTTATTAGTAACGCATTGTTTTCGTGGCGGTTGGTATGCATGGTTATTTCGGTGGAAAGGGAGGATTCTTTCTTTTGCTAAGGCTGTCGAGTATTAGATCCCCAGATCCTCCCCTCAGTCCCCCTAAAAGGGGGAGACTTTAATCCTGTTTCCAATTAATGATGTCTCGTTTGTTTAGTGATCATCACAGGTCATCTGCTCTCTAATTTGAGATGGATGGCTTATTCGAGGATGAAACTGAGGATCTTATTTCCCCTCGCTCCAACCACAATACGGTTTCCCCAGGCTATCGGCGAAGATTCAAATACGATGTCCATTTTCTGTTTCACGATGACCTGCCCGGTGAGGCCGTCAATGAGGTAAATTCCGCCATAGACATCAGTGAAAAATACAAAGCAGTTTCCTTCCCTGTCGTAAAGCGCAATGGGCGACGCCCAGCTATAGGCCGACATGGAAATTTTGAATTGCTCTTTCCCGGTTTGCTTATCGATAGCAACGAACTCACCCCCCATTTGTCCGTTTGTGCGGGAGAAAATACCATAGACCAGGTTTTTCGCTTTGTTTTTCCCGGGAAGAACGGTCGACAATACGCCTCCGCTATTGGCCCTTCCGTTGACGTCCGAGCCGTTGCAGTTCCGGCTGACGCTCCAGACTTCTTTTCCGGTCATTGCGTCGATTTTGCGGATGTAAGCTTTACCCAAAGCGCCCTGTTTGTCGACCTCATTTCCGATGTACAGGAACGGACGGTTCTTTTCGTCGCATTCGATCACCATGCTGGCGTCCGTATCGTCGTAGTTGTCGATCAGCCAGACCGGCCGCATGGTCATCAGGTTCAGGCAGAATACATTTCCCCCATTATCGCCGAAAAAGCCCAGGTTCTTAAATGCACCGAAGCTGGCCTCGAGCCCCAGGTGCGGATGTACTGCAACACTGTAATTGAACTTTGCCGGTTTGGAGATCGCTCCGTTCTTACCAACGAGGGTTTTGTAGATCTGGCCGTTTTCTGCAGGATGAAACCAGTAGCCCGAAACAGGATCGATGAGCGAATTGCTGTCGAAAGCGCCCCATAAGCGTCTTGAATCAGGATCCATTCCCGGGCGGTAAAGGATTTCCAAACCTGTAAACATGTTGAAGACATAAGCGCCGAAGCGGTCGCCATTCGGAATTCCCTGGCCTACGTAAAGCAATCCGTTCATTCTCGGGTCCACGGAAACCGTTCCCTTGATCGGATTGTGAATGCTCACATGCGGGCGCGTAGCTTTGCCGGTTTCGAGATCGAGGAAGTAAATATTTCCGCAAAGCGAGCCTACAATGATCTCGGTGAAGTCGTTGTCGACGGTGAATTCGGGTTCCAGTCCATGCAGTTGCTTCCTGGCTGATTCCGGCCATTTTACGGCAAGCGGCTGACCTGTCCAACCGCTTCCGCCGCCCCAGACACCGAATTTTGTCACCCGGGAATCCGTTGCCGTTGTGAACGACCAGTCTTCTTTCAGGGCTGTGGGGCGTTTTTCCAGGACTCCTCTCACAGGGTTATTCCGCTGCGCATTTCCCCGGAAACAGAAGATCCCGTTACTATCGGAGTAGTGATCATCGAAAAGAACACGGATGGTGGTATCCTGGTTTTCAGCGTCGACCAGCCTGTATTCCATTCCGTCAAGGGATTGTACATCAGGATAAACAGGTTCGGGTTCAGGAAGAACGGCCTCAACGAATTCAGGCAGCATTTTTAGTTCAGGCTTGTAATAGAAGGCCAGGATGCCAACTACCAGGTAACCAACCACAAAGACGAGAGAATAACTGAGAAAAAGAATTAAGAAACGCTTCACATTTGTAAAAATACACTTTAACCCAGCTTTATTCCTTGCCAACCCATTTCAGTTATCAGACGTTTGGTGTTAAGAAGGGATTTTACCTGCTCTTCGCCTGTTTACTAGTTTTAAGGTTGCACATTAACGGATTACTCATGAAATTTCTCTTACCCGGCATCTTATCGGCAATGCTCCTGGTCCTGGTTCCAGGGAGCTTTTTCGGGCAGTCGACCGTTTTAGGAGACCCTGCAGGGAGAACGATGTCGAACACCATTACAGCGGACGGCGACGGAAACTTTTATACGGCTGCCTGTGAGAACAACCTGGGACTGCTCGTTAAACAGGATTCTCTCCGTAACATTGTCTGGAAACGCAATTTCACCTTCGGCGGAGCAACCTCTTACAGTATTCTTCCCACTTCCCTTTCGGTTATAGGCGACACGCTTTTCGGGTGTGGATTTATTGCGGATCTGAACCACAGAAAAGGCGGTTTTTATTTTAAAGTCAATGCACAAACCGGTGCCGTTTACTGGATGAAGTCGGATGTTACTTCTACGGCTTACCTGAACTGTATGCGCTATGCGAACGGTAAATACCTGCTTGTTGGCGGGTTCACTGCACCGAATGCTACTTTCAGGGGAAAAGTGCTGGCCGTTTCTTCTGCAACGGGAGACCTGATCTGGGAAACCAGCTCGCTGCGATTCGAGTATCCATCCCTGAGTCCGGGTTTTCGTACGGAATTGAACCAGGCTACGGAGGTTGTTAACGGAAAGATGTACATTGTGGGAACCTCCGAATCGCATGGTAATCCCGGCCCTAACAACATCAGCCACATTATCCTGATGGGCATAGACGAATCCGGGAACATCTTTCTGAAAAAGCACTTTGATTTCCCGGGAAGCGCTTTTGAAAAGGGGCAGAATATCGCTTTCGACGGAACCGACCTGGTGATCACTTATAACAGCGAGCGCAATTTCCTGTCGGGATGGCTCTGGAGTCCTACGATGGTTATGACAGGAGTTATCAAGTGTGATCTCCAGGGGAACGTTATCTTCTCGCGCAGCTACCATCTCCAGAACAATTCGGATACCTACCTCTCCACATTGAATGTTACCGACGACAGCTATGTGATCTCCGGTATTATTTACTGGGCCGAGAATGGTGCTTTCCTGCTGAAACTATCGAGATCGGGGAATTTTGAAGCCTGCCGGATGCTTTACAAGCCATCGGCCGAATACGATCTCGGTCCCGGCATTTTTAATGATATCGGTGCGGGAGGCGCAAGTACGTTCATCAACGGAAAACATTACATGGTGG